>OGZO01003255.1_pt1 | contig 10482 bp, 15 predicted proteins | sample 1576721 | NCBI WGS metagenome assembly OGZO01 (sample SAMEA3541516, study PRJEB24748) | human gut metagenome | biome: human gut; feature: human-associated habitat; material: faeces | place: China | collected 2012 | reverse complement strand
AGAGGTGAAAAATAATGCCGAAAATTCCGGAAATGATTAACGATTCCCGTACTTATGTAAACGGGAATGCAGACTACTATCCGACTACCGAATTCGAACCGGGTACCCTCTCTACCCTCACATCCGAAGTCACAGGTGTGGGTGTGGCGGGCAAAATCGATGCACCTGTCGTAGGTCATCTGGATTCCATCGAGCCAAGCCTTACTATGCGTGTACCGACCAAAGAGGCCATGGCCTTTGTGGCAGGTGCTCCGATTGAACTGGAAAACTATGCGGACGTACAGAACTTCGATGCAGGTACCAACTCCTATGCCCACTCACAGCTCCGTATCGCACTGAGAGGCCGCATCAAATCCCTTGAAGTGGGGACACTGCAGCGCGGCGACAAGACCGACACTAAGATTACCATGGAAGCCCATTATGTCAAAGCTGACTATGATGGCACTACCGTTTGCGAAATCGATAAGTACGGTTACAAGGCGGTTGTTAACGGCGTGGACCTGCTGGCCGACGTCAAACAGAATCTTGGTATGTGAGGAGACGTAAATGGCAGAAACAAAAGAAAAACCGGTAGTGGCCGAGGTTATTGACGAAAACAACGTGGTGGACCTCATCAGCCCACTCCCAAATGGAAAGACGGCCCTTGTCTTTGACTGGGACAAGGTGACAGGCTACACCCTCATCAACTGTGCCAAATCCGCAAAGAAAGAAGATCCGGTGATGAGCGTCCCGGCACTTTCCCTCCCTTACCAGGCAGCCGTTGCGGCCGTTGCCGCAGGCGTCCGGTATGATGATATTTTGAGCCTGAAAGGACCTGATTTCATCAAGGTCACGCTCAAGGCACAAAGTTTTTTGCTACAGTCGGAAGCGTAAAGGATATCCGGCTTTCTGCTATGCGTATGGCTAAATACAGCAATACGCCAATTGGATATTTCATGGAGATGCCCCTGAGTGAATTCTACGCATGGGTGGATGTCATGAATTCCGAAATCAAGCGGGAAACGGAAGAAATGAAAAAAGCGTCCAAAAAGAAATAACCCCGCAATTCGCGGGGTTAGCCTTTGGGCGTTAGTCCTTCAACCAATCAGGAAGAAGACCGCCTTTATACTCTTCTATATCATCAAAATTGTCATCAATACCATCAATTTTATCAATTTCATCAAAGCCATCGGAGTCAGAGACTTCTCTTCCAGAAAGTTGGCCTGCGAGAATTCTATGTTGTAATTCTAATGGCAAAGCCTCAATATCGTTAAGTTGAAGGGAAGATATAATATGGGCGCCCCTTTCACATTGACCGTAATACGGGCAATGCTTGCAATCATACAATGTCAGATTATCCAATTGATTGCAAGGCAACAACCAGTCAGAGTCGCCCATTGCGCCAATATAATCATAATTGCTCATAGGACATCATCCTTTCCGTATTCATTTTAGCATAAAAGAGGTGAGACAAGTAAGTGGCAGGTAGATTACTAGAACTCGCCTTGTCCATAAAAGGCAAAATTGATGATTCACTCCCCGCATCCGTTAAAAAGGCGGCTTCCAGCGTAGAAGACTTGAATGATGAATTCGACAGGCTGATTAAAACCCAAAAAAACGCCGATGCCTATGAAAGAATACAAAAGAGCATCGGTAGTTTGAATGCTGAGCTTGCAAAGGCCAATCAGAAAATGATTGGGGCTAATACGGCTACTTCGGAAGGCAAGAAACAATTTGATGATGCGAAAGCTGCCGCTGAAAGCCTGGCAAAAGCTATCGCTGCCGAAGAAATGAACTTGACCAAGGTGGGAACTGCTCTCGAAAATGCCGGATTTAAGACCGAAGATTTTGCGGAATCACAGAAGCAGCTCAACACTGCTATATCAGCAAGTATGAAAGTGAAAAAGTTGCAGAACGACGTTGCCGTCTCCAGAAAAAATAATAATGCCGCAAAGAATTCGCTTGTCCTTTCAAGTGTAAATCTGCAGTCCGGAGTCAACGTGGCAAAGGTGCTTACCTCGCCATTGGTAGAGGCTACACAGGCTGCCATGACTTTTGAATCTGCCATGGCCGATGTACGCAAAGTCGTAGACTTTGATACACCGCAGCAGTTCACGCAAATGGGAGATGCCATTCTTGCCCTTTCGCAGAAGATTCCTATGACGGCCGAAGGCATTGCACAGATTGTGGCCGCTGGTGGACAGGCCGGGATTGCGAAGGAGGACTTGCTTGAATTTGCTACGGCCGCTGCCAAGATGAGCGTAGCTTTTGATATTTCTGCATCACAGGCGGGCGATATGATGGCCCAATGGCGGTCTGCTTTCAAGATGAATCAGACCGAAGTCGAGTCACTGGCGGATAAGATAAATTACCTGGGCAACACGACTGCTGCCTCTGCTCCAAAGATTTCCGATGTAGTAACACGAATTGGACCTTTGGGTGAAATTGGCGGCGTTGCCTCCGGTGAAATAGCCGCTCTTGGTGCTTCTATGGTGGCAACTGGTGTACAGAGTGATGTAGCGGCAACCGGCATTAAAAACCTTATTCTCGGTATGGTAGCCGGAGAGACGGCTACGAAGTCACAGCAGGAAGCCTTTGCCCAGTTGGGGATGAGTGCGACCGATGTGGCACAGCGTATGCAGGTGGATGCCAAAGGCGCCATCCTGGATGTGATGAAGGCCATTCAAGCACTTCCCAAAGAATCACAGGCAGGTGTGCTCTCCCGCTTATTTGGTAAAGAGTCTATTGAAGCTATTTCTCCGCTGCTTTCAAATCTGGATGCACTTGAAGATAACTTCGATAAAGTCGCTGACTCTGTAAAGTATGCAGGCAGTGTAGAGCAGGAATATGCGGCCCGAAGCAAGACCGCAGCTAACCGGATGCAGCTTCTCGAGAATGGCGCCAAGGCTTTGAAAGTAAGCATTGGGAACGCATTGCTTCCAACTCTTACGTCTCTTATGACGGCGGCTGCTCCGATTATCCAGAGCATCTCTGATTGGGTTAGTAGGAACCAGGAGCTTGTATCTGCTATTGTTGCTGTTGGGGCTGCTGTAGGCGGAATGATTTTGGCATTCCTTGGACTGAGCTTCGTGGCATCGCTCATCAGTTATCTGCAGAGTTCCATGGCTCTCTTTCATGCGGAACTTAAGGCCGGAATCGGGGTCGTGGGAAAACTCACGAAAGGGATAGGACTGCTGCCAACGCTGCTGTCTTCGCTTTCCGGCGGGCTTTCTGCAGTTGCCGGGATTGTTGGCTCCATTGGTTTTGGCCCTATATTGTTAGCCATTGGCGCTATAGTGGCTGTTGTTATGCTGCTTAGTGCGAACTTTGACCAGCTCGAAAACGTGGCCATGATTGTATGGAATCATATCTCCGGAACTATTTCAGCTTATGCGGCAGTTATCAGCGCAGCTTTCCAACAGGCATTGGATACCATTACACAGGTATGGAACAGTATTACCGGACAGAGTCTGGCATCTTCTGAACTGATTGGTGCAATTTTCAATGAACTTGGCTTTGCCATTGGGGCAGCTTTCGATATCGCACTAGGGATTGTTACTACTTCCATCACCGTAATAGCCGGATTGGTCAGCTCCATTGTACAGACTGTTGGGGATGTTATCGGACTCATCACGGCTCTCTTTAATGGGGACTGGGCCAGTGCGTGGAACTACGCAAAGCAGATCGTAATGGATGTGATTGATGCAATATCCGGTGCTTTCCATCGGATTACTGATGGGGTCAGCAATATCATTCGGACATTAAGAGGAGAAGCGTCCGATGTCCAGGAACAGGCAGAAGCACAGGGGTCTAAGGAAGTGGGGCACAATGCCCGCGGCGGTATTTACCGCAAAGGCGCATTCCTGACAACTTTTGCCGAAGATTCTGCAGAAGCCGCTATCCCTCTCGATAATTCCGCCAGGGCAGTATCCTTGTGGGAACAGGCAGGACATATCCTGGGGACGATCCCCGGAAATGCAGAGGCTGGACCATCCCCTGTCGCTGTCGCCCCTGTTTCCAATAGGAATACGGATGTGAAGCTGGATTTCAAGCCGACCATTAACATCCAGGGCAATGCAACACCGGATGTAGTCGATATGATTCGGCAGGCACTGAATGAACAGGCAAGACAGTTCGAAGAAGCCCTTCCCCGTATGATTGACGATATCAATGCGAATAAGAGGAGGCTTTCTTATGAGTAAGATTTACACGACTATCCAGGGCGACATGTGGGACATGATCGCCTTCAGAGTCTATGGAAATGAATACTACATGACGGAGCTGCTTCATGCCAACCAAAAGTATAATGACATCGTTGTATTTCCGGCGGGCATTTCCATCATATGCCCTGAGATTGATACGGCAGCCAAGAAACTTATACCGCCGTGGAAAGAGTAGCCTATGTCTGCACTTGATACGATAGAAAAATGGCTGGATGAGCTGACGCCGGGTACTTTTATGTCACGCCGCGGATGGGCGGAAATCATCTATACGCCCAAAGGAGAAAGTAAAAGTAAAGATATTTCCCAAAGCCTGATGCCATTCATGTTGTCGGTGGATTATACAGACAACATGATGGGGCAGGTAGATGACATCAACATCACCCTCGAGGATAAGGCGCAGCTCTGGCAGGATGCATGGTATCCGGAGCCGGGGTCCAAGGTAGCAGTTACCCTTTATGTCATGAATAAGGATAACCTTTCCAGCGGCTTGGAAGAATTGTACGCGGGTCAGTTTGAGATTGATGAAATCGAAGTAAATGCCATGCCATCTACCGTGCAGGTCAAAGGGGTGAGTGCCGCTTCCGGTGGTTCCCTCCGCGGTGAGAAAAAGAACCGGACGTGGGAGAATATTTCCATCTGGAAATGTGCCAGCGACATCGCAGAAGGGAATGGTCTGGAGCTGGGCTGGTACTGTGATGATAATCCGAACATTGATCATGTGGAACAGTCCGATGAATCGGACCTTGAATTCCTTAGCAAGGTAGTAAAGGATGCGGGCTTCTGCCTCAAAATTGATGCGAAAAAGGTCATTATCTTTGATGAGCAGAAACAGGAAGAAGGAGATGCGGCCATTACTTTTCTTCGCCCCGGTACCTTGCAGGAGGAAAACACAAAGCTGGTGGACAGTTTCATCTCCTATAGATTGACTGCCAAGACGCGGGATATCTACAAGGCATGCCATGTGCGATACAAGAGCGGCAAAGATGCCCAAATCATTGAAGCAACCTTCACGGCTCCGGATAAGAAGGACGGAAAGACGCTGGAGGTCAATGAGCAGGTAAAGACTGTGGAAGAAGCGGAACGGCTGGCAAAGAAGAAGCTGCGTGAAAAGAATAAGGATGAAGTGCAGGCCTCCTTCTCGCTGACCGGTGATTTCGCCTATTCAGCAGGTATGCTTGTGAAACTCAAAAATTTCGGCCGGTTTGACGGGAAGTACATCATTACCCGGGCTCATCACAAGATGGGAAGTGGTTATACCTGCCAACTCGACTTACGGAGGTGCCTCAATGGATATTGATGTAAAGACAAAGAGTGCCTTGGAGAATCTTATCTTCTACGGGATTGTATCCAGCCAGGATCCGGCAAAAGGTACTGTCCGGGTCATCCGTGAAGACAAAGAAAACAAGGTGACTGCGGAGCTCATGGTACTGCAACGGGGGACAAAGGATACGAAAGATTTCTGGATCCCTGCCATTGGAGACCAGGTGCTCTGCATCCAGACGCCAAACTTCTCAGGTAAGGGCGTGGGGGATGGATTTGTTCTGGGCGCTTTCTACAGCACACGGGATGTGCCGGTTGAGGACGATGCTGCGACGCAGAGTATTCATTTCCCTGATGGCTCTTATGTACAGTACAAAGATGGAAATATCAACATCCATGCAGCCGGTGATGTGAACATCACCTCCGGCGGTCATATCAACTTGAACTGAGGGAGTGGTACTATGCCGGCAGCACATCGTCTTGGCGACAACAATACAGGGCATGACAGCTGCCCGCCTGTGGCCCTTTCTACGGCAAGCAGTAATGTCATAACGAATGGCAAGGGACAGGGCCGACTGGGGGACAGTTACAATCCGCACTCCTGTAAGGTGCATCCATCGCACAGCGGGACTGTTTCCTCTGCTTCCTCCACTGTATTTGTCAATGGCCGCGGTGCGGCAAGAATAGGAGATTCAGTCTCCTGCGGCGGTACGGCTGCCGCAGGAAGTGGGAATGTGTTTATAGGAGGGTAGTCATGTATATCGGTTATATGGGAAGCGTTGTATTTATCGTATCTTCGCGGTACATGCTGACGCCCGCCAATGTGCAGCAGAGTGCTTCAGGCCGCTGGCAGGACCATGAAATCATTTACAAGAAACCTTCCAGCGAATTCCTCGGCCCGGAACTGCAGGATATGTCTTTTGATATTATCCTGGCTTCCCAGTATGGCATCAATCCGAAAACGGAATATGAAGTGCTGCGGAATATGTGCGAGACGGGGGCTGTGTTCCCTTTGATTATTGGAGGGCGGCCGGTCAGTCATAACTATTGGACGCTGCGCAGCGTCCAACTTGGCGAAACGTATTACACGCCGACAGGGAAACTCATGTGGGCTAAGGCCAGCGTGAGCCTTAAGGAATACGACAACAGCAACTATGCGGAGGAAAAATCCAAGTTGAACCTGTACGGATCTATCGCTAATGTTTTGACCGCAGTGTTTTAGCGGGGTGAAAAAATGAACTACATAGTATCAGCAGATGAACTGGAGAATATAGACTTTGCACCAGGTAACACGGTAAAGGAAGTCCTGCAGAATGTCCGGACGCTGCTTACCACCATCAGGTACGAAACGCCGCTGGACAGGGAACTGGGGATTCCCGGAGAAGTGGTAGATAAGCCCATGCCGCAGTCGGAAGCTATCCTGTCCAGCGTCATCTTTTCCGAAATCAAGAAATATGAACCCCGCGCTGAACTCCAGTCAATTTCCTTTACGAGGAGCATGGAGGGAAAGCTTGTGCCGAAAGTGGAGGTGAGAATCAATGAATCTGAATAATCTGCCGGATATTACCTTTGCTGATGACGATGCGGATACGGTGAAGAATACGCTGGTTTCTTCCTACGAGACAATGACAGGACGTAAGCTCGCCTCGGCAGACCCTATCCGGCTTTTCCTTTTATCGGTAGCGAATGTCCTCATCATTCAGCGAAACCTTATCAACTACACGGGAAAGATGAACCTGCTTGCTTATGCGAAGGGAGACTACCTGGATCACCTGGGAGCTCTCCTCGATGTAGAAAGAATACCTGCGAAGGCTGCCCAGGTGACTGTAAAATATGCCCTGTCAACAGATGACATCGGAAGCGCCTACACGATTCCGAAAGGGACAAGAGTCACAAATAAAGCTGGTACTACCTATTTCGCGGTGGATGAAGATACTGTCATCCCTGCAGGTGAGACTTCATGCCTGGTGCATGCGACCTGTACAGAAACCGGGGACGCAGGAAACGGTTTCAAAGTGGGGAGCTTAAATAGACAGGTAGATCCTCTGCCGTTTATCGCAGGCGTTTCCAATACCACCGTTTCTGCAGGAGGCAATGATGAAGAATCGGATGATTCATATCGTGAACGAATTCACGAGGCACCGGAGTCATTCTCTGATGCAGGCTCCCTGGGAGCCTATGAATTCTTTGCGAAGTCCGCCAATGCCGACATCATCGATGTGAATGTATCTTCACCGGCTGCGGGGGAAGTACAGATTGTACCTCTCCTTTCCGGCGGAGAAATCCCGGAGCAGGAAGTACTGGACGATGTATTGGAAGTATGTAATGCCGAAAAGGTACGGCCACTTACGGATAAAGTCACGGCAAAGGCGCCAACCACCGTTTCGTATGATATCAATGCCTCTTATTACATCAATACGGACGATAAGTCTCAGAGTACATCCATCCAGAATGCGGTGACGAAGGCGGTCAGTGAATATGTCCTTTGGCAGAAATCAAGACTGGGGCGAGACATTGACCCGTCCAAACTCTACGAAATGATGGTGCAGGCGGGAGCGAAGAAAGTTACCGTAACTTCGCCTGTTATCAAAACACTGCAGCAGACCGAACTGGCTGTGGCAGGCAAAGTGACTGTAAACTTCTTAGGGGGGGAAGATGAATGAGCAGAATTAAAGATTTCGACCTGAAAACAATTTTGCCGGCATCTATTTCATCTGACCCAAATGTACAGAATGCGGCGGATGCTGTTTCATTATCCCTTGCAACGATAACCAATCTCATTCCGGCGGAACTCGTGTATAGCCGCATTGACAAACTGCCGGACGATATCCTCGATATACTGGCATGGCAATTTCATGTGGATAACTACGATGATACTGTCGATATCGACGTCAAGCGCAGGCAGATAAAGACTGCCGTCGCTATTCACAGGTACAAAGGTACTGCCTTTGCTGTTCGCCAAGTAGTAGATAACCTGGCAGGTGGTGCTGGAGTTAAAGAATGGTATGAATACGGCGGAGAACCTTACCATTTCCGCGTAGAAAACATGCCGGATGAAGTCAAAAGCGGGAAGGCGGTCGATACTTTAGTTCGGGCGATTGATAACGCAAAGAATGTGCGGTCATGGCTCGATGAACTCAGATGGTCAAGAGATGGTGGCGTGGCTAAGTACTACGGTATCGCTACCGATACTCATAAAGACATCATCATCGGCCTGCCAAAGGTAGAACCAATCAACGCAGCACAGAAAAAGTATTTTGCTGCAGCTACTTATATTTTCAAAGATATCCGGATAGGAGGAACAAATGGCTAACTGGACTGGAGCAATTCTGACAAACAAAGGCCGTGCACTGGCGGCGAAAGTAGAAGCAGGGACCTGTAAACTGGAACTGACCAAGCTGAAAGTAGGGGACGGCACGCCTTCCGACTTAGAAAGCATGACTGATCTTGCTTCGCCTAAGCAGAACATTGGTATTTCGTCCATTACACCATCAGAAACTGGTGAATGTGACATTGAATGCGTCATAACCAACAAAGATATGGACAGGGGCTTTTACATGCGCGAAATGGGTATCTTCGCTACGGATCCGGACGAAGGCGAAATCCTCTATGCCGTCCAAACCGATACACATCCTGACTACCTGCAGGGAAAAGGCACCAGTGCTACTCTTTCCATTGCGCTGCATGTGACTATCGCCATCACAAATACTGATTCCGTGACAGCTGTAATCAATCCGGCTGGACTGCTGACCAGTGCAGATCTGGACAAGCACAATACCAGCGATGACGCCCATTCCAATCTCTTTAAGCTCTTTGCCAAACTGACAGACCTCAAGACCCATAATGAGGCGGCAGATGCCCATGAAAACCGTTTCAAGCTCTTCGAAAAAATCGAGAACCTCGGCGATGACATCGTAAAGAAGCTGGCTCTTACGACAACAATCTCGGCAGTGACGGCCCTGCAGACAAATAGCTGGTTCGGACAGCTGTTGAAGTTGGTGCTGACAGCATCCGGAGTGAAGTACTCTATTGCAACAAATGGATATGTCTGCCTCGGCGAGTTCTTTGGCGGGTTAATTATACAGTGGGGAACAATAACGACATCTAACAAAGGATACGGTTCTCCTTTTACGATTACCTTTCCGAAAAGTGTACTTGCTGTTATTCCCGTTCACAAAGCCGGAGAGTATGCCGGGATATCGCTTGGCGATAAATGGAATAATGTTGGTTTCCAATGCTGGTATAGTATGACAACAAATACCTTGAATGCCTGTTATATAGCAATCGGATACTAAACAGTGGGTAAAAATGTCCGGTAAGAGCGGAGAAAGGTCACTTCCTGTTGCAGTAACTGCCCAGTATTTTACCTGTGTGACATACGTCGGAACGAGCTCAACTATCGCTGCTATACCATTATATGCTGATTTCACTGGAGGAACCAAAATTGGATATTACGCATCGGACGGAAATACCAGTTCAGTATTTCTTCAAATCAGCATCGGTGCTTAGACAGTGGGGAATAGCAGAATGTACGGAATCAGGCGGGAGAGTAATTACTCCTCTGTTAGCTTTCGAAAATAATATTTTGTATATAAATGCAATCGTAAAATCAAATGAAGATAATAACTTTTTGAATAATCTCTTGGGCAAAAATACAATCATGTATGCAAGGAAGGATCGAAGCTATTTAGGGATATGGGTTATAAAAAATTCAGAATCCATAGACGGTGAAGCATATTGGATCGCCGTAGGAAATTAGATCATGCAAAGTAGAATCCATCTGGCCCCAATCGATGCATTGGCCTTTATGTCCCATGCAGTAATCTCAAGGCTTTGGTTATTATTAATCTTTGCCCCTACTACCTGATTAGGATGGTCTTCTTTTGTGTTATCATTCCATGTCGCGACTGCTTGTAATCCTGTTGTATAAGATATCGGAGTAGTAACTATGCCTGTTTTGCTAACTCCCCACTGTTGAAACGTGAGTATAGGGTAAGATGGCACCATGAAATATGGGTAA
>OGZO01003246.1_pt1 | contig 10513 bp, 13 predicted proteins | sample 1576721 | NCBI WGS metagenome assembly OGZO01 (sample SAMEA3541516, study PRJEB24748) | human gut metagenome | biome: human gut; feature: human-associated habitat; material: faeces | place: China | collected 2012 | reverse complement strand
AGAATATGAAGTTGCAACTGAAAACGGAGGATTTCAAATGAATGGTAGGTGTACTGTAAATGGAGTACTGGGTGAAGCGGTAGGTCAGATGTATGTGGAGAAATATTTTCCGGCAGCCGCAAAAGAACGTATGGTGCAGTTGGTAAAGAATCTGCAGACCGCATTGGGAGAACGTATTCGGAATTTGGAATGGATGGGTGACAGCACAAAGATTAAAGCTATTGAGAAGTTGAATTCTTTTTATGTAAAGGTAGGCTATCCTGATAAGTGGAGGGATTATACCGGTTTGAATATTGAAAAAGATTCTTATTGGGCCAATGTGAAGCGTGCTACAGAATTCGAACTGGATTATATGTTATCCAAGGCAGGAAAGCCGGTTGACAGAGATGAATGGGGAATGACTCCGCAGACTGTCAATGCATATTATAATCCGACCACGAATGAGATTTGTTTTCCGGCGGGTATTCTTCAATATCCGTTTTTTGATATGAATGCTGATGATGCATTTAATTATGGAGCTATTGGCGTGGTTATCGGTCATGAAATGACTCATGGATTCGATGATCAGGGACGTCAGTTTGATAAGGATGGTAATTTGAAAGATTGGTGGACAGCCGAAGATGCCAAACGTTTTGAAGAACGTGCTCAGGTAATGGTGAATTTCTTTGATAGCATCCAGGTTTTGCCGGGACTCAATGCCAACGGTTCTTTGACTTTAGGTGAGAATATAGCCGATCATGGTGGTTTGCAGGTTTCTTTCCAGGCGTTCAAGAATGCGACAAAAGATGCTCCCCTGCCGGTAAAAGACGGATTTACTCCGGAACAGCGCTTCTTCTTGTCATACGCCGGAGTGTGGGCTGGCAATATCCGCGACGAGCAGATTCGTTTGCAAACCAAGTCTGATCCACATTCATTGGGCAGATGGCGTGTGAACGGAGCACTCCCTCAAATAGGTGCATGGTATGATGCTTTTGGCATTAAAGCTGGTAGTGCGCCGAAGTTGTCTCCAAAATCGCATCAAAAATCGCCTGCTTGCTTGGGAAATGGTTGTACAGCGAGGGAGCCTTGATGCCGACCGCTTTTGCAATTTCACCCACGCTGACGGCATCGTATCCCTTGGTCGAAAACAGTTCCAGAGATTTTTCCAGAATGCGCTGCTTGGTATCTTCCATTGTTCATCACCATTTGCTAACTAATGTTCGTTAGCTCTACTATAATCAAAAATGTTTCCGTTGTCAAGAGGTTTTTCTGGAAGACAACGAAACTCCGTCATTACCGCAGGCTAACGGCAACGATCAACAGAACACCAGGTTGTGTTCGCTTCAGCTTTGCAGCTGCAGGCTTTTTCTTTGCCGGGATTTATGCTATACTTATGAAATAAATCAAATCAATGGGCAGGAGGAACCAGCGTGGAGGATTACCGCACCATCCGGGGCACGGCCACCGGCGAATATGAGGAAAAGAAGAGCCGCTTTATTGCGCAGCTCTCCTTTGCGGACAGCGAGGAAAAGGCGGTGGCCTTTTTGGAGCAGGTGCGGGTAGCCAACCGCACGGCCCGGCACAATGTCTATGCCTACCGCCTGCGGGAGGGCAACCGGGAGCGCTACTCCGATGACGGCGAACCGGCCAAGACGGCGGGGACCCCGGCACTGGAAGTGCTGCAGCACAGCGGATTGACTGACCTTGTCGTGGTCATCACCCGGTACTTTGGCGGCGTGCTGCTGGGCACCGGCGGTCTGGTGCGGGCCTATACCACCGCCACCGCCCGCGCGCTGGAAGCCGCCGAGGTGGTCACGGTGCGCAGTGTGGTGGAGTTGGAAGTGACGGTGGATTACTCGCTCTATGAGCGGGCGGCGCTGCTCATCCAGGCGGCTGGGGCAAAGCTTGCAGACCCTCAGTTCACCGACCGTGTCACCCTGCGCTGGCAGATGCCTGAGGGTACGGAGCCGCCCTTGCTGGAGCAGCTCCGGGAGCTGACCCGGGGCGCTGCACAGGTAAGTGTGTCACAGCCGTTCTACGCTCCATTCTGACCTGCAAACTGACTGCCTGCCGTTATGACACAGACTTCCCTGCGGGGAAGGCTGGGGAGCAGCAGTAAAATCAAGAAGTTTTATTCGTTCTAAGACAAATACTTTCCCCCTTCGACAGGGCGGGTGTGCTATACTTGCCGCAGACGCGGCATGGGGATCGGCTGCGCCGTGCGAGAGGAGGGGGAGAAAACAGAAAGTGAGGGTTCCTGATGGATGTACGACAGCGCACCGAAGAGATCGAGCGGCTGACCTTGGCCCCCTGGGCAACATTCAGCGATGCCAGCCGGGGCCGGGTGAGGCCCGAAGAGCAGGACCCTATCCGTCCGGTGTTCCAGCGGGACCGTGACCGGATCATCCACTGCAAGGCGTTCCGGCGGCTCAAGCAGAAAACGCAGGTATTTCTCTCACCGGAGGGCGACCTCTACCGCACCCGGCTCACCCACACGCTGGAGGTGGCGCAGATCGCCCGCACCATCGCCCGCGCCCTGCGTCTCAACGAGGATCTGACCGAGGCCATCAGTCTGGCCCATGACCTGGGGCACACGCCCTTTGGCCATGCGGGAGAGAGTGCACTGGACAAGCTCTGCCCGGAGGGATTCCGGCATTATATGCAGAGCCTGCGTGTGGTGGACAAGCTGGAAAAGGACGGCAGGGGCCTGAACCTGACCTGGGAGGTGCGCAACGGCATCGTGACCCATACCAAGGGCACCTGGGCGGCCACTCCGGAGGGACGCATCGTCCGCATGGCGGATCAGATCGCCTTTGTGAACCACGATATCGAGGATGCCGTGCGTGCCGGTGTGCTGGACCCGGCCACCCTGCCCAGAGAATGCACCGCCGTGCTGGGTGAGACGAAGTCGCAGCGCATCACCACCATGATCAACAGCATCCTGCGCAGCAGCGAGGGGGATGTGCAGGTGGGCGCGGAGGAGAACGAAGCCTTCCTGGCGCTCAAGGATTTCATGTACCGCACCGTCTATGTGGATCGCAGTGCCAAAAAGGAAGAGCAGAAGGTGGAAAAGGTACTCACCGAGCTCTACGAGTATTACCTGACCCACATCGAACAGATGTCCAACTTCTACCTGCAGCTGGCCTATCAGGAAGGACGCGACCGCGCAGTGACGGACTATATCAGCGGCATGAGCGATGAATTTGCCATCCGCACCTTTGAGGATGTCTTTGTGCCCCGCAAGTGGCATGTGTTATAAAAGGAGCATCGGAATACCAAAATGATCCCACACGAATATATTGAGGAACTGACCCGCCGTACCGATATCGTGGATGTGGTGGGCAACTATGTCCAGCTCAAGCGGAAGGGGCGGCTGTATGGCGGCCTGTGCCCCTTTCACAGCGAAAAGACCCCCTCGTTCTACGTCTACCCGGATACCCAGAGCTTTTACTGCTTTGGCTGCGGTGTGGGCGGCGATGTCATTCACTTTGTCCGCCGCATCAACAGCATCGACTACACCGAGGCGGTCAAGATGCTGGCTGCCCGCGCGGGAATGCCGGAACCGCAGGAGGACGACAAGACGGGCCGCCTGCGCAGCCGCATCCTTTCCATGAACAAGGAAGCCGCGCGGTACTTCCACGCCTGCCTGAACTCCACGGTCGAGGAAGCCCGGCAGGCCCGGGCCTACTGGCGGCGGCGCGGTCTGGACGACAAGACCATCGTCCGGTTCGGGCTGGGCTATGCACCGGATGACGGGCAGGGGCTGTACCAGTATCTGCGCGATAAGGGGTACAACCAGCAGGAGCTGGATGCCAGCGGCCTGTTCAAGCGCAGCCAGTCGGGCCGGATCTACTGCCTGTTCTGGAAGCGGGTGATGACCCCCATCTTTGACCTGCGGGGCAACATCATTGCCTTTGGCGGGCGTGTGCTGGACGATTCCAAACCCAAGTACGTCAACAGCCCCGAGACACTGGTCTATCACAAGTCGGATACCGTGTTCGCTCTGCAGATCGCCAAGAAGAGCGCTTCCCGGCGGTTCGTTCTCTGCGAGGGTTACATGGACGTTATTTCCATGCATCAGGCGGGGATCGACACAGCAGTCTGCGCCTGCGGCACGGCCCTGACTCCGGATCAGGTAAAGCTCATCAGCCAGTACGCGGAGGAAGTCATCCTGAGCTACGACTCGGATGAGGCCGGTCAGAAGGCCACCCTGCGCTCGCTGGAACTGTTCCGCAACAGCCCGGTCAAGGTGGGCGTGCTGCAGATCCCGGGTGCAAAAGATCCGGATGAGTACATCAAAAAGTATGGCTCCGAGCGGTTCAAGGCACTGCTGGACGGTGTGGGCAACGCGCTGGACTTCCGGCTGGGGCGGCTCAAGAACAAATACGACCTCAAGCAGGATGCCCAGCGGCTGGAATATGTCAAGGAAGCCGTGAATATGCTGGCGGAGCGCTCCAACCCCACCGAGCAGGAGGTCTACGCCGGGCGGCTGGCTGAGGAAACGAACATCTCCAAGAACGCCATTATGACCCAGCTTGCCGATGCGGTAAAGCGCTCCAACAGCAAACGCCGGTGGGCGCAGAATCAGGCACGGCTGCAGTCCGGTGAGATGCACCAGATCAGCGTGCCTTACAGTGCGGGCGGCTCTCAGGCGCTGGGGGTTGCCTCGGCAGAACAGCGGCTGCTGGCCGCCATGCTCCGGGAGCCCAGCTATATCCCGCAGGTGCGGGCCCAGCTCAGCCCGGAAAAGTTCGTTCTGCCCCAGCAGAAGGAGCTGTACGAAGCATTTCTGCAGTGCCAGGAGCAGGGAATCGAAATCAGCCTTTCCACTCTGCGCCCCTTTGTGAGCGAAGAGGCGCTGAATGAGTTGAGCCGCCTTGCGGCACAATACAGCGATGTGAACTGTACGCCGGACGATATCCGGCTCTATCTGGACCGCATTGCCCGGGGCACCCCCGTGGCAGGCAAGGCGGCCGAAATGTCCAATGATGATTTGATACGGTATCTCCAGTCGATGCGAGAAAAGAAGCAGGGCACAGACCCTGCGGACGACTGACCGTTCCTCTCCTCCGGCTGGAGCTGGAAGGAGAAAGAATCATGCGGAAATTGTCGCAGACGGAAGAACTGGTAAAGATCCTGGCAGGCCGGGCCCGCCGCCATACCCTGACACCCGAGCAGATCAGCCGGGCCATGGATGAGCAGGAATACGATGTATCCGGGCTGGATGCGCTGTATGCGGCGCTGGAAGCCCGGGGCATCCGTGTAACCGAAGAAGAAGCGGACATGCCCATGCTGGATGAAACACAGATCGGGGAACTGGAGCACGAGCTCTCAGCCGAGGGCGTAGCGCTGGATGACCCGGTGAAGGCTTATCTGAAGGAGATCGGCCGGGTGCCGCTGCTGACAATGGAACAGGAGCTGGCGCTTGCCCGGGCCGCGCAGGCCGGGGATGCGGATGCCCGGCGGAAGCTGAGCGAAGCCAACCTGCGGCTGGTGGTCTCGGTGGCCAAGCGCTATGCCGGGCGGGGGCTGCCCTTCCTTGACCTCATTCAGGAGGGGAACCTCGGCCTGATGAAGGCGGCGGAGAAGTTTGAACCTGACCGGGGGTTCCGGTTCTCGACCTACGCGACATGGTGGATCCGGCAGTCCATCACCCGGGCCATTGCCGATCAGGGGCGGGTCATCCGCATCCCGGTGCATCTGGTGGAGAGCATCAACCGGGTGAAAAAGACGGCAGGGGAGCTTTTGCGCAAAAACGGCAGGGAACCCACAGCCGAAGAGATCGCCGTCCGGCTGGACATGGAGCCTGACCGGGTGCGGGAGCTGCTGCAGCTGGCGCAGGACCCCATCAGCCTGGAAACACCGGTGGGCGAGGAAGAGGATGCCCACCTGGAGGATTTTATTCAGGATGAGGAAGCAGGCGTTCCGGTGGACGAGGCCGGGCGGGAACTGCTGCGGCGGGAGCTGGCAAATGTCCTCAAGAGCCTGACACCCCGGGAGGAGCGGGTGCTGACTCTGCGCTTCGGGCTGGAGGACGGGCAGGCCCGCACCCTGGAAGAGCTGGGAAAGGAGTTCAACGTGACCCGGGAACGCATCCGGCAGATCGAGGCCAAGGCTCTGCGCAAGCTGCGCCATCCCAGCCGCGCAAAGCGCCTGCGGGATTATCTGGAAGAATGAGCATGTAAGGGCACCGCAGGCAGCTGCGGTGCTTTTTGCATGGGCAGGGGAGAGCACGCATCAAGAGCCAAGGTGTACAAAATGCGCACCTTCCTCAAGGTTCATGCCCTTGAGCAGCGCGTTTTTGCCGTATTTGCTCTTGATGGCAAGCGCCGCCTGCTGCAGCTTTCGCTCCCGCTCGAGTGCAGCCTGCTCTGCCCTCCGGCGCTCCTGCTCGGCACCATAGTCGGTAAACAGGTCAAGCTGCTCACACCGAGCCGGCTGGGGCGCGTCAGATTCCGGAAGGATGTGATCTGCCACCAGATACATGCGCCGGATGAGCAGATTCGGGTCGATAATGCGGTCGAACAGCGTGGTCGCTGCGTCCATGAGCTTTCGCGTAGACGAGGTCAGTGCTCCGAGGCTCTGCGTGCCGTGTGCAGATTTTGGAAGCGTGCGCCCGTAGCGATCGGTCTCGGTCTTGCCGTGATAGTTAATCCGCCGTGCCGGATCGTTCAGGTTATCAATATCGTACCCGACGGTCAGCACAAGCCGGTCGGTGACAAAGCCCTTGCTCACCAGATCAAGTACCAGCTGATCCGCCATTTCGCGGACAACCAGACGTGCCTTGTCCGCTGTATACGGACACGCGAGCACCTGCCCGGTGCTGATGCTGTTGGTGCTCGGCTTGTAGGCTTTGATATCTGCGACCGTGCACGGCTCCCATCCCCACGCATGGTCAATGAGCAGCTCCGCATTTTTACCGAACAGCTTATACAGCAGATCCTCGTTTTTCTCCGAGCACAGCGCGATATCGCCCATGGTGCACATGCCGTACTGCTCGAGTTTTTTCGCGGTGCCTCGTCCCACGCGCCAGAAATCGGTGAGCGGCTGATATGACCACAGCTCGTGCCGGAATCTGCGCTCGTCCAGTTCGGCGATACGCACGCCGTCGCGGTCGGCGGGAACGTGCTTGGCGACAATATCCATCGCCACCTTGCACAGAAACAGGTTGGTGCCGATGCCCGCCGTGGCCGTGATGCCGGTGGTGTTCAGCACATCGAGAATGATTTTCCGCGCCAGCTCACGCGCGGTCAGGCCGTAGGTCTCAAGGTAGCCGGTCACGTCCATAAACACCTCGTCAATGGAGTACACAACCATGTCCTCCGGCGCGACATATTTCATGTAAATGGCATAAATCCGGCTGCTGTACGCCATATAATGCGCCATATGCGGCGGTGCGATGATGAAATCCATCGCAAGAGACGGGTTTTCCCGCAGTTCCGCAGCAGAGTAAGACGCGCCGGTGAATGTATGCCCGGACGCACGGCGCTGCCGCTCGGCGTTGACCTGCTTGACGCGCTGACGTACCTCAAACAGCCGTCCGCGGCCGGAAATGCCGTAGCTTTTCAGCGACGGCGTGACTGCCAGACAGATGGTCTTGTCCGTGCGGGTCTCGTCCGCAACAACAAGGTGCGTGTCGAGCGGATCCAGCCTGCGCTCCCGGCACTCCACGGAGGCATAGAAGGATTTCAGATCGATGGCAAGGTAGGTGTGGGATCGCATGGTTATGCCCCCTTTCTGCGTTACTCGTTTTCCGGATACCACCAGCCGGAATGGCAGATATAGCCGTTCTGCTCCATAAATGGCCGCAGCACATGGATTTGGGCGGTTTCAGGGATGCGGATTCCCTCTTTTATCAGTATGGCAAAAACTCTGCTTTGATACACATCCATTAGCGCAGCCCAGTCATCCGTAACCGCACAGGCAGTCCGGTATTCCGGGGTGTTCTCATCATAATCGTCTATATTATCTGCAGTCCACCAGAACATATTGCTGCTAACTGCATATGCGTCTGCCAGGTCCTTTTCCGTATTCTTGTCCGCAAAGCAGGACTGAATTTCTGCCGAACTTTTGTCCGTAAATGGGTTATTGATCATCATACTGTAATTTTACCCTTTTTAAGAGAACACCGTCAAGAAAAACCGTCCTCTCCTCCCAGTATTCCGCAATCCTGTGGATAAATTATGGTTTTCAGTGATTTATTGTGCTATACTATCCACAGAACATCCCCAAAAGGAGGAACTTTATTATGGTACAAGTGAATGCGATCGGTGACGCATGCCCGATTCCGGTCATCAAAACGCTGCACGCGCTGCAGGATTTGAACGGTGCGGGCACGGTGCAGACGCTGGTAGATAATGAAATTGCGGTGCAGAATCTGACCCGCCTTGCGGAGAGCAAAGGCTGCTCGATCACAACCGAAAAGCGCTCGGACAAGGAGTTCTGCGTGACGATCACGACTGAAAATTCCATCGGCAAGGCAGAAGCCGATGAGCAGATTGCCTGCACGGTACCGGCGGCGCAGAAAAAGACGGTCGTTGTCATTTCCGCCGACCATATGGGCGAGGGCGATGAGGAACTGGGCCGCATCCTGATCAAGGGCTTTATTTTTGCGCTCACCCAGCAGGAGCACCTGCCGAGCACGATTCTGTTCTACAACGGCGGCGCACGCCTGACCTGCGAAGACTCGGCATCGCTCGAGGATCTGAAAAAACTGGCATCGCTCGGTGTGGAGATTCTGACCTGCGGTACCTGTCTCAACCACTACGGCCTGACCGACAAGCTGGCAGTCGGTGACGTGACCAACATGTACGTCATTACCGAGAAGCAGATGCAGGCCGACCTCATTCTGCGCCCGTGATGCGGCGCAAACGGCCGTTTGCGGTCATCGCGTTCGCGTCCACCGAGCAGGCACTCGCGGCAGAAGCCATGTTCACGCAGCGCGGTCTGCCCGGACGCATGATTCCGATTCCCTCTCAGGTGAGCGCAGGCTGCGGACTGGCATGGAAGGCCGAAACAAGCGAGGAACAGGTGCTCCTCGACGCTCTGTGTGAAACCGGCATCGGATTCGAGACACATGCTCTCGTCGAACTGTTCGACTGACGGAGGAAATCATGATTTATCTGGATAACGCAGCGACCACGCTGCACAAGCCGCCTGAAGTCGCGGAGGCGGTCAAAAACGCCATCCTTACCGCAGGAAATGCATCGCGCGGTGCACACGGTGTGTCGCTTTCCGCGTCGCGCATGGTGTTCGAGACGCGGAGTCAACTGGCGAAGCTGTTCGGCTGTCCGCGTGCGGACCATGTTGTGTTCACCGCAAACTCCACCGAGGCGCTGAATATTGCAATCTACGGTCTGTTTTCGTCCGGCGATCACGTCATTTCGACCGATCTGGAGCACAATTCCGTGCTCCGTCCGCTGTATGATCTGCAGACGCGCGGCGTATCGGTGGATTTTGTACCGGCGGACCGCCAGGGCAATATCCGCTATGAGGATATGGAAACGCTCTTTCGACCGGAAACCACAGGTTTACACTGCTTGCCAATTTGTGAGATTATGAATTTAGTATCGACCGGAAACCAAGGCCGTTGTCTGCACGCATGCATCCAATCTGACCGGAAACCTGCTCGATATCGCCAAAATCGGTGCAATGGCGCACGCACACGGTGCCCTTCTGATTGTCGATGCATCGCAGACGGCAGGTGCGGTACCGATCGACATGCAGCGCATGAACATTGACGTGCTCTGCTTCACCGGCCACAAGGGCCTGATGGGTCCGCAGGGAACCGGCGGTCTGTGCATCCGGCCGGGCGTAGAGCTTCGGCCGCTGCTCCGCGGCGGCACCGGCATTCACTCCTACGACCGCGAACAGCCGCAGACGTATCCTGCACGGCTCGAGGCGGGCACGCTCAATACGCACGGCATCGCCGGACTGCATGCCGCGCTGAAATTTATCGAAAAACAGACCGTGCAGGCCATCGGAGCACACGAACGCGCACTCATGCGGCGGTTTTACGACGGTGTGAAGGACCTTGACAGCGTGACCGTCTACGGCGATTTCTCCCGTTCGGAACGCGCGGCTGTTGTCGCGCTTAACATCCGCGACTATGACTCCGCCGAGGTCGCGGACGCGCTGTTTGCCGATTATGACATCGCCACACGCGCCGGTGCACACTGTGCGCCGCGCATGCACGAGGCGCTCGGCACCGTGCAGCAGGGCGCGGTGCGCTTCAGCTTTTCGTATTTCAACACGGAAAACGAGGTCGATACCGCGATTGCCGCCGTGCGGGAGCTGGCGGAGTAACCCTGTATTTCCCCAAAAGGAGCCTTACCTATGAGCAACCAGCTTGCCGTACTGTTTCCCGGCATCGGCTACCATATCGACAAACCGCTGCTGTATTACAGCGCCAAACTTGCACGCGCACGCGGCTACGACCTGCTCGCGGTGCAGTATCCCGCTCTGCCGACCGGTTTGTGCAAAGACAGAGCTGGAAGTGAAATACATTTCCGTTCAGGGAATTAAACTGAACATT
>OGZO01003240.1_pt1 | contig 10520 bp, 9 predicted proteins | sample 1576721 | NCBI WGS metagenome assembly OGZO01 (sample SAMEA3541516, study PRJEB24748) | human gut metagenome | biome: human gut; feature: human-associated habitat; material: faeces | place: China | collected 2012 | reverse complement strand
GTCATTATACAATGGAATGTTATACAAATGTAAAAATGAGTATTGCAATGAATCAGGACGAAAATCAGCCGATTATTCTTAATTATGAAGATGAAATATTAAGAGAATATGCGCCAAAACTTAAAAATAAAATTGTTTGGTTTAGCAGCAAAAACAAATTAGAAGAAGGTGTTTATTTAGACGGGAAAAATATTATGTACGCTGAAAATGGAGAAAAACGTGTTATTACAACAACAGAGGACACAACACTTGTAGGTATTCATAATGTTGAAAATATTATGGCAGCAATTGGAATTTCAGTTAATATGGGAGTTCCTGATGCTGTGATTAAAGAAGCAATCAAAAAGTTTAAAGCAGTAGCTCATAGAATAGAATATGTAGATACAATTGATGATGTTATTTACTATAATGATTCTAAGGGAACAAATACAGATGCATCCATAAAAGCAATTCAGGCAATGACACGTCCAACTGTTTTAATAGCAGGCGGCTATGACAAGAAAGTTACTTTTGACGAATGGGCAAAAGAATTAGAAGGCAAAGTTAAATGCTTGGTTTTACTTGGTGAAACTTCTAACCAGATTGCTGACACAGCAAAAAAATATGGCTTTGAAAATATTATTTTTACAAAATCTTTAGCACGTCGTAGTCCGAGAGGTCCACGTCCGTCACGCGAAGCAGCCGGTTCAGCACGACCGCGGCCTCATTGAGCGTAATGGCGTCATTCGCGCGAAAGGCAACGCCCTCCGCCGTGCTGACGCCGGACACAACGCCCGCGTTCAGCGCGCTCACGCTTTGTCCTCAATTCTGCAAGCTCCTTGTCGGAGGAGTCATATATCTTGCCCACAAGCATTTTTTCTTTTTCAGTCATTATAAAACGCCCTTTCTGCGTGTAGTTTCATTTGATTTTGTTGAGAGTATAGCACAAGTTTCGAGCTGTGTCAATATTTTTTTGGGGTCGAGTGATAGAATAAAAAATGGTATACAAAAAGCGTGGCAGTGTAGAAAAAGTTATAGGTAAAATCCCTGCATATAATTTGTGTACATAAATGTGTCCTCGTCATCAGCGGTATTGTCACCAGCAGGCTTTTTTCTGCCACTAACACAAGAAGCCAAAATTATCAGACCGCCTAGAACAATTGCAACGCTCACTCCAAGGACTACCAAAACTGCACAGAAAATTTTTACTATCATAAACACCGCTCCAATCATATTTCTCATACTTCGCCATAATTACTATTATGATTATATGCTGGTTTTGCTTGATAATCAATAAAAGCCGTGTAAAATGCAGATAAAAATCAAGTCAGCTTTTGTCTGCATCAAAAATCTTGTGGTAAAAATATTTTTCAAAACGTTTCATGATTTAACAATTTTAAATGAAGAAAATTATAGCTTTCAGCTTAGTATAAAATTGCACAAACTGAGCTTTTTGTAAATGGTTAGCATTGTATATTACACTGAAAATGTACGATTCTTGAAAAAATATACATAAATATGGGGTAAATACTTGACTAGATTAAAATTTTATGATAAAATTATTAACGTGAATAAGTGTAATTATGGTTACTTATATGGAGTAAATATGGAAGAGGGAAAAATAATGGGAAAAATAGAACCCTTTAAACAAAAAGTATGGCTTGCGTCACCTACAATGCATGGTGAGGAGCTTGAATACGTTACTGAGGCTTATAATACCAACTGGATGTCTACAGTCGGTAAGAATATAAATGAGGTCGAGAAGATAGCGGCGGAGAAGTCTGAAGTCAAGTATGCTGTTGGCCTTTCATGTTGCACGGCTGCGCTTCACTTGTGCTGTAAGCTTGCTGGCGAGAGGCTTTATGGTAAGCCTGCTATATCTCATGGTGCTCTTGAGGGCAGAAGAGTTTTTTGCAGCGACATGACCTTTGACGCTACTCTCAACCCAGTTGTTTACGAGGGCGGTATCCCTGTTTTTATCGACACTGACAGAGATACTTGGAACATGGATCCTGTGGCGCTTGAAAAGGCTTTTGAGATGTACCCTGAAGTCAAGCTGGTAGTAAGCGCTGAGTTATACGGTTTTCCTGGAAGAATGGACGAGATAAAGAAGATATGCGAGAAGCATGGTGCGCTTTTGATCGAGGACGCTGCTGAGGCTATGGGTGCTACCATTGACGGCAGACAGTGTGGAAGCTTTGGCGATTACAGTGCGGTAAGCTACAATGGCAATAAGATAATAACAGGTTCTAGCGGCGGATGTTTGCTGACGAACAGCCTTGAAGATGCAAACAAGGCTCGTAAGTGGTCAACGCAGGCTCGTGAGAATGCGGCATGGTATCAGCATGAAGAGGTCGGGTACAACTATCGTATGTCGAATGTTATTGCAGGAGTCGTTCGTGGTCAGTATCCGTATCTTGAGGAGCATATTGCGCAGAAAAAAGCAATATACGAGAGATACAAAGAGGGTCTTAAAGGACTTCCTGTTAAGATGAATCCTATCGTTGAGGGAACAGAGCCGAATTATTGGCTGTCTGCACTTATCATAGATAAAGACGCAATGTGCAAGCAGGTCAGAAATGACAGCGAGGCTTTGTACATCAAAGAAGCTGGCAAGACTTGTCCTACTGAAATTTTGGAAGCGATAGCAAGCATAAATGCAGAGGGAAGACCAATATGGAAGCCAATGCACATGCAGCCTATGTACAGAATGCACGAGTGCGTTGGACGCAACGGCAGTATCAGATGCCGCACAAATGCTTATATTGCAGGCGGTGCAGAAGATGTGGGCGCTGATATCTTTGACAGAGGTGCTTGCCTGCCTAGCGATAATAAGATGACTGAGGAACAGCAGGAGAGAATTATTCGGGTTATCAGGAGTTGTTTTGAGTAATGTATGCGAAATACATAAAGAGGATATTTGACTTCGTTTTGAGCTTAAAACCTTGATTATACAAGAGTTTCGCTGATTTAGTTGAATCTAGGTATGATGATTTTTTCTGTATGGTTGTGTCGGGTGAGCGGCGAGAATATGAAAAATTGAATGGTTTCTTGGATGCTTATTTGGAATCACACTGTAAGCTGAAAATTTATGATAAGGAGATTTGAACTAGCCCGCGGATGCTCTTAGAAAAAGAACATTCACAGGCTAGTTGTTGTGTTAGAAAAATTTCTATTGGAATAATCGGATGTTTTTTCAAAATATGGCCGTGCGTTAAAATCCATAATACTTGTGAAATCAACAAGTATACTTGAAATAAGAATTGAAACAGAGCAAAAAATATTTACACCGCTTGAAAAGGAGTAAACCACAAAATAGAAAAAATATGAAAGGATGAACCCATCCGATTTTCATGGGGAAAACAATGAATAGAGCAAATGAGAATAATATGAATATGAGTCGTACAAAGCATAGCAGCACATCTAATGTCAGGTGGATGCTTATCGGGTATGATTTGATTATGTATGCGGTGGTAGCAGCAATACTGTTATTACTGTATGGAGGAATGGATAAGTTATCAACTATTGGAATACTTCAACAAGTATGCCTTTCGGTACTGTGTATTTTTGCAGCACGTCTTATTGGTAAAGTATATGGTCAGGTATGGAGATATGGTGGAATACAATGCTATATCCGGTTGCTGTTTACCGATTCTATTGCTTTTGTAGCCTATCTGTGTTTGGAATTATTACTTCCAATTCATAAAATTTCATTTGCTAGAATGCTTTCGATTGTTAGTCTGAACCTTCTTGGGGCATTAGCACTTCGTATGATGTATCGCTATGCATATAAGTGCGGAAATAGGGAAACTACAAAAGGAAAAATTCTTTCCGCGTTATTACATATGTTTTCTGGTATAGAAGCGGGAAATGAAAAAGAAGTTCAGAAAATCAAAGTTGCAATTATTGGTGCAGGACGTGTTGGTGTAAGTTTGGCAGAGGAACTCCTAAATAATGAGGAAACAGCATATATTCCGAGATGTTTTATAGATATTAGCAAAGAAAAGGTTGGTCGTGAAATTCATGGAATCCCAGTTTGGTCAGAGAATGAGGCAACATTTAACAGATTGGGTGAATTTGAAGTACAGGAGATTATTTTTGCAATACCATCAATGGATGCAGACAAGAAAAAGGCGCTTTATGAATATTACAAAAATGCAGGATATAAGTTAAAGGTTTATGATTATCCGACTATGTATACCGCAGGAGGAAAGAGGCATCTTCGAGAATTTGATATTGAGGAACTTTTGTTTAGAAAACAATTAGTGGTTTCTGATGAAAGAACAAATGCTTACTATAAAGACAAAGTTATACTTATCACTGGTGGTGGTGGTTCCATTGGTTCAGAACTTTGCAGACAACTGGCAAAGATGAATCCAAGGAAGATTATCATTTTGGATATTTATGAAAATGGTGCATATGATGTTCAACAGGAGTTAAAGATCGCATACGGAGATTGTCTTGATCTGCAGATCGAAATTTGTTCTATCACAAATAGGAAAGCTCTTGAGAAAGTATTTGAGAAATACCATCCTCAGATAATTATTAATGCAGCTGCTCATAAACATGTTCCGTTAATGGAACATAACTGTGTGGAAGCTATTTACAATAATGTATTCGGTACACAGAATCTAGTAGAGCTTTGTGAAAAGTTTGGAACAGAACGCTTTATGATGGTATCTACAGATAAAGCAGTTAACCCTACTAACGTTATGGGTGCTACAAAGAGAATGTGTGAAATGATTGTGCAGAGTGCAAGTACACACGGAAAAGTGAAATACAGTGCTACACGATTTGGAAATGTACTAGGTAGCGCAGGATCAGTTATTCCATTATTTAAGCGTCAGATTGCGAATGGTGGTCCGGTTACTGTTACAGATAAGAGAATTATCAGATATTTTATGACAATTCCAGAGGCCTCACAGCTCGTTCTTCAAAGTGGAGCAATTGCGAATAATGGAGAATTATTTGTTTTAGATATGGGACAGCCAGTTAAGATTATGGATTTGGCAGAAAATATGATTCGTTTATCTGGTGTTCAGGGAATTGAGATTGTTGAAACGGGATTAAAGCCAGGCGAAAAGTTGTATGAAGAACTGTTAGTTAAGACAGAAGAACTTGACAAAACTGATAACAGCATGATTTTCATTGAAAGAGATAGTGCATTGAGTAAGGAAGAAATCTACAAAAAGATTGATATACTTAGAGATGCATGTAATACAGGTGATGATTTAATTGCCAAAGAGGCTCTACGAAGTGTTGTTCCAACATTTAAAAGACCGGAAGACGTAAATAAAGAGATTGCTTAATAATAAGGTAATACATTCAAAAAAATAAAAATTGGGAGAAAAGAGGTAGAAAATCATGTTTAAAGAAAAAATCAATTTGAAAAGTTTGAGTCTAAAGTATGGTTGAGTAGTCCCACTATGCATCGTTCAGAAATCGAATATGTGAAAGAAGCGTATAAAACAAATTGGATGTCCACAGTTGGTAAGAATATCAATGAAGTAGAAAGAATGGCATGTGAATATATCGGCTGCAAATACGCAGTTGCATTATCAGCAGGAACAGCGTCCTTGCATCTGGCAATGAAACTGGCGGGTATTGAAGCATATGGTATGCCAAAAGTTGGGCATGGTGCATTAGAGGGAAAGAAAGTATTCTGCTCTGATATGACATTTGATGCAACCGTAAATCCGGTAGTTTATGAAGGTGGAGAGCCAGTATTTATTGATACAGAGTATGATACCTGGAATATGGATCCGGTTGCATTAGAAAAAGCATTTGAAATTTATCCGGATACAAAGGTTGTGGTTGTTGCGCACCTTTATGGAACTCCGGGTAAAGTAGATGAGTTAAATGCAATCATTAAAAAGCATGGTGCCATTTTAGTAGAAGATGCAGCAGAATCTATGGGTGCTACATATAAAGGGGTACAGACTGGTACATTTGGAAAGTATAATACTATTTCTTTCAATGGAAATAAGATTATTACTGGAAGTGCTGGTGGTTGCTTCCTGACAGACGATGAGGAGGCTGCAAATAAAGTTCGTAAATGGTCTACACAGGCAAGAGAAAATGCTGCATGGTATCAGCATGAAGAACTTGGATACAACTATCGTATGAGTAATGTAGTTGCTGGTGTAGTGCGTGGTCAGTTCCCTTATTTGAACGAACATATTGCACAGAAGAAAGCAATTTATGAGAGATATAAAGAGGGATTAAAAGGACTGCCAGTATCTATGAATCCGATGGATCTGGAAAATTCTGAACCAAACTATTGGCTGTCTTGTCTGATTATTAATAAGGAAGCCATGTGCAAACAGGTTCGTGGCGAGCAGGATGTGTGCTATGTAAAAGAAACAGGAAAGTCTTGCCCGACAGAGATTCTGGAAGCAATTGCATCTATTAATGCTGAGGGGCGTCCAATTTGGAAACCAATGCATATGCAGCCGATTTATCGTTTGAATCCATTTGTTGTCAGAGATGGAAACGGACGTGCCAGATCAAATGCGTATATTGCAGGCGGAGTAGCTGATGTAGGTATGGATATTTTTACAAGAGGATTATGTCTGCCAAGTGACAATAAAATGACAGCAGAGCAGCAGGATAGAATTATTAAAGTAATAAAGGCTTGCTTTGAATAAGGAAGTGTTTTAGGAGAGATTTATGAAGAAAGAAAAAAATCATAAATTGTACCGTAAAATGGGATTTTACGAAAGATACATAAAAAGAGCGATTGATATTTTTTGCTCTGGATTGGCAATTATTGTATTCTGTTGGCTGTATGCAATCATCGCTCTGCTGGTTCGAATCAAACTGGGAAGTCCAGTGTTGTTTACTCAATATAGACCTGGACTGATTGATCCGAAAACGGGAAAAGAACGAATTTTTAAAATGTATAAATTTCGGACTATGACAGATAAGAAAGATGCAGAGGGAAACTTGCTGCCCGATGAAGTGCGTCTGACAAAATTTGGTGCATGGCTTAGATCTACCTCTTTGGATGAACTGCCAGAAGCATTTTGCATTTTAAATGGCACGATGACACTGATAGGGCCACGTCCGCAGTTAGTTCGAGATATGGTGTTTATGTCAGAAGAACAAAGAATGCGTCATACTGCAAAACCTGGATTGTCTGGGCTTGCACAGATAAGTGGCAGAAATGCAATTTCATGGGATAGAAAATTGCAGTATGACTTGGAGTATATAGAACATGTTTCTTTTAGGCGTGATTTAAAAATTCTTTTTAAAACTGTTGAAAAAGCATTTATTAAGCAGGAGGGAATTACAGAAGAAGGTAGTGTAACTGCTGCAGATTATGGGGATTATCTTCTCCAAACAAAACAGATAAGTAAAGAAGAATACGATAAAAAACAGAACGAAGCAAAAGAACTACTAAAAGGATTGAAGTAATGAACGAGTTAGTTTCAATAATAATGCCCTCATATAATACTGCGAAATTTATTAGTAAGACAATAGAATCTGTATTAGAGCAAACATACAAAAATTGGGAACTGTTGATAGTTGATGATTGTTCAACTGATAATACAGATGAGATTGTATCGAAGTATGATGATGACCGAATTATTTATTTAAAAAACAAAAAAAATTCTGGTGCTGCTGTATCAAGAAATAAAGCATTAAAAAATGCAAAGGGTAAGTGGATTGCATTTTTGGACAGTGATGATTTATGGTATCCGACTAAGCTGGAAGAACAAATAAAGTATATGAAAAAAAATAAATACTCTTTTTCATATACTAGTTATGAAGAAATTGATGAAAATAATGTGACGAATGGAGTGAAAGTAACCGGACCTAAGAAGATTACGAAAATGGGAATGTATCGTTATTGTTGGCCGGGGTGTTTGACCGTAATGTATGATGCGGAGAAGATTGGCAAAATACAGATTGCAGATATTAAAAAGAATAACGATTATGCCATGTGGCTGAAAGTAATCAAAAAGGCAAACTGTTATCATTATGATAAAGTGCTGGCACAGTATAGAAAACGGTCAGGATCAATATCTAATCATGGCTATTTAAAATTAGTAAAGTGGCACTATAAGTTATTCAAGGAAGCAGATAATAAGAATAGTATTGCATCGTTATTTTTGACTTTACAAAATTTAATTTATGGATGCTGGAAAAAGGTGCGATACGTTAAAAAGGTGAGTTAATTATGGGTATGAATGATATGATGCGTAAAATGGCTGTTCTTTTAGAAAGAAGGCAAGATGCATTATTCTCATATGATGTCAGCAAACAAAAAAAATACATTGCTAAATTAGGAAATCCACGAGATGAGATTGAAAGATCGTATTTTCAGTATAAGTGTCAGATGCAGTTTAATGGAAAAGGAATCACTTTTTTGTTAAATCTGGTTTCATTTCCAGTGGCGATTCTCTACTGGTTCAAATATGGAAAAAAGGTTCAGGTGAATCGGCTAGAGCATAAAAACTTGGTATTTTTTAGAGATGGTAAACCGGAAAACATTTTGCCAAAGTCTTTGAAAAAAAGGTATAAAGCAATTGAAAGTAATCCGGTAGAAGGAACTTTATTAACTGCAAAAGATAAAAAGTTTATAAAAGGAATAATATGTAGATATCCATTTTCTTGGCAGTTTATTTTAAAATGTTTGATTAAAATTGGAAGATATAGTTTTGCCATTGAAGAATATTCACCTGAAGCAATAGCGGTTTGTGCGGAATACTCTTTTACGTCTTCAGTACTGACAGCTTACTGTAAACAAAGAAATATCAAGCATATAGATGTAATGCATGGAGAAAAAATGTATTATATGAGAGATTCGTTCTTTAAATTTGATGAATGCTATATTTGGGATGAATACTACGGAAAAATATTAGCTTCTATGAAGGCAGATAAAAATCAGTTTGTTGTTGAAGTTCCAGCTTCTCTTAAATTCGATGGAGAACTGATCAGAACACAGAAATATGATTATACATATTATTTAGGCGCAGAATCGGGAGAGGTGTTAAAGAAAATATCAAAAATATTGGAACAGTTAAACAAGAGTGGAAAGAAAATTTCAATACGTCCGCATCCGAGATATTCTAATATGGATCTTGTTAAAAAGATATTTGATTTTGCAAATGTAGAGGATACAGCAAAAATTTCGATAGAGCAATCCTTATTACAATCTGGTGCTGCAATTTCGCTTTATTCAACGGTATTGAATCAGGCATTATGCAATTCAATTCCAATAATAATAGATAATATGAGTAATCCTGAAAATTTTAACAAACTGAAAGAATTGGGATATGTTTGTCTTTATAAGGAACATAGACTTTTATCAGAAATATTGGAGAAAAGCGTATGATAGGAACAATTATAAAAAAAATACGAACAGGTTTTTATACAAATTTATGTAAAAAAGCAGCTAAGCAATATGGAGAAAAATTACATGTAAATCATTGGAGTAGATTTACTTCTAAGACTCATATCGGAGATAACTGTCATTTCAACGGGATAAAAGTTACAGGAAATGGAAATGTTACTATTGGGAATAATTTTCATTCAGGAAGAGGAATATTAATATTAACCTCTAATCATAACTATGAGGGAAAATCTATTCCTTATGATGATACGACTATAGACGGTGATGTTGTGATAGAAGATAATGTTTGGCTTGGACAAAATGTTACAATTTTACAAGGGGTTAAAATTGGTGAAGGGGCTATTATTCAAGCTGGAAGCGTTGTTGTATCGGATATTCCATCATGTTCAATTGCAGGAGGACATCCGGCGAAAGTATTTAAAATGAGAAACGAACAACATTATTATGAATTGAAATCAGAAAACAAATTTTTTTAGGTGACGATATAAATGAAAGTAATGATTATTGCTCCGTATATATATGATGACAATATGATTGAATTTACTAAAAATAAGACTGGATTTGGATTGATGGTTCAAAATATAGTAAGTTCAGTGGCTGAATTAGAAAATGTTGTTTTATTAACACGAGTTATTACAAAGGGAAAAAATGAAAAAAATTTCAAAATCCTTTCTCATACATGGGGGCAGTTCTTTTCTTATGCAAAATTAAAGGATTGGTTAATAGGAATAAAAGCATTTTTTGCGAATGGTGTTACAGTAAAAGATAGAGCCAGGCATGTTTTTTATGAAGTAGATGGTGGATATGTTAGAAAACAAATTCAAATGGAAAAACCGGATATAGTTCATATACATGGTATAGGAACTATTACAGAAAGCTATATTAGAATTTGTGAGGAAATGAAAGTAAGGTATACAGTTACTTTACATGGTTTAATTGGTTTGAATGATTCAGTTTCTGCACCGGCATACGAAAAGCAGATAGAACGTGATTTTTTAATAAAAGCAGAAAAAAACAACATACCAGTTAGTGTGATTAGTAGTGGTATGAAAGCCAGGATAGAAGAAAAGTATTTAGGGAAAAAAGCAAACAATATCACTGTTATCACGAATGGAACAAAAAAAAACAACGAAAATGATACAAAGTTTATTCGAGAAGAAGGCACTTTAACGCAAGAAAAGTT
>OGZO01003229.1_pt1 | contig 10538 bp, 8 predicted proteins | sample 1576721 | NCBI WGS metagenome assembly OGZO01 (sample SAMEA3541516, study PRJEB24748) | human gut metagenome | biome: human gut; feature: human-associated habitat; material: faeces | place: China | collected 2012 | reverse complement strand
GAGGCGGTGAGCAGCGAATTGAGCGTGCCGACGCGCCCCCGTCGCAAGACCATCTACTACCGATATATCAGCTGCAGGGGAATATGAGTTGCAGCGAGACGGAACCGTCACGCGCCCATGACGCCCACCTGCCATATTTGCCCTTTACCGATTTGCCGAGTCTTTGCGGCCCCATTGCCGATCACCCGTGCGACAATGCGCCGGACGAGAAAGGAATCCGATGGAATCGACTGATGTACTGGTAATTGGATCTGGCATTGCGGGCCTTTGTGCCGCCATCGAAGCGGCGTGCGCGGGCGCGACCGTTGCCGTCGCAAGCGCCGGCAAGACCATGAGCGGATCGAGCTTCTTCCCGGGCACCTGGGGCCTCGGCCTTATTGGCCCCGTCGACAAAGACGACGAACAGGACCTCATCGACACCATCCAGGCCGTCGGCGGCGGCGTCGCCGACCCCGAACTCGTCCAGACGTTCGTTCACGGCATTCCCCAGGCAATTGAATGGCTCGAGCAAGACCTGGGTGTTGAGCTCCAGCGTCCGCAAAGCGCTGAAAGCGCTCAGCAAAAGCAATTTATCCCCTGCTTTGACCACAAGACGCGCATGTGGCGCGGCCTCACCCGCAAGCCCCTTGAGGACGCGTGTACGGCCCAGATCAAATCTCTCGGCATTCGCCTGCTCCCCCGCCACGAGCTTATAGACCTTGTTTAAGATACGGATGGAAAGATAATCGGCGCCACGCTCTACGATCGCGCAAACGAGCATCTCGTGCCCATGGCAGCTAAGGCCACTATCATTGCTGCGGGCGGCACCGGCGGCCTGTTCGAGCGAAGCCTTACTTCCGCCGACGTGCTCAGCTCATCACAGGCCATCGCGCTGGCGCACGGTGCGTCCCTTACCAATATAGAGTTCATGCAGATGATGCCGGGCTTCATCGAGCCCAAGCGAAACCTGGTCTTCAATGAGAAAACCTGGCGCTACGTCAAGTTCGACCAACCGGTCGATATTGCCGACGACAAGCTGGAAGATCTGCTTGAACAGCGCTCCGGATATGGTCCTTTCACCTCGCGTATGGCCTCCCACGCCATCGACCTCGTCATAGATCAAGCAGGCGCCGAAGGCCTGGCGCTCCACTACGACTTCCCCCGCGAGGACGTCCCCGAGTTTGTGCAGACCTTTGCCACCTGGCTACAAGACGAGCACGGCATCGCGCCGACCGACGAGATGCGCGTGGCGATGTATGCCCACGCCGCCAACGGCGGCATCAGGATCGACAAAACCGCGTACACGGGCGTTGAGGGTCTCTACGCTTGCGGCGAGGCGACAGGCGGCATGCACGGAGCCGACCGCATTGGTGGCTTATCAAGTGCCAACGGCATCGTGTTCGGGCGCATCGCGGGCGCATCGGCAGCTCGAGCAGCGCCGGACGCTCCCGAGGCGGCCGCTCCGATGGATATCGCCCTCCCTCAGTATGGCATTGCCACAACAGATGCCGAACGCCTGACACACAGCCTTAAGCACACGATGAGTACCTATTGCATGATCAACAGGACCGAAGCAGGTCTATCCAAAGCCCTGCAACAGCTTGAAAGCCTGAAAGACGAGGCAACGGCGCTGAGCAAGCCGCATGCCAATGACAGCGAGATCGCAGCCCTCGCCCGCCTGCAATCGCAGATTCAGCTGGCAACGGAGATGGTCAAAGCCATGCGCAAGCGGACCGAAAGCCTGGGTTCGCACTATCGATCGAATTAAACTGGACACCTATCTAGAGCAGAGCACAACTAATCGATATCTATGGGCCCCGTGACCTCGAAGTGGCACGGGGCCCATTCGTGTCCGCACGGCAGCGTATCCTTATTTTGAGTACAGAGTGGGCAAAGCGCGCATAGACAATAGATCAGCGAGGAGGAGATATGGACAGTAGAGATATCGAGAAGTGACGTGTCGAACTTGATAGCTACGCCAATGTGGAAGACGGCGTTGAGTATTGGCTCGCACGCGATTTAATGGAACCCATGGGGTACACTCGATGGGAGAACTTCGCCGAAGTTGTTAAGAGGGCAAAAGTCTCGTGCGAAACAAATAAAACTCCAGTTGATTCTCATTTTCGTGACACCACGAAAATGGTAACTGCCGGTGTCGCCGCTCGCGCGGTTAAAGACTACAAGCTTACGCGCTATGCATGCTATTTAATCGCCCAAAACGGAGATTCAAACAAGCCAGAGATCGCGCTCGCCCAGGCATACTTTGCCGTGCAGACGCGCCGCCAAGAGCTCGGCATTGGCGGACAGGCTAGCCGATGTTCTCATCAAAGCAAAGGACCTTACGAACTCGATGACGGCCTTCAACGCCGAGGAACACGACCTGTACGGTCTGGACCAGATCAAGCAAGAGCACGTCGAGAACAACACAAGCGTGCGTGGCAGCCTCATCGACCGCAGAATTGTCCCCGAGAACCTGTCACCTGCCGAGGATACAAAAAAGCTCGAGCGTCGCGTGAAGGCAGACGAGAAGAAACTCAAGGAAGGTACTGACGGTTTTACCGATCCCCAGGGTAGACTCGATCTGTGAAAGCGGCCGTGCCCTTTCGGGTTCGACCCCATGCGAGGTCAACAAAAAAGCGGCCAGCCGAAGCCAGTCGCTTTAACACGCTTTGGGTGGGCCGTCAGGGGGTCAGCCTGCTGCGCAGGCGGCCGCTGCGGCGCATTCGCGCCTTGCGCGCTGCGCCGGCAAACGCTTACGCGTTTTCTCAGCTCCGCGCCCCGACGGGTTCGACCCCATGTCGGGGTAACAAAAAAGCGACTAACCGGAGCTAGTCGCTTTAACGATCTTTGGTGGGCCGTCAGGGGGTCGAACCCTGGACCTTGGGATTAAGAGTCCCCTGCTCTACCAACTGAGCTAACGACCCGATATCAACACGAAGCAAGAACTGGGGTGGGTAAAGGGACTCGAACCCTCGACCTACGGGACCACAACCCGTCGCTCTAGCCAACTGAGCTACACCCACCGTGTCCTGTGCGCTTCGCGCTCGACTATTATTGCAAGGAACGCCACGCGATGCAAGCCCCAATTTTCAAGAATTTTGAAAAGTGTTTTTCGTGCCTGTTTCGAGCAAATCCCACCGGTTCCATAGGAGTAAACTTGCCCCACTGCACATCCTCGAAAGGACCGGCATGAAAGAACTCTCCAATCGCACGGCGACGTTTACCGATTCCGTCATCCGCCGCATGACGCGCATCTCCAACAAGTATGGCGCCGTCAACCTGTCACAGGGCTTCCCCGACTTTGATCCCCCGGCGCAGCTGCTCGATAGCCTCAGCACCATCGCCACCGACCCCAAGCCGCTCTATCACCAGTACTCCATCACCTGGGGCTCCCAGACCATGCGCGAGGCGCTCGCCGCCAAGCAGGAGCACTTTATGGGCATGCCAGTCGACCCCAACGAGAACATCGTGGTCACCTGCGGCTCCACCGAGGCCATGATGGCCGCCATGATGACGGTCACGAACCCCGGCGACAAAGTCGTCATCTTCTCGCCGTTCTACGAGAACTACGGCGCCGACACGATCCTCTCGGGCGCTGAGCCCATCTATGTGCCGCTCAACCCGCCCACCTTTGACTTCGACCGCGAGACACTCGAGGCGGCCTTCCGCGACAACGATCCCAAGGCGATTGTCCTATGCAACCCGTCCAACCCCTGCGGCAAGGTCTTTACCCGCGAGGAGCTCACCTTTATCGCCGACCTGTGCAAAAAGTACGACGCCTACTGCATTACCGACGAAGTCTACGAGCACATCGTCTACGCGCCCCACGAGCATGTCTATATGGCCACGCTGCCCGGCATGTTCGAGCGCACCATCAGCTGCAGCTCGCTGTCCAAGACCTACTCCATCACCGGCTGGCGCCTGGGCTACACCATCGCTCCTGCCGAAATCACCGAGCGCATCAAGAAGGTCCACGACTTCCTCACCGTAGGCGCCGCCGCTCCCCTGCAAGAGGCCGTCGTTACCGCCCTCAATTTCGACGATAGCTATTATCGGGAGGTCCTCGACCTCTACACTGCCAAGCGCGACCTATTCTGTCAGGGACTCGACAGCATCGGCCTCACGCACAACGTGCCGCAGGGCGCCTACTACGTGATGATGGATATCTCGGAGTTTGGCTATGACAGCGACCTCGACTTCTGCGAGGACCTGGCCTCCAAGGTGGGCGTGGGCGCCGTGCCCGGCTCGAGCTTCTTCCGCGAGCCCGTCAACCATCTGATCCGCTTCCACTTTGCCAAGCGAGACGAAACACTTAACGCGGCGTTGGAGAACCTCAAGTCGCTGCGTGATAAAATCAAGCCGCGCGGGTAAGGACGGCCCGGCAACTAAAGGAACCAAAGAAGTCTCGCACCGCCCGCCGCGATGCGAGACTTCTTTATAGCGCTTTTTTAATTGGTTTAGAGCGCTATACTTTGGGCAAGGAGCAACTCGTCCCGGAGAGAGGAACACTATGGCAGAGCAGCAGCTTATCGGAGCGCTCGAGGCCGGCGGCACCAAGATGGTCTGCGCCACGGGCTATGCAGATGGCACGGTCCTGGAGCGCGAGCAGATCGCGACCACGACCCCACAGGAGACCGTTGAGGCCGTCAACGCATGGTTTGCCAAAAAGGGCATCGCAGCGCTCGGCATCGGCGCCTTTGGCCCCACCGCGGTCAATCCCGCCTCACCTCAATACGGCAAGATCTTGGAGACGCCCAAGACGGCATGGCGCTACTTCGACCTGCTGGGCACCATCCAAAACGAGCTCAATATTCCCTGTGGCTACGACACCGACGTCAACGTTGCCTGCTTGGGCGAGGTCAGCTTTGGTTGCGCCCAGGGCCTCACCGACGTGGTGTATCTGACTATCGGCACCGGCGTGGGCGCCGGCGTGCTCTCGGGCGGCCAGCTCGTGCACGGCATGATGCATCCCGAGGCCGGCCACATCCTGGTCACGCGCGACCCGCGCGACACCATCGGCGAGCACAGCGCCTGCCCCTTCCATGACAACTGCCTGGAGGGTCTCATCGCAGGCCCCGGCGTTAAAAAGCGCTGGGATGGCAAGAGCGCCGGAGAGATGGCCGATGACCCGGAGGCAATGGACCTGCTCGCCGGCTATCTGGCGCAGGCGCTCATGACCTACACGCTGTGCTACGCGCCGCAAAAGATCATCATTGGCGGCGGCGTGGCCGACCACACCCCCATCGTGCCGCTCGCCCGCAAGAAGTGTGCCGAGATGCTCAACGGCTACATCGTCACGCCCGAGATGGCCGACATCGATAGCTATATCGTCAACAACAGCCTCGAGGGCAAACAGGGCATTATGGGCTGCCTGGCTCTTGGTGCACAGGCGCTCCAGTAACAGACGCACCCACGGGGCGTGGCACGCCCGGCAAATCCGACCTACATAACGACGCCACCACGCCTCATATAAGCCCTCAAATAAAAAAGGCCGCCTAGGACCAAACAATACGTCCTAGGCGGCTTTTTTGGCGCACATCAGCGACCGTAAGAGATATCGGAGCACAACGCCCGTTGCCGCTCCACAGCAGTCGATCATCACATCGGTGATCATGCCAGCGCGTCCCGGCACAAAGAGCTGAATCGTCTCATCGATCGAGGGAATCAGCAGCAGGAACACCGCCGTGGGCAGCAGCACGTCAAAGGTGCGCCGGCCCTCAAAATCAAAGGCGTGCGTTGCCAGGATGCCGAGCACCATATACTCGGTAAAATGCGCGCACTTACGAACAACAAAGTTGGTCACCCATTCATATGGAAGTCCCACGCCGTGCAGGAAACCGCGGATAGCTTCCGTGACCGTTAGGCTCAGTGAGCCCGACCCCGAGCCGGGAACCAGCGAATTGCCCCAGATCAAGAGCGCCATCAGGCAGGTCGCGACCGCCCATTTTCGATTGATCTTAACCATGCAGAAGTTATGCCTCCGCACGGAGCGGCGCGAAGCTGGCGGTACCGCCCTCGATAACGCTCAGATAGGCACGGCCCGTACGCTTGGCGGTAGAGGATTGCAGGCGCTCGATCTCTTCCTCGAGGATCTGATTGACGCGCTCGTGACGACGATTTTCCATAATGCCGGCGGCAATAGCCTCGGCTCGCTCGATGCTCTCGCGCGAGATACGGGCGGTATCCTCGGGGAACACAGCGCTGTGACGGCCGACATAGGCGGGGGCAGCAGGCTGAGGGGCAGCGACGGGAGCGGGGGCCGTAACAGGAGCAGGCTCGTCGATCTCATCCAGAATCGCGGTGGCGGCGGCCCACATGTCCTCGTGGCCCGAGTAGTCGGCCATGGGGACATCAACCTCGAGCGAGGCGTCCGGAAGGTCGCTGGTGTCGATGCGATCTTGGGCATCAATCGATGCGGTGATGGCTGCAGGCTCATCGAGGTCATCGAGATCGATGTCCGCGGCACCGGAGATGATAGGCATGCTGGCGAGGTTTGCATTGTACGGCGCAGCCTCAGCCGCCTGCTGCTGGGCAGGAGCGCCCCAAAGCGAGCTTTCGGCGGCACGGCGGGCGGCAACGACCTCCTCGTCCGCGGTCATGGCTTCATCAACGTACGAATTATCGGCAAAAGCGTTCGCGTCCGTCGAGGTAGCGCTGTAGGCGTTATTGGATGCCGCGTTGGCAACGAGTGCCACGAAAGCCGCCGTGCTGCCCGCAGGGGCGGCCTGGGAGCCCGATACGGCACGTGCCGCGGCGGCGATGTCATCGCGATTGAAGGAGCCGGTCTGTCCGCCATTGGTAAGCTCGTCGATGGCGACTTGATAGACGTCGCGCGAGCGTGCAGGGTCGCAGCTCACCGGCGAATCGTCGTCGAGCATACTGTCGATCATGGACCAAGCCTCGGCCTCGTCCATGGCATCTGCGGCTCGAGCGATGGTAGGGACACCATCATCGGCATGACGGCGCTGGAACGCACCAGTCAGGCCGGAAAGGAATGCCGAGGTAGACTGCTCCGACTGAGCCTGAGAAGCAGAAGCCGCAGCGTATGGAGTCGCATCCTGCTGCTGAGCTGGAATCGAGGCGGTCTTGAACTCGCTTTGATGCTGATTGAGATTGGCGGCACCGCCCATGGCATCGGGCTGGAACAGACGCTCTTCACGCTGCGCACGATACTCGGAGATACCCAGCGAGGCGGCATAGATGCCCACGCCCGCCACCGCGCCCACGGCGAAGGGAACCGCACCCGCCACGACCGTCTCGTTCACCGACGAAAACGGCAGCGTCGCGGCATACATAACCACGGGAGCGGCAAGGCCGATCCCGCACGAAAGTCCGGCAAGGACTGCTCGTTGTGTTGCATCAGAAGAAGCCATGAGCTCTCCCCATCTTCCAGCACCCAAATCGCATCATTCAGTTGGCTGCGCGAGAGAAGATGAAGCGGGGCTATGCCCCAAAGCAACGGTATATGGTTCGTTTCATCTGCGTTTTCCGTCGCGAAGCTTAAAAGTTATTATGCGAAACCGCCCTGTCGATTGCAAGTGACGATGTCGGATTGAAACGGGAAACCTGCTGCTCGTCGGTCTTACGGTCAAAAATAAGCGCGGAGCGGCGCTATGGAAAAGGGCCGAGGCTCAAAGCCCCGACCCTTTATCACATTGATGACTATCGCTGCGCGTAGATGACAACCTAGAACGTCTGCTCGTAGTCGCTGTGTTTTTTGGCCGAACGCACCAGGAACTCCTGGTTGGTGTTGGTGCCCTTAAGACCCTTGATAAACGACGCGGCTGCGCGCTCGGTGTTGTTCATGCCGGCAAGAATGCGACGCAGACCAAAGACAAACGGACGCATCTGCTCGTCGACCAACAGGTCCTCGTTACGTGTACCGGAGGCAACGGGGTCGATAGCCGGGAAGATGCGGCGGTCGGCCAGGTCGCGGTCGAGTTTAAGCTCCATGTTGCCGGTGCCCTTGAACTCCTCAAAAATGACCTCGTCCATCTTGGAACCGGTGTCGATGAGGGCAGAGGCCAGGATGGTGAGCGAGCCACCGTTTTCGATATTGCGGGCTGCACCCAGGAAGCGCTTGGGCGGATATAGGGCCGCCGAATCGACGCCGCCCGAAAGGATGCGGCCCGAGGCGGGCGCCGCCAAGTTGTAGGCGCGGGCGAGGCGCGTGATGGAGTCGAGCACCACCACGACGTCGCCACCCAGCTCTACGATGCGCTTGGCGCGCTCGATGACGAGCTCTGCCACGCGGGTGTGGTTGTCGGCAGGCATATCGAAGGTCGACGCTACAACCTCACCCTTGATGGAACGCTGCATATCGGTGACCTCTTCGGGGCGCTCGTCGACGAGCAGGCAGATGAGGTGCACCTCGGGGTTGTTAATCGAGATAGACTGGCAGATCTTCTTGAGGATCGTGGTCTTACCGGCCTTGGGCGGCGACACGATCAGGCCACGCTGGCCCTTGCCGATCGGCGACACGATATCGATGGCACGACCGGTGATGGAATCCTTACCGTGCTCCATGCGCAGCGGCTCGTTGGGATAGACCGGGGTGAGGTCGCCGAACTTGGGGCGGTTGCGAATCTGCTCGGGGTCCAGACCGTTGACGGTCGTGATTTTGGCGAGACCGGCGCGCTTGTCGCCGCCGCGCGAAGGACGCAGCGAGCCCTCGATGACGTCGCCCGTGCGCAGGCGCGCGGAGCGGATGAGGTAGGCGGGCACGAAGGCGTCGTCGTTGGACTTCATGTAGCCATGGGCGTGGATGATGCCGGAGCTGTCCGGGCGAATCTGCAGAATGCCCTTGATGTCGCGGAAGCCCTCGGCCTTCGCGGCGGTGACGTAGATCTCCTCGACGAGCTCGGCTTTCTTCTTGCCGGTCGTCTCGATCTCGAACTCCTTGGCCTTTTCGCGCAGCTCGGCGACCTTCATGGCCGCGAGTTCCTCGCGCGAAAGCGTGGGCTCGGTGGGAGCGGCATTACGCTCCTTGTTGCGCTGTTTGCGATCGCGCTGGCGGTTGCGGCGGTCGTTGTTGCGCTCGTCCTTGCGCTCGTTGCGCTCCTCGTTGCGCTTGTGCTGGCGACGGTTGGGGCGAGCGCCGTCTTCGCCCTCGGCGGGGGCGGCACCATCGGTTGCGGCGGTGTCAACATTGGCCGCAGCGGTGTCATTGGTCTCGGCGCCAGAATTAACCTGCGCTTCGACATCAGCCTGCTGCTCGGCGGCCTTGGCCCTAGCGGACTTCTTACGGCCGCGCTTGGGTTTCTCGGACGCAGGCTGTTCGACGTCCTGAGGCTCGGCGACATCAGTCGATGCATCGGCGGTCGTCTCGGCGGAATCCTCGGACGCACCCTTCTTGGCAGCCTTAGCCTTGGACGTGCGCTTAGTAGCAGTGCGACGGCTGCGACCGGGACGGACGTCGGCGGGCTCGGCATCGGCAGAAACGGCCTCGGAAGTCGCAGCATCCTGGACGGGTGCATCGGCAGCAGTTGAGGACTTGCCGGTCGCCTCAGCATCCCGAGCGGCGGCGGCTGCGGCTGCGGCCTTCTCGGCCTCGACAAAGGCCTTGGGCTTGCGACCGCGACGGTGCGGGCGCAAAGCCGGATCGACAACGGGAACTTCGTTGGCCTCGACAGGCGCAGCGGGCTCAACAGGCAATGTGCCCTCCCCTGCCGCGGAACGGACCGAAGCCTCAGTGAGCTCGGGGGCTACCTGTTCCGCAACTTGCTCGGCCTTAGCAGCCGTGCGGCGGCGTGTGCGCGGTGCCGGCTTCTCGGTCGGCAGGTCGGCGGCAGGGGTCTCGATGGCGGCAGGCGTCTCGGGCACAGACGGAGCTGCAAGCTCGGTCAGAGCCGCGGCCTCGCGCTCGGCAGCACGACGGCGGGCGCGCACCACCTGAGCCTCGCTAATCTGCGCCAACGCACGTGCCTGCGCGACCTCATCGGAAATCGGCGCCGAGGAGTCAGCTGCAACGGTGCGCTTGGCGCGCGTCGTGCGCGTGGTACGGCGCTTGGGCTTGGTGACCTCCTCGCCGTCAGCGGCAGGCTTGGCCGTGCGGCGCGCGAGCTTGGGCTTTGCCGGAGCAGCCTCCTCACCAGTTGCAGGCGCAGGCGTCGAAGCAGCCTTAGGCGTCTCGGGAGCCGAGGCTTGCGCGGGCGCCGCGACCTGGTCCGACGCAACCGGTGCAGCGGGAGCGGCCTGCGTCGTCGTTATTTCGTTTTCTTGCTGTTGATCAGACACAGTGTTTGCTCAACTTTCTTTTCAAGCCCTGTGATCACATGCTCCCTGCATAAACCTTCAGGGCGGCTAAACAGTCTAGTTCCGTTCGAAACGACGGACATCATTGATCTGTATCGAGATGATTGCGTCAACTACGCAGCGTTAGTGTAACACAACCGCCGCCACCTGCAACTTAGTCATTGGGGACGTTCTTAAACGACTAGTCAAAAGGGACACTCTTTGGTCTACCACCCACAAATCAGACTGCCTCCGCCAAAACTATGGCGGTTTACTACGACGAATCGATCAACCGCGACCACTCCGAAACATGTTGAACTAAAACC
>OGZO01003228.1_pt1 | contig 10538 bp, 8 predicted proteins | sample 1576721 | NCBI WGS metagenome assembly OGZO01 (sample SAMEA3541516, study PRJEB24748) | human gut metagenome | biome: human gut; feature: human-associated habitat; material: faeces | place: China | collected 2012 | reverse complement strand
ATGCAAAGATTTTTCAAAAGCGCAGGTAATGCTCGGCGGCGTAAACGGAAACGAAGTAAACGGCTATACATTTGAAAGCAAAGTTGTAAAAAATCTATACATCTGCGGCGAAGCACTCGATGTTTGCGGAGATTGCGGCGGATTTAACCTGCATTTTGCTTTTGCAAGCGGTATTATAACAGGAGAAAACCTATGATAAGAATAAGCAATATACATTTACCTCTTGACTACACAAGCGAAACCGTCTTAAATAAAGCGGCAAAACTTATTAATGTAGATAAAAAGTTTTTTAAAAGCTGTACGATTTTCAGACGCTCGATTGACGCAAGAAAAAAGGATAATATATTTTTTCTTGCAACCGTTGACGCAGAACTTTTTGTAAACGAAGAAAAGATATGCAAAAAATTTAAAAATGCCGAAATCGCAGAAAAATATGAATATAATGTTGAAAAATTCAGAGGTACGGTCAGCCCTGTGGTAGTCGGAGCAGGCCCTGCAGGATTATTTGCCGCACTTATACTTGCACAGAGCGGAGCAAATCCGATTTTAATCGAGCGTGGCAGAGATGTAGATACCCGAACGGAAGATGTACATAACTTTTGGAAAAGCGGTATTCTTGACACAACAAGCAATGTACAATTCGGCGAAGGCGGTGCCGGAGCTTTTTCTGACGGCAAACTTACCACAGGCACTAAAGACACCCGTCAGCGCAAGGTACTTATTGAATTTGTAAAACACGGAGCGCCTGACGAAATTCTTTACAATGCAAAGCCGCATATCGGAACGGACAAATTAAGACCTACTGTAAAAAGCATACGAAATGAAATTATCCGACTTGGCGGAAAGGTTATGTTTGAAACAAAACTTATCGGATTTTCAGCAAAAGACAATTCTGTTACAGGTGCGGAAATTGAGCATAACGGAACTAAACAAACCATTGATACCAATGCTATTATCCTTGCAATCGGACACAGCGCCAGAGATACTTTTGAAATGTTAAATGAAAAAGCTATTCCGATTGAGGCAAAAGCATTTTCTGTCGGCGCAAGAATTGAGCATCACAGAGAAATGATTGATAAATCACAGTACGGCAAATTTGCAGGCAACAAAGCGCTTGGCGCAGCAAGCTACAAGACAAATGTTCACCTTGAAAACGGCAGAGGCGTATATACATTTTGTATGTGCCCGGGCGGAAAAGTTGTAAATGCCTCAAGCGAAGAAAACCGACTTTGCACAAACGGAATGAGTGAATTTGCAAGAAATGAAGAAAATTCAAATGCCGCCTTACTTGTCGGGATTACACCTGCCGACTATCAATCGGAAAATCCGCTTGCTGGAATGTATTTTCAGCGTGAACTTGAGCATAAAGCATTTGTTGCCGGAGGAGAAAACTTTAATGCTCCGGTGCAGCGTGTATGCGACTTTATTGAAAATAAAGCAAGTACAAAAATAGGTGATGTAAAACCGTCTGTAGGTCCCGACTTTACACCGACCGATCTTAATAAATGTCTGCCTGATTTTATAACAAACTCAATGCGACAGGCAATAGTGCAAATGGATAAAAAATTACACGGTTTTTCATACGGTGACGCTGTGCTTACAGGTGTTGAAACCCGCAGTTCATCGCCAATCAGAATTATGAGAAACAACAATTTACAAAGTATTTCGGTAGCAGGACTTTATCCGTGTGGAGAGGGCGCAGGCTACGCAGGCGGAATTATATCTGCCGCAGTCGACGGAATTAAATGTGCGGAGAAAATTATAGAAAATTCCATATAGGAATAAAAGCAAAATTACAGCAAGCAAAAAGTGCAGTTCATACGAGCTGCACTTCTTTTGTTTATAAGGTTTATGAATATTTAATTTTGAGCTGCAATATACATCTGAAGTTCTGTTACATCTAATACTGTAAGCTGACCGTCACCGTTGAGATCGAGCGCCTCAAGTACCGCCTTGTCGCTTTCATCTATTATAGGCATACCGTCATCATTTTTAGAACCCGCAATATGTAACTGCATAGATGTAACATCGGAAACATTTACAATCCCGTCACCATTTGCATCGCCCTTGAGTACTTTTTTGCCATCAATAGCCACAAATTTCAGCTTGTTGCTATCGGTGTAAGAGTTTACATAACTCTGTGCATACGAACCTTCGTAGCCATAAATTGTAATGTCTGAGTTAAGGAGGAAGAATAATCTATCGCCAATTGAGGTTACGCTCTTAGGAATAGTTACACTTTTAAGATTGTAGCACTCTGTAAAGGCATACTCTTCAATAGTTGAAACACCGTCCGGAATTACTACGCTTTCAAGACTTGTGCAACCCCAAAAAGCACAACCCTTAATGTATGTAAGGGTTTTTGGAAGAGTGATGCTTTTCAAATTTGTTTTATTATAAAACGCACCACGAGCAAGCATAGTTACGGTTTTGCCGTCAATCTGTTCCGGAATAACTACATCGGTATCACTGCCAAGGTATTCCCAAAAAATAATTGACTTGCCATCAATGTTCTCATAGCGGTAGTCGCCGCTTGTTATAACATAATGCTCAGCATCTCTGCTCTGCGAAACCTTTGGAACATTTACTTCGGCTGCGTTTGCAGTGAAAGGTATTGCAGAAAATGCGGAAACAAGCATTGCGGTAGCAATTATAGCTGTAATAGCTTTTTTAAATTTTTTCATTTTATAACCCCTAACTAATATATTTATATTTCTATGTTATCACTGCAAAAATGCTTTGTCAATAAAATGAATAAATTTTAACACTATTTTTCTGTATTGTAGATAGATATGACATAATTTGTGCAAAAAATTACAATCTGACTATAAAATCAAATGACTTCGGTTATGAAAAAACAGCGGATTTAATCGAAATACTTTTCAAACAAAAATTTTCGTTATGATTCTTTAGGGCGATTTTCAGATTAGAAAATTATTAATACAAACTTCAAATCAAAACATAATTCACCTTAACTTTAATGAAACAAGCTAAAAGACAGACAGTAAAAACTGCCTGCCTTTTTCTTTGTCAGCCGTTACAGCCACACTCAAAATTACATTTTTCTCTTTCTTCAGGTCTTGCATTCGGCGGGAAGAATGATTCGTTAGGGAAATCTACCCTGCTGAATACTTCGCACGGGTCGTCGCTTTCAGGCTTACATTCCTTGCGAGGAATACAAAAATCATATGACGGAATCATAATCTGTACATTTCTCTCAAGCTGTGTAATTGTAAAAATACCGATAGTGGCACTTACGCTTGCATCTCCGGTCACAGCAAAATCGTCACCAAAGTATGTTATTACACATTCAGGTATAGGAGCACAAGGAAGCTGCGGAACACTTCCTTTTATAAGTCGTGCCGAAAGAGCCATAGGTTCGGAAATTTGTACTGTTGCATTTGGTAAAAACTCCGTGCAACCGCATGATGTAACAGGTTGAGAGCAAACTATACAACTGTCGCTCGAAAAACTCTTTGAATTTGATTCACTGCCGTAAAGAACCGACCTTTTACCGTAAATTGCAAGTCCGTTTACCCGTGACGGAATTGTTGAACCGCAGGTATATGCCTCAAGAGAAATATCAAAATAGAATGTAACATCAACCGCATAACAGCCACGATGAAAAGCGATTGATTCAACGCTTACATCGGCGGTTATAACGCTTGCCTTGCAGATTTTTACAGATGATGCGTTATTGATAACAGTTTGACTGCAAGGTGTAAAATAAACCGCAAGATTGCTAAGGCAATCCTTTGAGCCGCAACTGTCATAAATACGGCTTGCGTTTATGCAGACAGCGTCTGTGCATTTGTTTTCGGTAAGCGGTTCGTTGCCCGACTGCCGTGGTACTGTGCCGTATGATACATCTGGCATAAAAATTAACCCCCATAAAATGTATTAACAGGCTTACGCTCTGTAACAATACATTTTATGAAGGTTATACTTAATTGTGAATATTGAGTTGATTTATTTTAAATAAGGCTTTAAAATTTCATCAAGGTTTTTGTTTACAGCTTTCGGATTTGACTGCGTATAATTTGAAAAAGCGATGAATACTTTGCTCTGGTCCTGCGCAAATACAATTCTTGCATTAAATCTGTAGAATGCTGCGTCACAATAATAATTACCGCAATCGTCAACATACAAACCGTACGCAAAACTTGATTTATAAGGAGTGAACATTTCTTCTTTGGATTTTGCAGACAACAATTCACTTCCCGTAATAGCGTCTGTCCATTTAAGCAAATCACTCAAATTGGAGATAAGACCCGTAGAAGAATACGCAACACCCGGATAAATATTCCACTCATCGTCAAAAATATCCTGATAACCTGTAGCGAGTTGGTCTGTGCTCTCAAAGGTTGTCGAAGTCATTTCGAGCGGCTCAAAAATATTTTCTTTCAAAAATTCCTCATAGCTTTTTCCGCTTACCTTTTCGATTATGTCACCGAGAATAAAATAATCGGAATTTGAATAGCTGTAATTTTCTTCATCATTATCAATTTCTTGTGACAATATCCATTTTAAAATAACAGAATGATTATCTTTAGCAGAATTATTCTCTGAAATATCGTACTGCGGAGCATTTGCACGCACGCTTTCTTCAGATTTGCCGAGATAATCCGGCAAGCCTGTTGTCATTGTAAGCAAATTACGGATAGTTATATCCGAACCGTACTTATAATCGGGATAATACTTGTCAAGCGTATCATCTGTGCTCAGCTTATCCTGCTCCTGTAAAATCATAACAGCCGCAGCGGTAAACTGCTTTGTAAGCGAACCTATGTAGTAATTTGTATTGAGTGAATTATATGTATGCGAACCCTTGTCGGCATAGCCGTTATTGCCTATATATTCAAAATCATTTCCGAGTTTATAATATACAGTTCCTCTGAATTTACTTGCAACAAGTGTATTATCGAACTTAGCTGTTATGCTGTCGGTATCTTGTTTTAATTTTGTAAAATTATATGCAGGATTAGTAGGTACTTCATCAGCAGTTGCAGGCGCAGCGGTAAGTCCCTGCGTCGATGCACCTGTAGAATTTGTAGTCTGCGGTGCTGTTGTAGCCGAAGATTCCGAATCATTGTCACAGCCTGTAAATGCAACTGCGGAACACGCCGCCATAGCTACGCACATTAATGATTTTGCTAAAGCCTTCAAAAAATCACCTCATCAGATTTTTTCCATTTTACTGAAATTAGCCATAAGAGTTTTTGTGCCTGCCTTATCAAAAGCAACTTCAAGCATTGTGTCGTTGCCCATTTTTTCGGTTTTCATAATCATACCTTTGCCAAATACCTTATGGAATACACAATCTCCTTTTTTGTAAACAGTACCCGATTTAACGGCAGGTTTAGTAAATGTATTAAAACTTTTGTTAGGTGTGAATTTCGAACCGGCACCGATACTGATATGACTTGAGGATGCGGAAAAACCGTTTGTTGACGCAAAAGTCTTTTTCTCGCCTGTATAATTAAGTAATTCGGGCGGGATTTCATTTACAAAGCGTGATACTTTGTTATAGCTTGTATGACCCATCAACATTCTTGACTTTGCCTTGGTAATGTAGAGCTTTTCTTTTGCTCTTGTAATACCTACATAAGCAAGTCTGCGTTCCTCGTTAAGTTCATCGGGATTCATCATTGTTGCAATTGACGGGAACACACCTTCTTCAAGACCTGCAATGAAAACTACGGGAAATTCAAGTCCTTTTGCGCTGTGCAATGTCATCATTACTGATGAATCCGCTTCTGCATCATAGTTATCAATATCTGTCTGCAATGAAATTTCCTCAAGGAAGTTTGAAAGTGACGCTTCTTCTGCGTAATCCTCTTCAAATTTGATAATATTTGAAGAAAGCTCTTCGATGTTCTCAATTCTTACATCGGGGTTGTCTTTCTCTGTTTTTAAATATTTTTCGTAATCTGTATGTTCGAGAATGAGATTGTATAATTCTGCAAGAGAATAATCTCCGCTTTGTTCAGCCTCCATAAGACCGTCAATAAGCGCAACAAAACTCTTTAACTTTGTTGCGGCTCTTGAAAGCTGTGGATATACATCTGCATCTTTAATTACGGAATATATGCTTTCGCCGAGTCCTGCGGCAATTTCAGAGGCTTTTTCAAGTGTAGTTGCGCCAATACCACGCTTTGGCACATTAATAATTCTGCCCAGTCTGACATCGTCGTGCGGATTATTAATGACCTGAAGATATGCAACCATATCTCTGATTTCTTCTCTGTCATAGAATCGTCTGCCGCCGATTACACGGTGCGGAATACCGCTTCTTGACAAGGCCTGCTCAATTGAGTTTGACTGTGCATTCATTCTGTAAAGAATTGCAAAATCAGAGAATTTTCTGCCGTCTGCTACACCGTCAAGTATAGTTTTTGCAATAAATTGAGCTTCGTCACGCTCGGAATCGGAAGTATGCACCTCAATTTTATCACCAACGGCATTTTCAGTCCACAAAGTTTTGCCCTTACGCATTGTGTTGTTAGAAATAACACCGTTTGCCGCATTAAGAATATTCTGTGTACTGCGGTAATTCTGCTCAAGTCTTATCATCTTAGCGCCTTTAAAGGTGTTTTCAAAAGAAAGGATATTTTCAATTGTAGCACCTCTGAATTTGTAAATACTCTGGTCGTCATCACCTACAACGCAGATGTTGCCGTATTTTGCGGCGAGCATACTTACAAATTTATACTGCACCTTGTTTGTATCCTGATACTCATCAACCATTATGTATTTAAACTGATTTTGATAAAATTCGAGTATATCGGGACAATTTTGAAAAAGCTCAACAGTCTTGCAGAGCATATCGTCAAAGTCCATTGCATCTGCGGTTTTTAGTCTTGACTGGTAAATTTCATATACTTTTGCCACGGACTGCTTGAGGTTATCGTAACCTGCTCTTTTGAGCATTTCCTGCGGAGTAAGCATTTCGTCCTTGGCTTTTGAAATTTCGTTGAGCACTCTTTTTACCGGCAACATTTTTTCGTCATAATTAAGCTGTTTTAAAATATCTTTTACAAGTTTTTTCTGATCGTCAGTACCGTAAACGGTAAAATGACTTGTAAAACAGATTCTGTCGCCGTATCTTCTTAAAATTCTTGCACAGGTAGAGTGAAATGTAGCCGCCCAAATATCCGAACCGCCTTCTGGAACAGCGTTGCAGATTCTTTCTTTAAGCTCCCCTGCCGCCTTATTTGTAAAGGTAATTGCAAGTATCTGCCACGGTTTGCAAAGTTCAGACTGCAAAATATACGCAATTCTGTTTACAAGAACGGTTGTTTTGCCCGAGCCTGCACCCGCAAGTATAAGCAAAGGGCCTTCTGTGCAAAATACAGCCTGCTGCTGCATATTATTCATATGTGAAAACTGTTTTTTTAATTCTGATTGTACCATAGCAATATTCCCGTTAAAAGTTTAATAACACAGAAAACGGGCGAACTGCGTCCGCCCGTATAATCTGACGATTTTATTTTATGTAGCCGTAGAATGTTTCAAGAATTTCAGGACCCTGGTCAGCAACAATCATTGTAACATAGTTGCCGTCCTGTGTAACCTTACAAGCCTCAACCATAGGAAGTTTTTCGGCATTGTAGCCTGAATACTGTGTAACGATTGAAGTGTATGTCTTAGAAAGCGCATCGTTTACTCTTGATGCAGCATCAGCATCAACAGCCTCAACAAGTACGATTTCAACTCTTGAATTGCTGTCTGAATTGATTTCTGCCGCAAACTGCTTAACATCTTCTGTGTCGATGCTGTAATATTTTTTAAGATCATTAGAATCTGTAAGCTCTTTTAAGTCCAATGAATACTTAGAGTTGATGTCAGAAAGAACTGTTTTTAAATCAACCTCTTTGCTGCCTGAACAACCTGCGAGCGCAGTAAGACAAAGTACAAATATTGTTACCAAAGAAACTACCTTTTTCATAATTAACCTCCAAAAATGTCTTATAAAAAAATTACGCCGAATCAGTGTGACCCGGCGTATTCAGATGGTCGAGGTGACAAGATTCGAACTTGCGACCCCATCGTCCCGAACGATGTGCGCTACCAAACTGCGCTACACCTCGAAATAAAAGAGCCCCGAATAACTTCGGGGCTGTGGCTGTGGAATAGGGATTCGAACCCCAACAAACAGAGTCAGAGTCTGTCGTGCTACCGTTACACCATTCCTCAATGTTTATTGCTCATTGCTGCAAGCCGTGCAATCAACGATATATATTATATATTATGAAGTGCGTTTTGTCAACACTTTTTTGAAATTTTTTAAAACTTTTTAGAAGTTTTAAACTTTCGTTCAGCATTGATATGTTGCTTACTGTCACGCAATCAACAATAGCTATTATATAGCAGAACGTGTGTTTTGTCAACATCTTTTTTCAATTTTTTCTAAAATTTGAAAAATACAAAAAATACGAAATTTTAACTAAAACTTTTTTTGAGTCTTATATCATCACCGACAAAATTAAGCCTTACACCCTCTCCGTATATTCTTGAAATAAATCTTGAAGTATAAGTTTTTTCAAGTTCTGTTATTGAAAGGTTTGTGTTTATTATCAAAGGCTTTCTCAAAAGCATTCTTGAATTACACAAATTATAAAACTGTGTATTTGAAAAAGTATTTGAAAACTCTGTGCCTAAATCATCAATAATTAATAAATCGCACTTTGTGAGCATTTCAAAATATTCGTAATCGTTGGACTCTTTGGAAAAATGCATATTGCTAAGCGTTGACATAAGCATAGGTGCAGACACATAGATTACACCGAAACCACGCCTTGTAACCTCATTGGCAATAGCGAGCGAAAGGTGGGTTTTGCCAAGACCTGTGCCGCCTCTCATAAGTATACTCTTTGACTCAGGCGTAAAAGTCCTTGCGTACTGCACGCAATAATTATAAATTTTTTGCATCTTATCAAAAGGTGATACTCCGCTCGCCTTATCAACCTCATGACTGTACATATTAAGGTCAAAGCTCTCAAAAGTGGAAAGTCTTAAAGGCGCAGTACGGTTAAGCTCCTCGCACGCAGTTGCTACAAGCAATCTTTTAAAACAAGGGCAATACACTGTTCTTCCGTCTTTTTCTATATATCCCGTATCTTTGCAGTATTTACAGTTGTAATGCGGTTCAAAGCAATTTTCTTCATAGCCGTTTTCTTTAAGCAGCTTTTTGACTTCATTTTGCATAGAAAGACTTTTGGCACGCAAATCCTGCGTGGCAGACTTTACATCTCCGCCGTTTAAAACCGCACGAACCGCAAGTATTCCGCATGAAGATATTTCTTTTTCAAGCTCCTCTATTCTCGGAACTCTTCTGTAAACCTCTTCACGAACCTGCTCCGCTCTTCTCTCGGCTTTGGTGCGCCTTTCTTCCATTTTTGCTTTTGTCGCTCTGTAAATTTCTTTACTGTATCCCATTTATATCACCACACTAAATACTGTCGATTGTATCTAATCTCTGCAAATCATTTATATTATATGATGTGTTGGCGTCATTCCTGTTTCCGCCTTTATGCTTATACTTATCGGGTCTGCTGTCAAATTTGTTTAAATCGTCAACATTGTAAATTCCGCTTGAATTCCAGCGTTTTAAAATTCCGTTTATGTATCTGAAATCGCAGCTGCCCTTACTGTCAACACATCTTTCGTAAGCCTCTCTTAGCATTTCGGGAGAAAATTTCCACTCGTTTACCCACAAATCGGCGTATTCAACCTGCTTTTTAGTAGGAGAACCCGTATTTTTTAAGCCGAACGCAGATGCTACAACCGTAAAACTTTGGCTTGCACGATGTGCTTGTTTTATTTTATTTTCGGCTTCCTCAATCGAGAAAACTCCCGCATCCGACCATCTTAAACCTATTGTTTCAATGGCTCTTATGTTAGATTTTCCGATGCTTATACAATACTGAATAAGCATTATAATTACCTCTACAGGCAAACCGCAGGTATTTTTAAGTAACAGCAACGACGATGCATCGGAGTTTGATAAAGGCTTGCCGAGGGCTGTCTGTGCCTCGTTTACAAGCATTTTAAATTCTTCGTCAACCGCAAGCTGTTGTGCCACATAAACATAATCGGGGCGCTGCGGTCTTACAAACATATGCGGAACTGTAGGCTCTTCCTTTTCAATCGGAGCGGCAGTATTATTGCTTTCGACTTGTTTTACCGCAGGCTGTTCAGTCGTTTGCTGTTGCGCCTGTGCAGGCTCAAAAGCACCGTTATTTTGGCAAAAGATACCTTTCATAACCCAGTATTCAACTGCCTCCGGAATATCGGTTTCATTTACACCTGTCGCCTTACTGATGTCGCTTTCGTTCACATCTTCCCCACTGTGTCGCAAAAGATATAACAATACCTTAAGTTTAACGCCGTCCGAAAACTTAAGTCCCTCGTCTACAACAGACGAAGGCACGGCAAATATTGAATTCCAAGCACCAAGATTAATTTTCATAGACATTTCATATACCTCTGACCCAAAATAAATATTATAATCAAACTTTATCGTACACATTATTATA
>OGZO01003227.1_pt1 | contig 10538 bp, 10 predicted proteins | sample 1576721 | NCBI WGS metagenome assembly OGZO01 (sample SAMEA3541516, study PRJEB24748) | human gut metagenome | biome: human gut; feature: human-associated habitat; material: faeces | place: China | collected 2012 | reverse complement strand
GGCCGTCGATGTTGAGGATCTGGCCGTCGGCGGTGATGGCGTTGGCGCTGCTGAGGTACACGGGCGCGGTCAGCGCGTGGTCGAGCGTGTCAAAGCCCGGCGTGCGCCAGTGCCACCAGACGGTGTTGTGCTTGGTGAGCCGGTCGTACAGGCCGATCTGGTCGATGGTCTTGCTGCCGCCGATGCCGACGGTGGTGCCGTCGATCGCGCCGTCGAGATAGTCCGCCGCCTCGCGCCCCGTGGCGAAGTGCTGCACGGCGAAGCCGCGGCCGGTCAGGGCACGGATGGTTTTTTCGATGTCCATGGGACATGCCTCCATTTTGATATATTCTGCCCTTATCCTACCATCGTCATCCGCCGCTGTCAATTTCCTTTGCGGTTGAATCCGGCGGCGCGCTTTGCTATAATGGCGGCAGACAGACACAAAGGGGAGAAACGTTTCATGCAGTTACTTTATGCACTGGCAAAGCTGCGCACGCCGTTTTTGGACACGGTGCTCGGCGCGCTCACCAACTGCGGCGGCGAGATCGTGTTCATGGCCGTCGCTATCATCGTGTTCTGGTGCGTGAGCAAGTCCTGCGGGTACTATATGCTCACGGTCGGCTTCGTCGGCACGATCGTCAACCAGTTTCTCAAGCTGGTGTTCCGCATCCCGCGCCCGTGGGTGAAAGACCCGAATTTCCAGATCGTCGAGAGCGCCCGGGCCGAGGCCACCGGCTACTCGTTCCCGAGCGGGCACACGCAGAATGTCTTCGCCTCCTTCGGCTGCCTCGGCCGCTGGACGAAGCGGACGTGGCTGCGCGTGGTCTGCGCCGCCGTGATCGTGCTCACGGCGTTCTCGCGCATGTACCTTGGCGTGCACACGCCGCTGGATGTCGGCGTGTCGTTCGGCCTCGGGCTCGTGCTGGTGTTTGCGCTCTACCCGCTCTTTCGGGACATTGACAGCCACCCGAACCGGCTCTACTGGCTTTTCGGCGTCATGGCCGTGCTGGGCCTTGCGTATCTGCTCTTTGCCGAGCTCTGGCCGTTTCCTGCGGACGTGGACGCCGCCAACCTCGCCTCCGGCCGCAAGAACGCCTACACGCTGCTCGGCGCGGTGCTGGGCATGACGTTTTCCTACTGGCTCGACCGGCGGTACGTGCACTTTGACGTGCGCGCCGTCTGGTGGGCGCAGGTGCTCAAGGCCGTGCTCGGCCTCGCCATCACGATCGGCCTGCGCACCGTGCTCAAAGCGCCGCTGCTCGCGCTGTGCGGCGGGCACAATATTGCCAATCTCATCCGCTATGCGCTCATGGTCATTTTTGCCGCCGGCATCTGGCCGATGACCTTTGGCTGGTTTGGCCGCCTCGGGCGGAACAAACCTGTGCCCGGCACGTCAGATTGAATTGACTTGTCGTCATAAGTGTGTTACTATTTATAAAGTTATGTAAACATGCCAACACGGACATAAAGAGGTGCGTATCACATGGACAAACACGCATTGGATCCTGCCTGCCTGCTCGGTGATCGGCTGCAGACGCTCTCGCGCGCGGAGTTGACCGCGCTGGCCGAGGCGCTGTGCCGCATCCTGGCGGAGCGCGGGACATATCACGGCGGCATCCGCCCGGACAACATCAGCCGCGCCGCAGATGGCACGGTCGGTCTTGGCGCGCCCGCCCGCACGGACACGAAGGACTGGACGACCGAGGAGCTGGAGTTCATGGCGCCCGAGGTGTTCTGGAGCGGCACGCTCGACGCCTCGGCCGATGTGTATTCGCTCGGCCTGCTGCTGTATGCGGGCGTGTCGGGCGGCCGTCTGCCGTTTTACCCGGACGACCGTGCGCCGCTGCCTGAGGACCAGACCGACGCGCTGCGCCGCCGCATGAACGGTGAGGCGCTGCCCCCGGCGCGCAAGGCCGGGCGCGGCCTGCAGGAGATCATCGCGCGCGCCACGCAGTGCAAGCCGGACGACCGCTACGCCACGCCGGCGGAGCTGTGCGCCGCGCTTGAGCAGTATGACGCCGAACAGCGCCGCAGTGTGCCGACCGCGCAGGAGATGTTCAACAAGCCCGAGCAGGAGCTCAGCGAGGTCGAGCGCATGATGCTCGACATCCTCGCCGAGGAGGCCGCCGCGCCTGTGCCGGAGGCTGAGCCGGAGATCGCGGCCGAGCCCGAAGCGGAAGCTGAGTCTGAGCTGAAGTTTGAGCTGAAGACCGAGGCGGAGGAAGCCCCGGTCATTGAGCCGGAGGCCGAACTCGAGTCGGAAGCAAAGCCAGAGGAAACCCCGGCTGCCGAACCGGAAGCAAAGCCGGAGGAAACCCCGGCTGCCGAACCGGAAGCAAAGCCAGAGGAAACCCCGGCTGCCGAACCGGAAGCAAAGCCCGAGGAAACCCCGGTCACCGAGCCGAAACCGCAGCCCGAGCGCAAGCCCGAACCGCAGCCGCTGCCGAATAAATTCCGCCCCGAGAAGCGGCCCGCCCAGCCGGAGACCCCGGCGAAGCCGAAGTCGGAAAAGAAGCCGGAAAAGCCGCCTGTGAAAAAGCCGGAGGCCTACCGTCCCGCCCCGTCCAAGCCGAAAAAGCAGCCGTCGGCCGAGCAGCGCCAGTCGCACAAGGCGGGCATCCTGCTGACCGTGCTCATCATCTGCGCAGCCGTGCTGGCCGTGCTGCTGCTACGCTCGCTCGGCGTGTTCGGCACGCCCGCCACGGCGGAGCCCACCCCGACGCCGACCGTCCCCGTCGAGACCGTCGTCCCGACCGAGACGCCCACGCCCACCCCGACGCCGAAGCCGGAGCCGACGTATAAAGTCGTCACGGCGGATGTCTCCTGGGCCGACGCCGAAGCGGCGGCCGAGGCCAAGGGCGGCCACCTCGTCGTGATCGACAGCGCCGAGAAGTGGACGCGCGTCGCCCAGCTGGCCGACGAGTCCGGCCTGACCTATGTCTGGATCGGCCTGCACCGTACCGACAGCGGCGAGCTCGCCTGGGTCAAGGACAACGTTGACCCGGTCTATAACTGGGCGTCCGGCGAACCGTCCGTGCACGATACCAACGGCGCCGCCGAGGATTACGTGCTCATCACGAGAACGTCCAGCGGCTGGTATTATAACGACTGCATCGGCGATCCCGCCGGCCGTTACCCGCAGTTCTACAGCGGCAAGATCGGCTATATCATCGAGATCGACCCGTAAAACGTGCAAAAAGCTCCCCGGCCATCCGGCCGGGGAGCAATTTTTTTGTGCAGCGTTCAGGTCTGCCAGTCGGTGACTGGTTTGCCGTCGCTGTCGGTGAACGTGCCGCAGGCGATCATGATCAGGTCGACCAGCGCGCCGATGCCGAAGCAGCCGGCCGTGAGCAGCCAGAGCACGCCCGTGCCGATCTTGCCGACGTAGAAGCGGTGGATGCCGAGCCCGCCGACGAAGATGCACAGCAGCAGCGTGATCAGGCGCGATTTCGGGCTGGCGTTCGGGTCAACGGTTTTTGTCGGTGCCACGGCGCAGCCGCACTTTGGGCAGACGACGGCCTCGTCGACCAGCTGCGCGCCGCAATGAGCGCAGTATTTCATGGTGTTTCCCCTCCTTCGCTGCCGCCGCAGCGGCCGCGATACTTGTCACATGGCGGCGATGCCTGTCATGCGATAAAATCAGTGTAGCATTCCGCCGGTGGCTTGTCAATTCCGGCGCAGCGCTCGCAGCCGAAATTTGCCGCCTGCGGCCAAAAAACCGCCCCGGGAGCATCTGCTCCCGGGGCGGTGGGTGTTTTGGTGGAAATTATTCGCCGAAGTAGCGCTTAAGCAGGCCCTCGAACGCCTTGCCGTGGCGGGCTTCGTCGCGGGCCATCTCGTGCACGGTGTCATGGATCGCGTCGAGATTGTACTGCTTGGCCAGCTTTGCGAGCTGGAACTTGCCGTCGGTCGCGCCGTTCTCGGCGTCGACGCGCATCTCGAGGTTCTTCTTCGTGCTGTCGGTGATGACCTCGCCGAGGAGCTCGGCGAACTTCGCGGCGTGCTCGGCTTCCTCGTGGGCGGCCTTCTCCCAGTACAGGCCGATCTCCGGGTAGCCCTCGCGGTGCGCCACGCGCGCCATGGCCAGATACATACCGACCTCGGAGCACTCGCCCTCAAAGTTGGCTCTCAGACCGTCGACGATCTCCTTCTGCACGTCGGCCGGAACGTCCGCGCCGAACGCCTTGCCCACGCCGACGACGTGCTCGGCAGCCCAGGACTTCTCAGCCTTCTGCTCGATGAACTTGGAGCCGTCAACATGGCACACCGGGCACTCGACCGGCGGCTGCTCGCCTTCGTAAACGTAACCACAGACACTGCAAACCCATTTTTTCATTGTAAGTTCCTCCTAAAGTTTTTTGATTTCGATTGTTGGTTGTTTTATTCGGAAGCGGATCCCTTGTCCGCTTGCTGACAAGTTTTGCACAGCCCCGTGAACGTGATGCTGCACCCGAGCACCTGCGCGTCCGTCACGCCCTGGGCGAGGGCACACAGCTGCGCCTCCGGCTCGCCGGGCAGCGGCACGTCGATGACCCGGCCGCACTGCACACAGTGCAGGTGCGCGTGGGGATTCGTGCGGGCGTCGAACCGCTCCTGCCCGCGGAACACGCCGACGCTCATCGCGTCGCCCTCTTCGGCGAAGAGGCTCAGGTTCCGGTACACCGTGCCGAGGCTCAGGTCGGGATAGTCCGGCTTGAGCTGCTGGTAGAGCTCCTGCGCGGTGGGGTGGGCGGTCGTCGCTGCGAGGGCTTCGAGGATGACCTGCCGCTTTTTGCTGTTCTTGCGTGTGGGCATCGAAGCACCTCCTTGCAAATCAGTAACAAGAATTATTACTGATATGAAGATACCACAGGAAACCGTATTTGTAAAGCCCTTTTTGCGAATGATTCTCAAGATTGTGCATTCTGCTGCATTTCCTGCGCCCGGTTTCGGCATTTGTGCGCAAAATGATCGGCCGCGCGGTCACCGCGCGGCCGGAAGGGAGGAGAAAAATTTGCGCATATGCGCAGGGAGAGCACATGACCGGTGCCGCGGCGGATGAGATGTCGTGGGATATGCGGTGCACGACCGGCGGCGCTGAAGAAACCATGACCTTTCCACCGCATCCGCTTCGCTGCGCTCAGCGCCTTCTCCTCAAGGAGAAGGCTTTGCACACCCCGGCCGAGGCCACAAGGAGAAGGCTTAGGGTGCGCGTCGGACACGCGGTGCGCCGCGCACCTCACCGCCTGCAGATGTTGGCCGTGATGCCGCACAGCGCCTGCGCGCACTCCATGTCCCACCTGCCCGAGCGGGCGATGTCGTCGATCGAGAGGATGCCCGCGAGCTTGCCGCCCTCGGTCACGGGCAGCCGGCGCACCTGCGCCGCGCGCATGGTCTCCATCGCGCGGCGGATATCCGCGCCGGCTTCGACCGTCACGGGGTCGCGCGACATGATGCTGCGCACGGTCACGGCGCCCGGGTCGTCCCCGGACGAGACACAGCGCACCACGATGTCGCGGTCGGTGAGCATCCCTGCGAGCGTGCCGTCGTCCTCGCACACGGGCAGCGCGCCGATGCCGCGCATGCGCATCAGCCGCGCGGCGGCGACGACCGGCTCGTCCGGATGCGTCACGGCGGCAGCGCCGGTCATGTAATTGCGGACCTGCATGAAAACACCCCCTTTGGCCGGAAGCTCCGTCTGCGGAGATTCTCGCCCGCCGGGGGTGGTTTTATACCTATTATAATATGTCGCACCGTGTCGGGCCCGGTCACTGCACGAGCCGGGCGAGCGCCGGGCCGGCGCTCTCGCCGAACAGGCGCACGGCGCGTATGGCCTCCTGCAGCGTGTTGCCGCTGCTGCCGACCTCGATGATGAGCGACCCGCGCGTGAGGTGCTGGTTGTAGCGCTCGTTGACGAGCGTGATCGGCCGCATCAGCGTCGGGTGCGCCGCATTCACCGCATCCTGCAGATACACCGCCAGGCGCAGGTTCTCCTCCCAGTACGGGTGGTAGAGCCCCGAGGCGTTCGTGCCCACGAGCAGCATCACCTGCGAGCACGCGGCATCGGGCAGCTCGGCCACTGTTTTATAGACCACGCTGTCCGAGCACAGCGCGTCGCGGTGCAGGTCGATGACGATGCGCAGGCTCGGGTACTGGTTCAGGTACTCCTGCACGGCCGCGCCCGAGCGGTTGTACGAGCCCGTGTAGCTCGGGTAGTCGTAGATCGTCCGGTCGTGCAGCACCTGCAGCCCGGCGGACGCGAGCGTGTTGGCCAGCACGTCGCCCACGTGCACAATATTATAATTGGTGTCCTCCGTGCGGCACGTGTCGCTCGCGGGATAGAGGTCGCGCCCCGCGGGGGTGAAGGCTTCGCTCGCGTGCGTGTGCATGATGAGGATCTGCGGTTCGCCCGCCGGCAGCACGACGGCCGGGCCCTGCTGCAGCAGCGCGGCCGCATCGACCGCGATGTCCGTCTCGTTTTTGATGCTCAGCCCGCCCGCGATGCTCGTCGCCACGATCGGCAGCCCGTCGGCCGTCGTGGTGGGCGCGTCCTCGTCGGCGTCGGCGTCCGCGGTGGGGGCGGGTGTCGTGGCCGGCGCGGGCGTGGCCGCGCTGAGCGCCGCTGCCGCCTCCGGTGTGGGGGATGCGTCCACCGGCGGCGCACCCAGCTCCATGCGCACCGATGCCAGCAGCAGCTGCTCCGGGTCGAGCCAGAGCCGCAGCCTGTCCGCGAGCGGCGCGCCGCCCGCCGCAGCCGATGCGATCTGCAGGCCGAACACGGTCAGCCCCACGCAGGCCAGTTTTTGCCGCAGCGTCATATCTGCTCACCTCCGATTGCATTCTCCACAATATATATGGTTTCGGGGGTGGAATTATGTCACCGTATCTGCTATACTGAGCACCGGAATATTTCAAAGGAGGCGTCGTCATGACGATCACATACCGGCCGAAAGGTGTCTGCTCCCGCCTGATGCGGGTGGAGGTGGAGAACGGAATTATCCGCAAAGTTGAGGTGCAAGGGGGGTGCAGCGGCAACCTGCAGGGCATTTCGCGGCTCCTGGTGGGGATGCCGGTGCAGCAGGCCATCGAGCGCATGGAGGGCGTGCGCTGCGGCAGCAAGCTGACCTCCTGCCCGGATCAGCTTGCCAAGGCGCTGCGTCAGGCGCTGTGAGGCGGGAAAAAGATTAACATAATTCTTTCAAATAATAAAAATAGTTGACATAATGCAAGTTTGCAAGAATTTTTTGCGAACTTGCATCTTTTTATTTTGGTCACTTTGCGTCGAATTGACGGTTTTAGTCAAAGTAAACAACACAATTTCTTGCGTATAATTGTGTCGTATAACACTATATTTTGTTGTTTACGCATTTTTTTGTGGATATTATTCAGAACTTAAAAAGACGCTTTGTGCAATTTGCCGATTGCGTGCGGTTTGAAAAATGAATATAATTATCCATAACGGGGCGCGTGGATTGAAATGTTTGCGCCCTGTGATGAATCAGCAAAGGAGGCTGCACGTCATGAATCGAACGAAAAAAGCGGGCCTGTCCGTGAAGTCGGGCCTGTCGCTGATGTGCATCGTCTGCCTGCTTTGCGGCTTATTGTGCGGATTTTTCTGGCTCGCCGGTGAAAGCTCGGCGCTGGCCGCCGGGCCGGACGGCAGCGCGCCGGCGGCAAAGACGGTCGTGAGCGGGGATGTGTCCCTGGCCGCGCCCGAGCGCGACGAGAAGCTCGCGGTGCAGGCAGCCGCGCAGGCGACCTCGCCGGTCGTGCGCACGGTCGCCGTCGGCATGGACGCCGGCGACTACACCGAGACCGTCACCTGCGACTACACGCCCGTGTATGTGGACGACCGCTTCGGCGGCTACTGCTACGTGCTCGACGATGCGGTCTGGCTCCCGGCGGATGCGTTCGCCGAGATGCTCGGCCTCGAGAGCGACACGGTCACGGACGGCGACACCGAGACCGTCACGGTCGACGGCGCGGACATCGCGGCGACCTACGGCGAGACGTACTACACGGCCAACGGCCGCTGCTTCTACGCGCCCGACGGCGTGTATGCCCTCGACGGGGAAGTGGTGCTGCCGCTGGCGGATCTGGAGAAGATCTTCGGCGTAACGGCCGTGCTCAGCGAGGACCATACCAGTCTGCGCGTCGATGCCTCCGAGCAGGCGCTGCTCGAGAGCGGCGAGAGCTATTACGGCGCGCGTGATGTCTATTGGCTCAGCCACATCATCAATGCCGAGGCCGGCAACCAGCCCATGGACGGGCAGATCGCGGTCGGCAACGTCGTGCTCAACCGCGTGGCGGACGAGCGCTTCCCCAACAGCGTCAAGGAGGTCGTGTTCGACCGGCGCGGCGGTGTGGCGCAGTTTTCGCCCACGGCCGACGGGCGCATCAGCCTCACGCCGGACGAGGATGCCGAGCTTGCGGCGAAGCTCGCCTTCGAGGGGTACGCCCCGGTGGGCGAGAGCCTGTATTTCATCAATCCCTCGGCCTGCAACGCCTCGTGGTTCAACAGCCGCCTGACCTACACGGCCACGATCGGCGACCACGTCTTTTACGCATAATAGCTGCACAGACAGCACAGCCGCCCGCACGGAGACCCGTGCGGGCGGTTTTTCGTGGCGTCACGCGCCATGGCGATCCCGTTACCGTGCATGCTCGACCGGTGCCAAGCCTTCTCCCTGCCGAGAAGGTGCTGAGCGCAGCGAAGCGGATGCGGCGGAAGAGGTCTGCTTTACCCGGCGTGCCTGCTCACCCGCACCCGCCCAGGACTGGACGCGCGGGGGAGAATGTGATAAGATGGCGGCAACCGATCATTTTTGGAGGCAAGCATGGACGAACTTCTGCGCGCGGGGTTTGCCGCGCTGGGTCTGCCGCTCGACGCGGCGGCGCTGGCCCGTTTTCAGACATATTACACGCTGCTCGACGAGCGCAGCAAGGTCATGAACCTGACGGCCATCCACGGCGAGACCGACGTGGCGCAGCTGCACTTTCTCGATTCGGCCGCCCTGCTGACGGTCGAGCCGCTTGCCGGCAAGTCGGTCATCGACGTCGGCACCGGCGCGGGCTTTCCCGGCCTGCCGCTGAAGATCGCGCAGCCGGACATTTCGCTCACGCTGCTCGACAGTCTGGATAAGCGCGTGCGCTTTCTCGGCGACGTCTGCGCCGCCACCGGCCTCACGGACGTGACGTGCCTGCATACGCGCGCCGAGGAGGCGCCGGAGCTGCGCGGGCAGTTCGACGCGGCGGTCTCGCGCGCGGTCGCGCGGCTGTACCTGCTGTGCGAGCTGTGCCTGCCGTTTGTGCGCACGGGCGGGGTGTTTCTCGCCATGAAGGGGCCGGATTGCGCCGCAGAGCTCGACGAGGCGCGCAGCGCCATCCGCAAGCTCGGCGGCACGTATGAGCGCACGGCGCGCTACACCATCCCCGGCACGGACGTGACGCACAGCGTCGTCGTCATCCGCAAGACGGCGCCCACACCGCCGAAGTATCCCCGCCGCTGGGCGAAGATGCAAAAGGAGCATCTGTAACGTGGATAAAACACGCCCGACGCATCTGCGTCGGGCGTGTTTCCGTATTTCGATGTCGTGCGGTCAGTCCAGCACCTGCGCCAGCACGGCCAGCAGCGCGTCGACCTGCGCGTCCGTCGTGGCCCACGAGGTCACGAACCGCACGGCCTGGTGCGCGGCGTCCACGCGGGCGGTCGTGTAAAACGCGACCTGCTCCTGCAGCCGCGCGATCTGCGCATCCGACAGGATGGGGAAGATCTGGTTCGTCGGCGAGGGCACGTACATTGCGATGCCGCGGTCCGAGAGCGCGGCGGCGATGCGCTGCGCCTGCGCGTCCGCGTGCCGGCCCAGCTCGAGCCAGAGGTCGTGTTCCATCGCGGCGGCGAACTGCACGCCGAGCAGGCGGCCCTTGGCGAGCATGGCGCCGTTGCGCTTCATCGCGCGGCGGAAGCCCGGCTTGAGCGCGTCGTTGACGATGACCATTGCCTCACCGAAGAGCAGGCCGTTTTTCGTGCCGCCGATGTAAAACGCATCGCACAGCCGCGGCAGATCCTCCGGCTGCAGGTCGCTGCCCGCGGCCGTGAGCGCCTGCGCCAGCCGCGCGCCGTCGAGATACAGGTGCATCCCGTGCGCGTCGCACGCCGCGCGCAGGGCGGTCAGCTCCGCTTTCGTGTAGACGGTGCCGAGTTCCGTCGCGTCGGACACGTACACCATGCGCGGCAGTACCATGTGCTCGTCATACACGCCGGGGGCAGCGCAGTGCTGCGCGGCGGCGTCGGCGATGGCGGCGGGGGTGAGCTTGCCGTCCGCGCCGGGCACGGCGATCGCCTTGTGGCCGGTGGCCTCGATCGCGCCGGTCTCGTGCACATTGATGTGGCCGGTGTCGGCCGCGACCATGGCCTCCCACGGGCGCAGGAAGGCGGCCGCGGCGAGCTGGTTCGTCTGCGTGCCGCCGACGAGGAAGTGCACGTCGGCGTCCGGGCAGGCGAAGCGGGCGCGGATGGCGTCGGCCGCGCGGCGGCAGTCGTCGTACGGCTCTTCAAGTAAATAAACATTCATAGA
>OGZO01003224.1_pt1 | contig 10549 bp, 7 predicted proteins | sample 1576721 | NCBI WGS metagenome assembly OGZO01 (sample SAMEA3541516, study PRJEB24748) | human gut metagenome | biome: human gut; feature: human-associated habitat; material: faeces | place: China | collected 2012 | reverse complement strand
TGAGGGGTCGTAAGTGCAAAAAACTGCGTGAAATCGGCATAATTGCGGGCGTTGTAATTGGAAAATGTGAATTTACGACAAGAAAAAAGCTGTATATTAAAAAACAGTTAAGATGGTGCGTAACTAATTAGCACCATCAAAATTTAAATATGAAAGGACTGAACTGATTTGTTTATACGAAAATTAACAATCGACGTAATGAAACGGAGCGTGATAAGCGAATGGCAGAAGAAAAGACTAAAAGATACAGCCTTGATAAACCTCTGTGTCAGGACAACACAGAGGTGCAGTCGGCTGAATATACCGATCACTACATCAACGGTGTGACCTATCGTGTGTGGTCTGCATTTGAGGGTAAAACCAATGTAGCTGATAGTCTCAGCAGACTAATGTTTCGCAAACTGGAATCAGGCGAACAGGTCGGAGAGGTAGTCGATGAATTTCAAAAAGGAATAGAGCGTATCAATAACAGCTCCTTAGTAACAATGTAAAATTTCAATAATCGGACTTAGCAACATTCAACAAATATTTTTACAGACAGCGGATTTTACTGGCATTTACAGCATAGTTGTGATATACTTGTGGAGCGGAAGATACCGCAAGGCTTATTAAATCCGCTGCTGAGAAAGGAGTTACTATGAAAAAACAGCAGCATTACAAGGCAGCACTTTATTGCAGACTTTCGGTTGATGACGGAAACTTTGGAGGAAGTGTTTCTATCGAAACTCAGAAAATTCTGCTTGAGCAGTACTGCAAAGATCATAAAATTACAGACTACAAATTCTATTGTGATGACGGTTGCAGCGGAACGAACTTTGACAGACCGTCCTTCAAAAAAAATGCTTTCAGACATTGATGAGGGCAAAATCAATCTTGTTATCGTCAAAGACCTTTCTCGGTTTGGACGAAATTATGTCGAGGCAGGTATGTATGTTCAACGGTTTACCGACAGCAATATCCGATTTATTGCGGCGGACGATAACTATGATTCTCTTGTGAACAGCGACGATTTGCTGTTCCCGATAAAGAATGTAGTCAACGAAATGTACGCTCGTGACGTTTCAAAAAAGACCAAAGCGGCGAAAAAAGCTAAGGCGAGGGACGGACAGTTTATCGGATCAAAAGCTCCGTTCGGCTACAAGATAGACCCAAATGACCGTCATCATTTAATCGTGGACGAGCCTGCCGCACAGGTTGTTAAAAGAATTTTCAGACTTGCATCAGAGGGTGTTGGCTACAACAAAATGGCAAAAATATTTAGAGAAGAAAAGGTACTAACTCCCATTGCCTACTTCAACCTCAACAATCCGGATTACTTCAAATCGGATTACTGGCGCAAGGAATTTGACTGGCACGTTACTTCAATCCGCGCGATACTCAACAATGAAGTCTATCTAGGCAAGCTTGTTTACGGCAAGCAGAGAAACAAATCCATGAAAAGTAAAGAAAAGGTACGCAATCCTAAAGAGGATTGGATCGTGGTTGAAAACTGCCACGAGCCTATCATTACGCAGGAACTGTGGGATACGGTACACAAAATTCTGAATGCCAAGCACCGTCCTGCAAAGGCGGGAGAGGTTCAGATGTTTGCCGGACTTCTCTACTGTTCGGATTGCGGTCATTGCCTGACTTACTCGCAGAAACAGCGTAAAGACGGCAGTTATCACGGAGCGTACTCCTGTTGGATGTACAAAACTCACGGCAAAGAATACTGCGCTTCGCACTACATTACGTTTGATACAATTTACGAGCTTGTACTGATCGACATTCAGCGTAACTTGTTTCAGTACCGCAAAAATACGGATAAATTCAAGTCGATTTTAAGTCGGAAATATCAGTCTGATTCACAAAAGCAAGCGGAACAAATCACACTCGAATATGAGCAAAAGCAAAAACGCTGTGAGGAACTGGATAAGATTATCAGCCGACTTTATGAGGACAATGTTCTTGGGAGGATAGGCGATGAGAGATATGAGTCTATGTCGCAGAGTTACGAGTTGGAACAGGTGGAAATCAAAAAGGCGTTACCTATTCTCAAATCGAAAATTGACGAGTTGAAAAGACAATCAGATTGTGCGGATAACTTTATTAACGTTATAAAAAAATACACCATAATCGACAAGTTGGATGCCGCAATACTAAATGAGCTGATAGACAAAATTGTTGTTCATCACAAAGAACAAGCTGAGGACGGAAGAACATTTCAGCAGATTGAGATTTATTACAGATTTGTCGGAAAACTCGGCACGGAGAATGAATTATCCAAGGCGGCATAACCGTGCAAATACAGCGGTTACACACGAAAAATCAAAATACGATATGACGTCGCTTTATCGACAGCCCATGGTCGTCGGTTCGAGTCCGACTATCAGCTCCACCGCAGCGTGGTCTGCAATTTGCCCTCCGATCCATTTGTATGGGTCGGAGGGTTTATTATTATGTTGGCAGCGTAGGACATGGTGCAATGACTGATGTAATAGTACAGAAAAAAGGACTGCTGCGATCAGGCGGCGGTCCTTTTTGGTATTATTCTTCGATTTGTTTGCCAAGAAACATGGCGGCGGCTTTGGCGAGCATGGACTGTTTATCGGTACAAAGCTCGGTATCGTCGGTAGCCATGAATGCCACTGCGCCTGTTATATCGCCGTTTGTGAGGATAGGGGCGATGGTGAGGGCGTGGGTGGTGATACCCTCGACGGCTCTAAGCGGTTCGGCTGTGGTATCGGTATAGTCAAAGGTTTTGCGGTTTTCCAAAAGCTCCTCCAGGGCAGGGGAGAGGCGGCGCTGGGAATACTCTTTTTTCGGCACGCCTGACACTGCCACGACGTGGTCCTTATCGAACACCACGGCAGGCGCTCCCCCAAGTTTTGAGATGACTTCCGCTGCCTGAGCTGCGCCCTCGGACATTTCGTTTATTGCGGAATACTTTTTGAAGATGACCTCGCCGTCGGGGTTGGTGTAGATCTCGAGGGGGTCGCCGTTACTGATAACGTTGACACTAAGAACCTTGCCTTTGCTGTTTTTTATGGCATTGGCAAGTTGTCCGGCTGACTTTTTGCTCTCAGTGCCTTTATTAAAATTTTCGGCGGCTTTTTCGCTGACATCTGCCATTGCTGATACGCTCTCAGGTTTGTCAAGTGTGCCGTATTTCAGCAGGCAGTCAATATCAGCTTTGAGCTGAATATCTATATGATCTTCATAAACTGTTATTTTGTCGATTATCAGATTTATGTCATTTTTGTCAAGGGTAGGCTTATTCAAAATATTGTCGAAAATTTCAAATACGGTTTTTGCGGTTCGGTTTACTCTTACTATGGCATTATTTTTATCCACCGCCAGTTGCAACTGGTTTTTCAGTCCCTCTATTCGCAAGGTAAGCTCGTCGATCATTTCGGTGTAGGTTTCCTCAATGATCTCTGTACGCTCAGGGTGACGCATTACATCTCTTGTCTGCTGACGTGTGAGCATTTTCATTTCAGCTTTTGCGTCCTCAATCTGTCCTTTTATCAGCTCCACGACTGACTTGCTGTTATTGCTTGCGTTCTGCTCCTTAGCAATGGAGTTTTGCAGACGTTCGATCATATCCTGCGAATTGTCACGGACTTTTTGAATGTACTCTTTTAGCAGCTTATCAAGCATATCGACCCTTGTGTGATGTGATGTACAGCCTTTTGTTCCTCGTCTGTGATATGTTCCGCAGGTATAAGCGGCGGCAATATCGTTTCGGCTCATTGAGAACATTGGTGAGCCGCAGTCGCCGCAGTAGAGAAATCCGGAATAAGCATTTTCGTATTTTCTTACGCCACGATAATGAGATGTGGTACGTTTTTTGAGATTCTCCTGTGCCAATGCGAACACCTTGTAATCCACGATAGGCGTGTGGTTGTTTTCGAATACAATGTGGTCAGTTTCGTGTTGCTTGACTTCATCGCCGTTTATCCTTTTGCGGCGGTATTTGCCTTGACGGAGGGTGCCGATATAGAAATCGTTTGACAATATTTCGCTGATAGTTACCAAACTCCAAGTTTGTTTTGCCTCACGTTTGCACTCTTCACCGTTCGCCTCTTTTCGCATTTTCTCACACATACGAGGGGTAGGGATATGCTTTTCAGTAAGATAATTCGCAATTTTTTTATAACCCCAGCCCTCATTATACTTTTCAAAAATATCACGCACCACCTGTGCGGCAGGCTCGTCAACATCAAATTTCATTGTTTTGCTGTTGTTCATAACGTAACCATAAGGCACGGCACATATCCATTTGCCTTCTTCCTGACGGCGTTTTATTACTGACTTGACTTTTTTTGAGGTGTCGGTAACGGGCATTTCGTTAATGAGAAATCTAAATTGGATAGCTGTCCAATCGTCATAGGTAGGATAATCAATGTTGTCACCTATTGAGATTATCCTCATACCGGCGTCACGGAGATCTTCAAGTTCTACAAGACCTTTGCTGTTGCGGCGTGAAAATCTTGAGAAGTCTTTGACGATAAGGATATCATATTCCATTCGCAGCATTTTCTTTCGCAGTTCCTGATAGCCCTCACGCTGTTCAAAGGTATATCCCGAACGGTCACGATCTTCGTAAAATTCAAGCGTGCTGTCAGGAAATTTTCGTTTTACAAAGTCAGTTATGATAGCTTTTTGGTTCTCGATAGAGGTGTTGTCCCTGTCCATTTCCTCGTCAACAGAAATTCGGCAGTAGCCTGCTATGCTGTATTTTGTGCTCATAACTTTCACCCTTTCTTTGATATATGGTACAATGTTGTCACTTTTGATTATGGATCTTACCCTTGCGGATACATACAATGTTGTTAGTTTATATGTTTTATTACAAATAATATTGTATCACATCTTTGCCCAAAAGGCAATAGGCAAAGGATATAAAAATAATGGTGGAGTGTATGTAAAGTGCACCATAGGTGCACTAGCTGTCAGAGAGTAATATTATGGTGGAGAAGATATTCAGTACATTCGTACAGATCTTTAGAACCTGAGCGGAACACGGCAACTTTAAATTTTTCACCGCTAAGCTCCTTTATCTTGCACTCAACCAAGTTCATAACTCTCTCATTTTGTTGTTCTGCATTGCTCAGCCAGATCTGAGCGATGCCTGATTTTTCGTTCTTTATTATCTGCAAAAGCAACACTCCTTATTACGATTTTTGCCTTTTTTGTATAGTGTTAATCAGTTTGCACATTTTGCTTTATCGCCTCGTTTCTATATGGTTTTATTGTCCGTGCTTTAAATTGACTGCCCTGTGACTCCTATTGCAAAGTTCGTATTCACGCCATTTGAGTGCGATTTCTGTAACTTGCGACCCCTAATTTTCTTTGAAAGCCGTATCTTGACCCCATAAAAAATATGCACAAAGACTTTTCTAAAAGTGCGTATTTACGGCACTTTTGCGGCGAGCTTTGCTCGTCCGCTGTGAGTGTTTCGGGGGCTGTGACCCCGAAACTTTAACTTGCAATGAAATATTTAGCTTTGGTGGTTATAGCTCTAGCTGCTGAATTGTGAAAAGTACATAATTGCTCAAATCGTTGAGTTCGACTTGCACAAGCTAACCTTATTTAAAATATCGCTCACAGCGGCTCACAAATCGCTTGTGTGTGGTTTTGGTGAGTTCCTGCTAAACTTACCAGACTGATTTTTTTAGCCCACAAATCGCCCCACGTTCGCTGATTGGGGTTGACAGTAAACATTGATTTAACTTTTTACTGTCACACTCTGTGAATTAAGATTTTACAAGGTTTTTCAGACTTTTTGAATCAGCTTGTTGACAGTAACTTCGCTAGTGTTTTTACTGTCACTACTGTCACGCTCACGGTCGTAATGAAGAATTATCAGCCTGCCGTTTCTAGTTCGCTTGTACTGAAAATCTATCCCGTACTTTCTGAGTGTGTAGCCGTTCTGAACCAGATCTCTTGTTACTCTGTTGGGATAAAATGTTTCATCAGAAACACTTTTCAGTTTCTCTATAAGTTCTGACGCCGTACCTGAAAAATCAACTTTCTTTTTGATGTAAACATACAATGCCGCAAGAAAAATGTTGTCTTTGCTTTTTGGAGCGGACGGCTCATCGGTAACGACCCACTTTTTCAAATCACTATCGAACTGCAAATTAATTTCTGCGTTTTCAATATCACGACCAACACAGAACAATTTAGCATTGCGACTGCCACGCTTGTTTTCAATAAGCACCAAACTTCCGTCTACACAGCCGCTGATTCCTGTACTTCCTGAGATCATATTGAACGGGTCGGTATCCCTGCATTTTCTAGTGTGATGTACAACTATTATTGCGATTTCAAGTTTGTCAGCAAGTGCTTTCAGCACAGACAGCTCTTTGTAATCTGAACCATAGCTTGAATCAGTATCGCTGCGAACCATTTGCAGAGTGTCAATGAACACAATTTTCAGATCACGATGTTCACTCATAAAGCCTTCAATCTGCTCTTCAAGACCGCCTCCTATCGGGTCAGACATAACAGAGAAGTAAAGCATTTCAGTTGGTTCATCGGTCAGCTCATAGAGCCTGTTTTGTATTCTTGCGTAGCTGTCCTCTAAACACAGATACAGAGCAGTTCCTTGTGAAGTTTTTAGACCTAAATTTTTTTCTCCTTTCGCTATTGACAGGCACATATCAAGTGCCAGCCAAGACTTTCCGACCTTTGGTGCTCCTGCTAAGATATACAGACCTTGTGCAAGCAAGCCGTCTATAACGAACTCTATTGGCTTGTACACCGTAGTCATTATTTCTTCGCAGGATCTAGTGATGAGTTTTTTCACGCTACCAGACCTCCTATTCTATTTTCAAGTTGCCGTTATTATATATGTAATTTATGCAAACAAAAAAGCTCGCACATATTTCAGATTCACGATTTGGCAACAGGATATAGTTATCCTGTTGTTTTAAATCGTGCCTGATAATATGTACGAGCTTATAGCTCTAAGTGGTTGATTATGTTTTTTATGTATGTGGTAGGCAGATCGTTATATTTTAAAACTTTTCCTTGTGTATTATAACATATAACGATGTGGTTGTCAATAGCTTGTATTTTTTGTAATTATTTTTAACTTACGCTGAAGTGGTGTGTAATAATTGGTTTTATTTACGTTGGGATTTACATACGCTGATGAAGGGTGATAAGGGTGTCGAGTTGGGAGAAGAACTGACCAATTTTACCTTGTTCACTTAAATCTGTTGGTGCTGAAATCAGCGTATCAGAGATAGCAGATTTTGAAATAGATGTTACTTTTATTCCCTGCATAAGCGGTATCAATTGATCATGATACGATGACGAATTTAGGTAAAACCCAAGATATGCAGGAGCAAATTTCACCTTTGACCTGCAAGGGATTGTATGCAGACCTGATACAATGCTCAAATCCCCGATATTGCCTATTTCTACGCACTTTCCGACAGCTTCATCTTCTGCGGTATCGGCAATAATTATATCTCCGTCCTGCAATTTTGATGATTCAAATTTCTTCGCTTTTTCATCATCGGCAATGTATGGAAGATCGGTACTCTGTGCATCAATATACTCACCAAATTTTACAAGAACATCACCGTAATGAACATTCTTATAAGTGCCTGTATCCTCGCTTAATTCTGCTCTTGAAAGTGTGTTATTTGAGAGAAAATTCAGTGTATCAGACAGCTTACGCTGTTCCCAAGTATGTTTAAAAGTAAATATAGACTAACATAGTGTATATTTCAAAATTCTTGTTTATTTTTTAGATTTTTAGCTGTGTAGTATTGAAATTTTGTACAAATTGTAGTATAATATTCCTTGCAGGAGTTTACACAGGTTTCAAGTGTAAGTCATAATCAAGCAAGAATATTTAGGAGAAGTTATATATGAACAAACAACAGCTGGCAAATAAAATTTGGGAATCCGCTAATAAAATGCGTTCAAAAATAGAGGCAAATGAATATAAAGACTATATTTTAGGTTTCATTTTTTACAAGTACCTGTCCGATAAGGAAGTAAAATTCTTAAAAGACGAGGGGTATGATGATGAATTACTCAAAACCGTCACTGAGGAAGATGAGGAAACGGTCGAGTATATTCAAAAGAATATTGGATATTTTATTGGCTATAATGATCTTTTTTCAACGTGGCTTGATATGGGCAATGACTTTAGCGTAGACAATGTTACTACCGCTCTTTCTGCATTTAGCAGACTAATTTCAAGCACTCACAAAAAGGTCTTTGATAAAGTATTTGATACGCTTGAAACAGGACTTTCAAAGCTTGGAGATACTTCGGGTGCAAGAACTAAGGCTATCAGCGGGCTTTTACAGCTTATCAAAGATATTCCTATGGACGGAAAACAGGACTATGATGTTCTTGGCTTTGTATATGAATATTTGATTGAAAAATTCGCCTCAAATGCGGGTAAAAAGGCAGGCGAGTTCTATACGCCTCACGAAGTGTCTGTGCTTATGTCTGAGATAGTTGCTAATCATCTTAAGGGCAAGGACGAGATAAAAATATATGACCCAACAAGCGGTTCAGGTTCTTTGCTTATAAATATCGGCAAGAGCGTTTCTAAGTATGTTACAAATTCGGATAATATCAAATACTATGCGCAGGAGCTTAAAGAGAATACTTACAACCTTACCCGTATGAACCTTGTTATGAGAGGTATCAAGCCGTCAAACATCACAACACGCTGCGGAGATACACTTGAGGAGGATTGGCCTTATTTTGATGACAGCAATCCGTCGGAAACTTACGAGCCTCTTTATGTAGATGCAGTCGTCTCAAATCCGCCTTATTCACAGCCTTGGGATCCGTCAGGGAAAGAGGCAGACCCTCGTTATGCAAGGTTTGGTCTAGCCCCAAAGGGTAAAGCCGATTATGCGTTCTTGCTGCACGATCTTTATCATATTCGTCCTGAGGGTATTATGACTATCGTTCTTCCTCACGGGGTGCTGTTCAGAGGCGGAGAGGAAGGCATAATCAGAAAAAATTTGATTGAGAATAATCATATTGACACTATTATCGGACTTCCGGCAAATATATTTTTTGGAACTGGAATACCGACAATTATTATGATACTGAAACAAATGCGTGATAATAACGACGTGCTTATTATAGACGCCTCCAAAGGATTTGTGAAAGACGGCAAGAACAATAAGCTTAGAGCGTCTGACATCAAACGTATTGTTGATACGGTATCTTCAAGAACAAGCGTACCGAAGTTCTCAAAGGTCGTTTCTCGTGAGGAGATAAGACAAAATGATTACAATCTCAATATTCCAAGATATGTTGACTCTTCTGAAAGTGCGGAGACTTGGGATATTTACGCCTCTATGTTTGGCGGTATCCCTGTGAATGAAGTTGATGGTCTTGCGGAATATTGGAACGCTTTTCCGAATTTAAGAGAAGAATTGTTCAAGACGAGCGATACACCATATCTTCAGCTTGCCTGCGATGATATTAAATCAGCTATTTGCAATAACAATGATGTAATAAAATATGAGCAGGCATATCAGCAGGCATTTAACGGATTTGAAGATCATCTGCGTAAAGAGCTTATTGAAAATGCTGAGACTGTTGAGGTATCAAAAGAGGAAACCGCAATAAGCGAGAATATCTTTGCACGACTTGCAGACATTCAGTTAGTCGATAAGTATGAGGCATATCAGCTTCTTGATGATGAATGGGGAAAGATAGCCGTAGACCTTGAAATAATCCAAACAGAGGGCTTTGAGGCAACCAGAAAGGTTGACCCGAACATTGTGATAAAGAAAAAAGACGGCAAGGAACAGGAAACGCAAGAAGGTTGGGTAGGACACGTTATTCCTTTTGAACTTGTTCAGACAACACTATTGTGCGAGGAGTATAACGCTCTTAAAGCCAAGGAACGCTGCCTTGCTGAGATCCCGTCAGAGTATGAACAAATTATTGAGGATATGACGGAAGATGAAAAAGAGACCTGCAAAGAACAGCTGACTGAGGACAATAGTGCATTTATCATCAAGGAAATTTCTAAAAAGATAAAGGCTTTGAAGAGCGAACCTAAGTCAGATGAAACTCTTGCACTGATTGAAAAGCTTTCAAAGGTCGAGGCTTTTTCTAAAGAAGAAAAGGCGTTGAAATCGCAGATAAAGACCGAAACTGCGGAACTTCACGCAAAAACCAAAACCACTATCGAGGGGCTTTCTGACGAGGAGGTCAAAACACTGCTTGAGATAAAATGGATAAAGAGCCTTGTCGATAACCTTTATTCTATCCCTTCGACGATCGTTAACGGCCTTGTTTCTAAGATCACGGCTCTTGCTAAAAAATATGATAACACATATTTTGATATTGAAACTGAGATATCAGAAACGGAAAAAGAGCTGTGTTCTATGATTGACGATCTGTGCGGAAATGAATTTGATATGAAAGGTCTTGGTGAGTTCAAGAAACTGTTGGGAGGTGTGCAAAATGACTAAAGAAAAAGTCATACCTCAGATAAGATTTTCGGGTTTTACTGATACTTGGGAACAGCGTAAGCTAGGAGATATTGCTTCTGATATGGTTGCAG
>OGZO01003213.1_pt1 | contig 10584 bp, 8 predicted proteins | sample 1576721 | NCBI WGS metagenome assembly OGZO01 (sample SAMEA3541516, study PRJEB24748) | human gut metagenome | biome: human gut; feature: human-associated habitat; material: faeces | place: China | collected 2012 | reverse complement strand
CAGGTACGTCAGCCAGACGTTGTTCAAAAAAATGGGGATCGAAAAAGAAGTGGCGGGTAAAGCGACAATGGTCGAGCGTATCCCGGTCGCCTCAGAAGTGGCGAAAGGAAAATACGCCGTCGGGTTCCAGCAGGTCAGCGAGCTGCTGCCGGTTCAGGGCGTCACCTTTATCGGGAAAATCCCGGATAATCTGCAGTACATCACGCGCTTCGCGGGTGCGGTCACCCGTCACGCAGAACATCCCGCGGAGGGGAAAGCGCTGCTGACCTATCTCGCCTCACCGCCCTCCAGGGCCGTCATCCAGAAGACGGGGATGATCCCCGTTACGTCCGGCGATACTGCTCGGTGATCTGCTTTTCCAGTTCAGCCGCAATGTAGGACTGGATGCGCCCCCGGCGCCGGATAAGCCCCACGGTGCGTTTCACTTCCGGCGCCACCAGCGGCAGATGCGTCAGCAGCGTGTGCTCTGACGTCGGCATCGACATGGCGGGAACGGCAGCAATGCCGATCCCCGCCTCTACCATACCGAGCATCGTGGTAACGTGGCGCGTTTCGCAGACGCTGGGGCGTTCAGGAACGATATCCCCCAGCATCCTATCGAGCAGGTTACGGTTACCTGACGTTTTATCGAGGGAGATATAATCCTGCTGGTAAAAGGCCTGCCACGTCAGGTGACTCTTCTGCGCCAGGGGGTGATCCTTCCGGCACGCCGCAACATAGACATCCTCCACAAGCGGGAAAAATTCGATGTCAGACGGCAGGTTTCCTGCGAAGCTGATACCAAAATCCGCCTGGCTTCGGGCCACGGCGTCAATCACATTCCCCGCGCTGCTGTCGATGAGCTTAATGCGAACGCGCGGATAGCGAGACTGAAAACGACGAATCACATCGGGCATAAAGTAACAGGCCGCGGAAGGGACCGTGGCAACCGTGATCAGCCCCGTCCGCTCTTCGCTGACCTTATCGACATCCGCCAGCATTGACTCAACGTTGTCGAGCAGCTGCGCGGAGCGTTCAGCAAAGTTTTGCCCGTATAACGTTAAGGCCACGCGGCGGGTGGTACGGTCAAACAGCCGATTTCCCAGTGCGGCTTCCAGCTTTTCAATCCTGCGGCTCAGCGCCGACTGGGATAAGCAGATAGATTCAGCAGCGACACGGAAGTTACCGTATTCCACTAACGCTCTGAAAGCATAAAGATCGTTAAGGTCAAAATTCACGGGCATAGCGTCTGGATGTCCTGTCAGGGAATACGCAACAAAGTCAAAAATAATAGCGTCTTATTGACCCGCCGCAACCGGCGCGGTGGTGAAATACGTCAGAGCTCGTTGAGATGCAGGCGAATATACCCGGCGCGATCGGCAATGGCCTGCCGCTCCTCTTCCTTCATGTCCGCAAGCTGTTTAAAGACAATGCCCAGGCGGGGATTGTTACCCAGACGCGCCTGGTTGCGCGCAAAGAAATCCCAGTAAAGGGCATTGAAGGGGCACGCCAGCTCTCCGGTACGCTGGCTGTGTTGATACCGGCACCCCTGACAGTAATTACTCATCTTATGAATATACGACGCGCTCGAGACGTAGGGTTTACTGGCCAGCAACCCGCCATCGCCAAACTGGCTCATGCCGAGGGTATTGGGCAGCTCCACCCATTCAAAGGCATCAATATAGACCCCCAGATACCATTCATGAACCGCCTGCGGCGACAGGCCGCTGAGCAGGCTAAAGTTCCCGATGACCATCAGGCGCTGGATATGGTGGGCGTAAGCCTCGGTGAGCGACTGTCCAACGGCATGCGCCAGGCAGCGCATCTGCGTCCTGCCGGTCCAGAACCAGTCCGGCAGCGGGGCGTGCTGGTCTAAGGCATTCAGCTTCCGATAGCCCGGCATCTGCGACCAGTAGATCCCACGCACGTACTCCCGCCAGCCGAGAATTTGTCGGATAAACCCTTCAACGGCAGGCAGCGGCGCATGGCCCGAACGCCATGCCTGCTGGGCGGCATACGCTCTGCAGGGGGCGGGGGTAAAAGAAAAGGCCCTTGTCCCCTGTTCATTCCAAGAGACAAAGACCTTGTGATCATCAAGCTCTCTGCGGTACCACTCTCGTTGGTGCGCTGTGCACCCTCTCATGGGCTTCCAACAAAGCCCTGCCTCATAACGGCGGCTGCCGGCACTGCTTACAAGGGTCTGACACCCGTTGGGCAGGCTGCTCCGGGAGGATTTCTCCCACGAAACACTGACTGCCTTGCACCAAACGGCAGCTCTCTGAACAGGGGGGATCGTGTGGTACTTTTTCCCATCCACGCATTTGTTGATGTAAATTATACTATAAACCGGGCTGATGTCAATCGACAATTTGTAACTTGAATCACATAAAAAGTGAAGAAAATTGAACACGTCTGCGTGTACTCTTGCAACCCTACTCAAACCGCTGTATACTTTTATTGCCTGTGTGTCACCGTGACACGCTCTTTTTTGCACAACAAAAGAGAAACGAAAAACAGGGCAGAGGGATGGGACTATGAAACTGAAAGAATGGAACGCCCGGCTCCACGGGCTGGTAATCTTCCGCACCCTGCTGGAGGACCCGGTGCTGGCTAAACTGCTGGACCTGACCGACCGTATGGAGGCCGGGGGCCGGGGCATGGGTCCGGTGTGTGACGCCGTGGCCCAGTTTGAAGCAGCACTGTTTGAGCGCACCACAGATTGGAGCCAGTACCTGAGCACCGCTGTGCTGGAGGCCGAGACCGTGTGCGTGCGGCAGGCCGCTGCCGGCACCCTGCCCCCCGTTCTGCAGACTGCACTGGACAACGAGCTGGCCTTCCTGCAGCAGCTGTGCAGCCTGACGCTGGATGCCCTGCTGGACGCGGCAGAGGTCCCGGCCGAAGAGCTGGCCTTCCTGCCCCGGTGGGAGACGACCGACCTTGACCTGCCCGCCGCCTATGCCCAGCGCATGAGCGAGGTGGGCAAGAAGGGCTACGGCATGTTTGCCAAGCACCATGTATTTACCGTAGAAAACGGCAAGCTGGTGCCGGTGAAGTACCCCGACCCCCAGCGTCTTTCCGAGCTGCCGGGCTACGAAAAGGAGCGGGAAAAGGTGATCGCCAACACCCGTGCCCTGCTGGCCGGGATGCCCGCCAACAATGTGCTGCTGTACGGCGACGCCGGCACCGGCAAGTCCAGCTCGGTCAAGGCCATCGCCAACGAGTTTGCCCCGGAGGGCCTGCGGCTGGTGGAAGTGAAAAAGAACCAGCTGTACCAGATCCCCGACCTGATGGACAAGCTGGCCGCCAACCCCCTCAAGTTTATCCTGTTCATCGACGACCTGAGCTTTACCGCCAACGACGACAACTTTGCCGCCCTCAAGGCCATTCTGGAGGGCAGCGTGGGCGGCCGTGCCCGCAACATCGCGGTGTACGCCACCTCCAACCGCCGCCACCTCATCAAGGAGACCCTGACCGACCGCACCGGCGACGACATCCACGAAGCCGACACCCGGCAGGAGCTCATGAGCCTTTCGGCCCGGTTCGGCCTGACCGTGACCTTCCAGCGGCCGGAGAAGGCCCGGTTCGAGACCATCCTGGAGGAGCTGGCAAAACAGCACCACGTCGATATGCCCATGGACCAGCTGCTGGTCAAGGCCGAGGCCTTTGCCATCCGCGCCGGCGGCCGCAGCCCCCGCGTGGCCAAGCAGTTCATCGAGCAGTGTGAGGCCGGTGTGCAGAAGTAACACTTCTGCCCGGCACGCAGCAAAGCACCCGCAGACGTTTTCCGCGTTTCCAGCGCCGGAAAACGCCCTTGCGGGTGCCTTTTTTCTGCCGCAGTTTCCCGCAAAAAAGTCGCATGAACGCCGCAATTAGTTTGTCGTTATTTTAACGACAAGCTCCCGTCAAAAGTTTCACAAAAGCGCCGTGAATTCGTGAAAATTTTGACTTTTCAAGAATCTTTGTCTATTTTTTATTTATCGGCAAAAAGGCTTGATTTCCGGCAAACAGCGGACTATAATATGGCCAAAATCAGCCCGGCGGGGCGCAGCTCCTCCGGGCACATTCTGGAGGATAACTATGGGCTTTTTAACGGGTAAGACCGCACTCATCACCGGTGCAGGGCGCGCAGTCCTGCAGGATGGCAGCTGCGGTTCCATTGGATACGGCATTGCTACGGCCTACGCAAAAGAGGGTGCAAACCTTGTGATCACCGGCCGCAATGTGAAAAAACTGGAAGAGGCCAAGCAGGAGCTGGAGAGCAAGTACGGCATCAAGGTGCTGCCGGTGCAGGCCGATGTGTGCGCCGGCGGCGACAACGAAGCCACCGTGCAGCGCGTGGTGAAGCAGGCCGTTGACGCCTTTGGCGGCATTCAGGTGCTGATCAACAACGCACAGGCCTCGGCTTCTGGCGTCTCGCTGGCCGAGCACACCACCGAGCAGTTCGACCTGGCCCTGTATTCGGGCCTGTACGCAGCCTTCTATTATATGAAGGCCTGCTACCCTTACCTGAAAGAGTCCCACGGCAGCGTGATCAACTTTGCCTCCGGTGCCGGCCTGTTCGGCAACTACGGCCAGTGCGCCTACGCTGCCGCCAAGGAGGGCATCCGCGGCCTGTCCCGCGTGGCCGCCACCGAGTGGGGCCCGGATGACATCAACGTCAACGTTGTCTGCCCGCTGGCCTGGACCGCCAAGCTGGAGCAGTTCCAGCAGGCTTACCCGGAGGCCTTCAAGGCCAACGTCAAAATGCCGCCCATGGGCCACTACGGCAACGCCGAACTGGAGATCGGCCGCGTGTGCGTCCAGCTGGCCATGCCGGACTTCAAGTTCATGTCCGGCGAGACCCTCACGCTGGAGGGCGGCATGGGTCAGCGCCCGTAACTTTGCGTTTTTCTTCCTTCTTCTCAATAGACAAAAGAGGCTGTGCCCACCGGCACAGCCTCTTTTGTCTATCTGTTGCTTTTGGGATCAGCCCCGCACCGCGATGCACTCGATCTCGAGCTTTGCACCCTTGGGGATGGCTGCCACCTGCACGCAGCTGCGGGCCGGGAACGGCTCTGCAAAGGCCTTGGCATACTCTGCGTTCACAGCCGCAAAGTCGTTGATGTCGGCCAGAAAGATCACGGTCTTGACCACATTGGCCATGGTCAGGCCGGCCTCGGCCAGAATAGCCTTGAGGTTTGCCAGGCTCTGTGCGGCCTGCTCTTCCACGGTATCGGCCATCTTGCCGGTGGCGGGGTCTACCGGGATCTGACCGGACACGAATACCATATTGCCCAGGTCCAGTGCCTGGCTGTAGGGGCCGATGGCGGCAGGTGCGTTGGGGGTAGATACGACTTTCATCGTGGTTCTCCTTTGTTTGTAGATTCATGATTTGAAACAGCCGTTGTTTCAAGCGGGATGACTTATATTATAGCAAATCTTCAATGATACTTCCAATAGGATCCGGTATACTCTTTTGCTGCGGTCAGTGCATCCGGATGCTCGAACAGCAACGCATACTGTGCATAGCTTACATCCGGCGCAGAACTATTCATATAAAATTTGTTCATCTTATGAATCGGAGGTCTGGCACGGGCAGTACGGTAAAGCGTTGCTCTGTTCGTGCCCGTGCCACCCAGATCACCGATCTCAAACGTCAGACAGCCATCTATGACGGTCAGTTTTCCATTCAACGGCGAGCCGATCTCCGCAAGGCGGCTCACGAAAGAGTTCTGCACACGGTACAGCTTTCCGGAATAGTCGGACATCAAAACGTGCGCTCCGCCAAACTGCCCATAATATTTTGCGTCCGGTTTCTGCTGATACTCCCACATGAAATGCTCATACAGGCAATTTTCCCGGTACGAACCATCGGGGCCACCCAGTTGCTCCGTTTCCCCTTTGAGGCGCTGTTGTTCCTGTGCTTCTTCCCAGCCCAGAAGGGCACGTTCCAGACAAACCGTCTGTGTCCCCAGCACGGTTTCAAGCTGTTTCGGTTTTGTCTGATACAGTTCAGCCAGCTGTGGCAGAAACTTCTCCTGAAAGGTCTGGAGTTGCAAAGAACTGAACGGGTTCTGTTCCCGAATCGCAGTTAGAAGCCACTGCGTTTGAGTATCTGCACTGCTAAAGTCATGGTTTTTCAGCAAATACTGACAAAGCGTCTGTATGTTACCGACATCATCTGTAATGTCGATCCCGATGATTGAAATTTTTTCTGCAGCATCCCTGCCGCTGTTCCAGTCGGCAATCCATGAATACAGCTCATAGTCCTCTTTGGAGAGCGTGCACCGATCAAGCCAATCCGAAAAGGAAAGTCTCCCCTGCACGGTTTCATTTTCAAGAAATGCCGTGGCATATCCACTTTCCTCTACAAGAACACGAACCCCCTTTTCTTTTACAAGGTATTGGAACAGAGCATTGCGGAATTGCTGATATTCTGTGCAACGATGTGTTTCTCCAAAGAGATAGACCTGCGCATTCTCATAGCGGAGCATTTTAGAAATGCCCGCACCCGTGGAGAGATTGATCTCCTGAGAATTTCCCGGATAAAACGCAAAAATAAGTGCCAAAAGAACAGCCAGCAAAACCACACCGGCGAGAACCCGTTTTTGCATGCTGCATCCTCCCCGTGAAAAACACATCGTTCAAACTCTGCCAATACGTTTTATTTTTCTTTATAGTTTTTCCAATACCGGCCTGGCTGCTCCTCACTGGCCGTGACCTGAGACGGATGCTCGAACAGCAACGCATACTGTGCGATTTTTTCATCCGGGGTGTCGGGAGCTTCGGCATAGAACTTCCCGCTTTCGGAACCAGGGTTCTTTGCAAGGGCGGTATTGTATAAGGTAAGGTGATTGGTATCAGCCTCCCCCAACTCCCCGATCTCATGGGTGATTGCACCGTCGATCACGGTCAGCCTGCCATCAAGAAAGCTGTTTTTCCCAGCCATCCGGGACACAAAGCTATTGTTGATCCGGGACGATCCTTCTTTTTGCACATAGTTTTCCATCTGAACGTGTGCTGCGCCGAACGAACCAAAATACTTTGCGGTCGGGTTTTCCTCATAAACCCTCCGGAGGTTCGCATACAGGGCATCCTCCCGATACGCCACGGCGGGGCCATCCAGCTGGAGATCCGGCTGATAGTCGTTCAGCTTGTAGCACTCCTGTCCCTGCTGCCAACCCTGAAGCACGCGTTCCAGATGGATTGCCTGATCTCCCAGCGCCAGTTCAAGCTGTTCCGGGTTTGTCTGGTACAGTTCGATCAGCTGCGGCAACAAACTGTTCTCAAAGCGCTGCTGAAACTGGCATTTCTGGGTGCTGATCAAAAGCATCTGCGTCTTTGTATCTGCCGCAGAAAAATCACAGTCTCTCAGCAAATACCGGCAGAAGGCATAGACCATCCCAATCGAATCGGTGATATCGATACCGACAATGGATATCTTATCCCTATCCGGTCTGTTCTGATTGAATTCTGACATCCACCGGAACAACTCATAGTCCTCTTTGGATACGACAAACTGATCGTATCCGTATTCGTCGGCAAAGGACAACCGGTTCTGTACCGTTTCATTTTCGAGAAAGCCGCTTGCATAGCCGTGCTCCATCAAAAGAACACGCACGCCCTTTTTCTCTACAAGGTACTTGAACAGTGCATTGCGGAATTGCTGATATTCTGTGCAACGATGTGTTTCTCCAAAGAGATAGACCTGCGCATTCTCATAGCGGAGCATTTTAGAAATGCCCGCACCGGTGGAGAGGTCGATTTCCTGAGAGCTTCTCGGATAAAGTTCAAAGACAAGGGCACAAAGGATGACGAGCGACAATGCAAAAGCGAGAAATTTCCTGCGCAAAACAACCCCTCCCGTAAAAAGAGAATCCACAAAACATCGTGTCATTATTTTTACGCATGGGGATTGGATTGTCCACATTCCGGGAATGAACACGGGTTTTCTTGTCATGAAACCGGCAATTGCAGCTTTCACGCCACAGACTGCAAGTTCAGCGCAGCCCTATTATCAGCAGCCCTCTGCTGAAATTGCATTGACTTGAAGGGAGCACTGCGTTATTATGAGTAACAAAACCGGTCTGTGTTATCCGGAAGGAGGCTGCCGATTGAATTTACTGATTTGTGATGATGAGCCCGCTGTCGTGGAGCAGGTTTCTGCATTACTCCGAGACCATTGCGAAAAAAGCGGCATCTCTGCACACTTTTATCCTTTCAGCGATCCCGGCGCGATCAAAAACCTTTCTTCCTATGATATTGCATTCCTGGACATCGACATGGGCGATTCCAGCGGCATTGACCTCGCACGGACTCTTCGCAGGGAAACCCCCGGAGTCGTGATCGTTTTTCTCACAAACTTTATCCAATACGCTCCGGAAGGGTTTGAGGTACAGGCATTCCGGTATCTTTTGAAACGTGATATGAACGAAAAGCTGATTCCTTATTTTGAAGCCGCAAGCAAAGAAGTCGTTCAACAAAAGAGGATTCTCACCATTTCGGTCCATTCCGAACCGATCGACATTCCCGTAAGTCACATCCTCTATCTGGAGGCCAATCTGCGGGTCATCATCGTGCACCTGATCCATGACGAGCGAACGGAGTATCATTTCTACGGCAATCTGTCCGATCTGTCAAAAAAGTTGGAGGACCTCGGTTTCCTGCGCGTTCAACGCTCATTTTTGGTAAACATGGAGTACATCGTGCAGCTGCAATACGAAAAGGTGAGCCTGACCGGCGGGATCGTTTTGCCTTCAGGTGCTAAGAACCATAAGGAACTGAAGCAGCACTATCTGCTGTGGCGGGGGAAAAAACGATGGGTGATCTCTTGAGTTTTCTTTATACCGTGGTCGATTCCCTTTCGCTGATCCTCTTTTTGGACGTATTTGCTGAACGACGCTGGAGTGACCGGAAATTCACCATCGGCGTCGGCTGCTTCGTTGCGCTGAACTTCTGGATCCTGAAAGTTCCGCTGATCTTCTTTCACCACAATCAGGCCATAAAAATCGGGATGATCCTTTTATCCTATACCTTCAGCGCACGGGTGTTGTACGCCAAAATTTCCAGTAAACTGCTTTTGCTTCTTGTCGGTGTAGAGTATCTGATCACTTATTCCCTGTCTTTCGGGCTGGGCATGCTGGGTGCTTTTGTCTGTGGGATGGACGGTGAATCGTTCCGGTCGAGTTTTCCGCTCATGATCGTCTACGGGATCATCAACTATTCCACAGAATTGTTTCTGGCCTATCTATTCCGAAAGATCATGAAGCAAAAAGCATTTCCGGGAGCGCGGAACCGACTGAATGAATCGCAATTGGGGTTTTACTTTTTGTTCCCATGCACATCCTTTTTCATGCTGGGGATCTTGCTGTATATCACAACCGGGAAACCGGTAGGCGAAGGTGTAATTGCCTTTACATGTGGCTTGATCCTTGCGGCGAATGCTGCTCTCCTGTACCTCTTGGATCGGATGGAACGAGCCATCGAAACCAAGGAAAATCTTTTGGCACTGGGACAGCAGATTCAACTGCAGGCCAAAAATATGGAAGCGGCGAGCAGACTTTACGCAGAACAGCGTCACAAGATCCACGATTTCAGAGCACACCTCAACACGGTCCAAAGCCTTTTGCTGAATCAGGAGTATGAAGCTGCCGAGCAATATTTGCGTTCCGTAACCACCATGCAGACCGACCGGCTGTTTCTGGTCAACTCGCACCACGCGATCCTGGACGCGCTGTTCAATACCAAAGCGACCGAAGCGATCAAAAAAGGGATCAGCATCGACTTTGAGGTGAACGATCTTTCCGCATTGCCATTGGATGTATCGGATATGGTCGTGCTCTTTGCCAATCTGCTGGACAATGCAACGGAAGCCTGTGAAAAACTCGAGAGCGAAAAGACGATTCATGTTTCTGCCGTACTGAGACAGAGCTTCTTTTTTTCCGTCCGGAACACATCCGCTCCGGTAAAGATCCATGACGGGAACATCCGAACGACAAAATCCGATCCCGCTCTCCACGGTTTTGGTCTCTCCAACATCAAACTCATTCTGAACAAATACGCAGCAGACTTTATTATGGACTATGCCGATGGATGGTTTCAGTTTACCGGGGAAATCGAGCTGTAACCGTTCAAACTTCCCATGAAAAAATGGCCTGCGTTTTCACGCAGGCCATTTTTTATCGGCTCACACGCGCTCACTCACGAGCTGGAAGCCCTCTTTGGTCAGTTCGGCACGGATCTGTTCGATCTGGGCCGCGTCGCGGGTCTCCAGCGTCAGCTTGAGGAAGCAGCTGGAAATGGGCATGTTGGGGTCGGAGCCGTCGTGCAGCACCGACACCACGTTGCTGCCGCAGCGGGAGACGATCTCGGCCACACGCTGGAGCTGGCCGGGCTTGTCCTCCAGAGCAATGGTCAGGTTGGCCTTGCGGCCGCTCATGACCAGGCCGCGGGTGATCACGCGGCTGAGGATGTTCACGTCGATGTTGCCGCCGGACACGACGCACACCACCTTTTTGCCCTCGATGGGCAGCTTGTGGAACAGGGCCGCAGCCACGGGCACCGCACCGGCACCCTCGGCCACCAGCTTCTGGTTCTCCATCAGGGAGAGGATGGCGGCGGCGGTCT
>OGZO01003206.1_pt1 | contig 10605 bp, 11 predicted proteins | sample 1576721 | NCBI WGS metagenome assembly OGZO01 (sample SAMEA3541516, study PRJEB24748) | human gut metagenome | biome: human gut; feature: human-associated habitat; material: faeces | place: China | collected 2012 | reverse complement strand
AAAGGATCTGGATCGAGCCATTGCGGAGTTTTCCCGTCGAAACCGCCGGTTTGGATGCGCAGTACTTCGTCGTCTTTGAGCGCCGGCACTAAGCCAATGCGCCCTGCCATAACGTTGCCGCCACTGTGCATTTTGGGGGCGGATACACCAATATCCTCGCCGCTATGAGCTTTAGTAAGAGTACCTAAACTCAATACAGTTTCATACGTTTTACCACCATATGAAAAACTATCACCTAAACTCGCCGCAGCACCACCACTTCCTCCACCAGACATTCCTAAAATCAAGCCCAGCAAGGATGCCTCCGCTTTGGGACACTTTGAACTGCTCCCCGTCAAGTGGACAGAGAAATAAAATACAAAATTCTGTCAGGCGGCCCTGCATTGGGTGTAGACCTCCATGGGCGTATGAACCCCCAGTCGCCGCTGAAGGCGGGAGAAATTGTAATAGGCAATGTACTCCCGGATCATTCTGCTCAGCTGCTCCCGGCTGGTAAACCGTCTGCCATAATAGCGCTCCCGCTTAAGGATGCCCCAGAAGCCCTCCATTGGGCCATTGTCAATGCACTTACCTACTCTGGACATGCTCTGGGTCATCCCGGCTGCGGCCAGCTTGTCATGAAATACCCTGGTCGTATATTGAAAGCCCCTATCGCTGTGGAACAGGGGATGTGCGTCCGGATTTGCGGCAATGGCCCGATCCAGCGTCTCATGGATCAGGGCGCTGTCATTGGCGTCCCGGAGGGCAAAGGAGACGATCCGCCTGTCGCACAAGTCCAGGATCGCGCTGAGGTAGAGTTTGTGGACGGTTGACCCCACATAATATTTGAACTCCGTCACATCGGTCAGCCACTTTTCGTTGGGCTTGTCCGCGTAAAACTGGCGGTTCAGCACATTTTCAGACGGATATTGCGGGTCTGAGGCCCGCTTGGTGCAGCCACGCCGGGCATATTTGATGGTGGAGTGAATACCCAGGCTGCGGCAAATGCGCAGGGCCCGTTTGTCGTTTACCGGCGCAGCGTAATACCGCGCCAGATCATCCCGGATACGCCGGTATCCCTTGTCCGGGCTCTCTGCGTGGATTTTCTTCACCAGTCCGGCCAACCGCCGGTTTTCCACAGTACGGGCGCCCGCTTTCCCGGAGTGCCACTGGTAGTAGCCGGCTCGGGAGATATGCAGTATCCGGCACGCTTCTGCCACAGGATATCCTTGTTCCTCCGAGGCCCAGCGCACCGCTTTATACTGCCGCTCCTGGCGGAATTGTCTCAGCGATCCCCCCTCTCCAGTTCCTGCACTTTTTTTAACAAATCCAGCTCCATCCTCAGCAGATAATTCTCACGCTCCAATCTGCATTTTTCAATCCGCAGTGCCTCCTCCGCTGTCCGGGGTGTCTGGGACGCAAGACGCTGCCCCCGCCGATCCTCCAGGCCGGCCACGCCCATCTTCTGATACCGCTTTACCCAGTTCCGTATCACCTGGGCTGTGACGCCATATTGCACGGAAAGCTCGGGAAACCCCTTTCCCTCCTCCAGATGCTCCCTGACCGCCTGGACTCGCTCCTCCAGCGTGTAATTTCGTTTCGCCATAGATACCTCTCCCGTCTCTTTTGGTTGTTCTCTATGACGATGATACTCCTTGGCCCAGTCCAACACAAGGTTTCCGGAGCGCAGTTTGTATTTTTCCGCGATGGCCATGCTGCTGCCCCGACCGGACAGGTATTCCTTCACCGCCTTTTGACGAAGAGCATCGCTGTATGTCCGCTTCTGTGCGTTCCCATCCTCAGAGAGTGCAGAACTTCCCTCTGCCCGGTACCGGCTGATCCAGTTGTGCATGGTGGAATGACCCACCCCGGCTCGCCGCGCCGCTTCCCGCATTCGCATCCGCCCCGCCAGGCACTCTCGGATTAGATATTCCTTTTCCTGCAAGTCCATTTCAATTCGTTTGCCCATCGCTGATCCCCTCGTTTTTGTTGTTTCGTTGTCTGCCTTATTGGGAGCATAGCATTTTGTCCCGAAGTCCGGCGTGGGACGAGGAACGGGGGCTTTCATATACGCCCTGTCTGCTGACGAAACCAGCCCTGCGCTTGCGGCTCCACGACACGCAATCACAGCCCTGTTTTCCTGCTGCTTCAAATGCCCTTGCCCGACCCGGCGGCAACCTCATTTTCGCAGCAACGCCGACAGAGCGTATAACACACTACACTTTGCAAGCAAAGTCGTGTGCCAAGGGGCAAGCCCCTTTGGAAACCCCGGACAACAAAACAGGCTGAACACCTCGCACTTTCCTGTGCTTGATGTTCAGCCTTTATTTGTTGTCAGCAGCCCGTTTCACGGTCTGCCCTTTGTGTCCTTGTCCATAGTATTTCGGTGTAAAAGCCTACTTTCAGATAATCGCGACCAAGCCGCGACATATCCTTGACTATCAAGGTGGACACTTCGCCATTTTCGATTTTTTCAATCAATTCAAGCCAAGAGGGACGCTCAAAACTCGTACCGCTGTACCCGTCGTCCACGAAAAACAGGGGGTTTGAAAAATGATTTTCCTTTGTGTATTTACTTAAAATCGCCTTTTGATTGACAATGCTGTTGCTGTCGCCCGTCAGTTCATCGTCGCGGGATAAGCGGCAATAGAGGGCGGTGATTTTGCACCCTTTCGGGCACAGGCCAGACTGCCTTGACATACTTTCTGCTCCTTTCATCGGCGGGCAGTCTGCCATTACAGGATTGCTTGGGGCTATTATAGCGGTTCCGGTATTTTTATTCAACATCTTACTTTGAACTTTCCTGCTCTAAAAGGTGTAAAACCTTATAAGGCAAGCTCCTTCCCCCGTCATAGCTGCCTGTAAAGCGATAGCAGGTTCTGCCGGATTTTATGGTTATTTCGTGTTTCGGCAGTTTTTGATACAGTGGATTTTTTACAACGATTTGTCCGTCTTTGATTTCTCGTTTCCTTTCCATTCCCTTTCCTTGTTTTGAGTAGGGAGCAAGCATAGGAAAGGGGTACCCTTTCCGCAAAATCCCCGTTTTGACACTATGCGCCGAACGGGGATTTTCTCTTGTTGGGAATTTCCCAAACCCTTTTACTTTCCCTCACTCAATATCCCGCACGAAAGGCGACTTTTGTTGTACTTTTCCTCTCACTATATACAACACCGCGCTTTCGATTTTGCCAAACGGTTTAGGGGGAATTTTATGATATGGCAGTATAAAATCTTGTTCTGTAACAGAGAAAAGTCGTGGCAACTCTCACAAATTGCAACGTCGTTCCTTAAATCTGATGATAAATATGAATGGGTGAAGATAGTATAAAACTCGCCGACTTCATGTTATCTACTTACCGATGTAAACCTGCACCTCATAATTCCAATGTAAAATACCAGACACGACAATTAACTGTAATGTAAACCTCGGCTTAACCTTATATTGTGTTTGGGCAATATGCACCACTTCATTTAATATCTGCTCCCGATTGTCTTCAGTGCAATCCGCACACAGATATTTCCCTTTTGGCAATACTTTCAATCCGTGTGTTTTTGTATAGCGGGTACAGACGGCGAATAGCTTTGTCATTTCGTTCTCCGTATAGATACCCGCTAAATCTTCAAAGGAAAACTGCTCTTTTAATGCTGGTGTTACCTGTCCATAGAAATGTCCGAGGTAGTTCCAAAGATTATCAAGTGTCGGAACCGTTAAGTTGTCTGAAAGTAAAATAACTCGTTTCGGTATATCTTTGATAAAAGTACCCGACCGATTTTTGCGCGCCCGCAGCTTTCTTTCATAGTCCTCTCTTGCTAACTGAATTTTAGATTTGCTGTATTGAAGTGCGGCTATTTCTTCATCAGCCTTTTTTTCTGCCTGCGATAAAAAAGCTACGATTTTTTCAAGATTGTCATACGCCAAAACCTTTTTAATTTCCTGTAAAGGTAAATCCATAAGCTGCAAAAGCCGTACCGTATTCAATCGGACAATATCCTGTTCGGTATAGTAGCGATATTTTGTCCATTCGTCTTTTTTGCTTGGCTTCACAAGTCCGATACGGTCATAATGCCGCAGCGTTTCCGTTGTTGTATGAACAGCCTTTGCCGCTTCACCGATTGAAAAATATTTTTCCATTCCTGTTTTCACCTCTTGACTTTTGTGTAACACAAAAGTTTATAATCCATTGTAGCATAGCAAATTATGAAAATCAATGTCCATGCTGACGATGATAGGAGGAATAGCTGCATGATAGAACTGAAACAGGTAACAAAGCAATACGGGCAAGCAACCGTATTGAAAAAGATTACCCTTTCGATTGACGAGCCGGGGATTTATTGCTTGCTCGGCAGGAACGGCGCAGGCAAAACAACGCTGCTCAAATCCATAGCAGGGTATCAAAATATCACAGACGGCACCATTCAGGTTGACGGCAAAACGATCACCACATCTACATTGGACACCGGCGTCAGCTATATAGAAAACTTCGCGAAGCATTTTAATCTGCCTGTGCGAAAGCTGTTGCGGATTGCTTCTGAAGTAAACCCCAACTATGATTATGACTTCGCTTCTGAAATGATGGAGCGTTTTGAACTGGACGGGAAAAAGAAATTCAATCACCTGTCGCTTGGTATGAAAACGATGGTTTCCACCATCATCTGTTTAGCGAGCAATAAAAGCGTGGTGCTTTTAGATGAACCTGTCCTCGGTTTCGATGCAATCATGCGCGTGGAGTTTTACGATATGCTGACAGAGAGTTTTCAGAAACACCCCCGCATTATTATTGTTTCAACGCACATCATTGAGGAAATCGCTAAAACAATTCAAAAGCTAATCATCATTGATAAGGGAAGCGTCCGTTTCTTTGATACCTTGCAGTCGGTTGAAACAAAAGCGTTCAGCATCAGCGGACTTCAAAAGAACGTGGAAGCAGCAACGCAAAATCTGAATGTAATCGGTCAAGATACCGTTGGCGGTCTTGTAACAAGATATATCTTTGATAATCCGCCGGAGCAGACCGCTTCTTTGGAAATTCACCCATTATCCTTACAGGATTTCTTTATTCAAATGGTAGGTCAGAAAGGAGGTTCCACAAGATGACAGCAACTTTCGCTATTGTAAAACGCTTGCTTGCAAGCAATAAGATCAGTTTCATTATTACGGCTCTTGTCGTTCTTTGCGCCACATCTTCCGGAGATGTCGTTTTAAGTAACGGAAATTATACATGGCTGCTTGCGGGAATGACCCCATTCTTTTTCGTTTTTTATGATTACACAAAGTTAATGCACCTGGGAGCCAGTAAACAAGATTATTATATCGGCTGTCTTATCAGCTATGGCATTTTGGCGTTTGGTATCTCGTTTGTCAACACAATGATCCATTTGCTGATTGACCCTGCATATTCAGCAAAATCGGTTATCAATATGATGGACGTTTGCAAATGGACGGACAACGGGATTATCGTTGCGGGAATACAGCAAATGTTCTTTTTGCTGCTTGTTATGATTTTTCTTCATGTGCTGTTATCTATGCAGCCTCATTGGTATGGTTGGCTGACAGACGCGGTGCTGGTTGCGATTATTTCTATTTTCACACCGATTGCACCGCTTAGGGCTGTTTTGGGCGGTTTTTTCCAGATCATCATGCTGAGTAGCAATGCTATCCTGCATATTGGTGCCTGTTTGCTGCTCAGTATTGCACTGTCTTTTGTGGGGCTTTCGGTCTTAAAAAAGAAAACTTTATAGAGGAATGACTATGATTAGGATAAAATCAGTTGATGAACAAAATATTTTGGACGTATGCAAACTGAAAGCCAAGCAAGACGACATTTCGACGGTGGAAAACTATTCATTCTGCAACACCCTTTCGGTGGTGGAAGCAAACTATCATTCAGAAATGTACCCGAATGCGATTTATAACAATAATGTACTAATTGGCTTTTTCATGTATAAGCGCACAGAAAGTCAAGCCGACACAGCAATTATTTACCGCTTTATGGTAGATGATCGGTTTCAAAGGAAAGGGCTTGAAGAAAAAGCACTTGAATACATTTTGCGGGGCTTAAAAATCCAAGGCGTGAGAAAAGTAGTCTTATTGATTGACGGAGCAAATGAAAACACAAAACAGCTTTGTCTTTCTTTAGGCTTTCATTTTATAGGGAAACAGGATAAGACCGGATATTACTATGAAACAGCATTGTAAATTAAAACGACTGGTATTTGGAGGAATTGCAATGAGAAAAATTGTGTTGTCTGTACTATGCCTATTGGTAAGCGTTTTTACTTTGGCGGGCTGCTCAAACAACAGCGAACCGTTTGAAGAAAAAACTTATACGCCGGATACGCAGATCAGTGAAATCAATCTCGACGTGCGGGATAGAGAAATTGAGGTAGCATTGTCCTCGGACGAGCAAGTCCATATTCAATATTCGGAAAACAGCAAAGAGTATTACGAAATTGCTGTTTCAGATGAAAATGTGCTGACAATGACAAGCACAAGTGATAAGGAATGGACGGATTATATCGGAGGAAAAGCGTCTGCCGAGGCCCGGAAAATATTGTTGCAGATACCCGACGCACTTTTAGAAAATCTCACATTATCTACGACAAATGAAAATATATCGCTTCCGGCATTGTCCGTAAATGGAAATATCGTTATTACCTCTAATGGCGGGGATATTGCTTTTGAACACCTAAATGTGGGTACGTCTCTATCCTTAACAGTAAAAAATGGGAATATCGATGGAACCGTTATAGGAAGTTATGATGATTTTACCATTCAAACCGAAATCAAAAAAGGGGACAGCAACTTGCCGGACAATAAAACGGACGGCACAAAGACGCTGAATGTATCAAGTAATAATGGCGATGTCAATATTGAGTTCGTAAAAGAGTAATTAAGCGGTATATATTGCATAGTCGGCTGTTGTTTTTAGCTCCTGCTTGGGGAAAAGGGGGGAAGAAAAATGATGAATACAGAACAGTATCGGGAGCATATTGAGCGTACTTTCAACGCCTTTTGCAAGATTGTCCTTTACCATGCGGCGCTGAACGCCTACAAGAAAATTCGGAGAAAGCAACAGTTTGAAGTGTCACTCGACTATCTTCGGGAGTTTGATTTTGATCCTGTTGCCGCAATAGATGAGTATTTTGTGAAATATGATGTACCTACTGCCTTTGCTGTTCACAGGAAAGTGGTCATTGTGAAAAGCGAACAGTTAGCAGCCGCACTTTTGTATCTGCTGGAAAAGTGGCGGGAAGTGCTGTTTTTGCGGTACTATGTCGGTTACAGAGATATGGAAATCGGACAGGCGTTCGGAGTTTGCAGGAGTACAATCTTTCACAGACGGAAGATTGCCTTGCGCTTACTGTGAAAAGAAATGGATGCGTTAGAAAATGAAGAATAGGAAGTACAATTTGCTGCCCTATGAAACGATTGTAAAAGCAATCGCAGGAGAGCCGGAAGCGGTGAATACTGTGATTCAAACCTATACCGGCTACATTAAATATCTGTCCTACTTTCAAGGAAGTATCAACGACGGTATTCAAGATCACTTGAAAGTATTCTTAATGGAAGCACTACCCAAGTTCCTCTTTGACAGATGATGAGTAACAAAGGCAGAAAAAGCCTTGCGTGGTACGGCTTTGCAGACTTGAAAACACAATAGTTGAGAGTTTGTTTATATTCCCACCCTCAAAAATAGCAGTCTACTGCGTAACATTTTGCTATACCCGCGTGGATATTTAGACAGGCAAAAAGCCTTGATTTATGCGGCTTGCAAAGGGAAGAATCAGAGCAAGTAGTATCATACCCTCGGAAGCGCAAAAATACCTTTCTATCGTTCCACGCGGCATAGAAAAAGCGGGCAAGAAGTCTTTAACCTCTTACCGTATGGCAGCTACCCTGTTTCAGTTGATTGTTGATACTGTTTTATGAGTAGCTACCTTCAGTGAATTCGGTTTCGCCGACGCGGAACAGGCCGATTTTCGCGCCGCCTAATCCAAAGTCGTCCTGATCCACTTTCCAGCCGGAAATCTTTCCGTACTTGAGGTTGTTTTCAATGGGTTCTCCGTGGTTCACATTAATTTCGACTTTGGCGGTATCCTGCCCGGCATACTCGAACGCCACCGGATATTTCTCGCCGCTTAAAACATAATGCTCATCGGTTTCCAGCTCCTGCACATAAAGCGCGGCCCCGCAGGGCACATCGGTTTGAAATACAGAGCTTCCACCTTCGTCAAGGCCGATGGTTTCCAAAAGTCCGTCTGCCGGGATCAGGGTTCCGTCTGCTGCAGTCAAATTTTCCGCCGCAAACAGGCCGAATGTAACATTCTTCCACTCCTCATTCCCGCCGACGCCAAAGGTTTCGTTCTGCTCCAGCAGCTTTTTCAGGCTGATCTCCACCTTCTGACGCTCATTGGAAAAGCTGACGCCGGTGTTCGTGACGGAGACTTCCTGTCCCGCATAGGACAAAACCACTTCCTTTGGCTCTGGATCGAGCACCATGCCTTCAGGCGCTTTCCGTTCCAAAACTTGATAGCGGCCTAAATACAAGGGCTCCGACGTATCGGTTCCTTTGCTTCCGGTTGTCAGGGTATCCACCAATTCTCCGGCTTTCGCCCGGATTGTCCCATCCGGCGTGACAATATCCTCTAATGCCATTATGTCATAAACCGCATTCGGCAGGCCCTTTGTCTCGTATTGGGGCTGGTAAATCCCGCCTGCTTCCGTGACATGGCTGAACACCTCGCCCTCTTTGGTGACGGTGATGGTCCCTTTCTGCGGGGCGTTGTATTTTTCCACCACCACGGTTTCTTCCGTTTCCTCTACAGAAAAGTAAACCGGTTCCCTGTCGAGAACGTATCCCCATGGACTCTGCTGTTCATACAGGGCGTAATTTCCGGCCCTGATTTCTTCCGGCAGCATCAGGGTTCCCGTGCTGTCGGTGATAAAGGTATCCAGGTCTATGGGGCTGGGGTAGCTGATGTGCTGGGTCACCCATTTCCCGGTATCGGTATTGAGGATTTTGACCGCGGTCCCGGCCAGAGGAATGATCTTTCCGGTTTCCGCGTCCTTCTTCTGGAATTTCAGCCGGGAAGTAAAGGAAGGGTTGTTCAAAATGAAATAACAGGTCTTGCCATGCTCGGAAATGGATACTGTAAAATCCGGCGCCAGCTTCTGTCCTGCCGCCCCGGAGGTCTGATGGACCGTGTATTTCCCATAGGGCAGGTCCTTGGATTGGTCGAAGCCGTATTCGTTTGTGAGCAGGACGTCACGCTCGGTTTCCTTTGCGTTTTCATAGCTGCCCGCGCTGGTCAGGTAAACCTAGAACTGCGCTCCCTGTTCCGGCTGCTCGATCTGATCGGAGCCGCCTCCCTCCGCCGGCTGGTCGGTATGCTTGGTGATGGCGATGGAGCCCATGACAGAGTCCTCTGTCACAGTCAGAGGGATGCTGTTGTTTTCCAGGGTAAAATTTCCCGGCTCCGCGCCTATGGGATAAACGGTTTCGTCCAGCAGGTACCCCTCGCTGGGGGAAATCTCCCGCATGGTATACCCGGAGCCGCAGGGATAATACCTGGTCGTGAATTTCCCGCCGTTTGCTGTGGTATAGGTATCCAGCAGCGCGCCGTTTTGATAAAGGCCGTACACGGCTCCGTCCAGAGTGGAATCTCCCTGGGCTGTTCCCGCGGCGGAATCTGTTTTCCGCAGCTCTGCCCGGAATTTTTTCAGGGTGTTGTGAAAGGCTGCAACAGAGGTCTTTCCCGGCGAAACCGTCACCCTCTGGGACTGAGGCTGGACATACTGGCCCGGCGTCTTTTCCGTTACGGTGTAGGTTCCTGCCGGGAGGTTATTGGTTTGGACGGTCCCATCCGGTCCGGTGGAAACGTCCTTTTCCACGCCGCTGCCGGAAATGTGGAAGGGGAGGCCGGAGACTTTCCCATCCTCAGAGGTCTTGACTATCTTTAAATCCCCGGCTTTGACCTCCAGCCCGAAATACGCCTTGACCGGCAGGGGCTCTCCGCCCACCTCAAAGGTGACTACATTCTGGTAATGCTCGTTCAGCCAGTACCGGGAGGCTCCTTTCACAACCCCGGCTATGGACGAGGGCAGCTTTTTCTCTCCGCTGACAGTAGAAAAGCTGGTTTTCTCTGAAGAGATTTTTAGCTGGTTTCCCGTCCTGGCAAAGCTGACTCCCGGCTGGGAAAAGCTGAATTCAGACAGCACCCCGTTGCTGTCGGTCAGGGTAGTTTCGTACTTTCCGGTCTGGGCGTTGTATTTTAGCTCATAGGTATGGGAAGAGGCGTATTTGGAATCCTCACAGGCAAAGGACGGGATCGTCCGGTAATCCATGACCGCCTTTCTCAGCTTGGTGAATACGGCTTTCGCCCCAGGGCTGTTGACGGTGAATTCCGACACGATCTGGTTTTCATACTGCGTTCCCAGCTGCTTGTGGGCGATCAGCCATACAAGGATTTGGGTGGCGATGTATTCGTCCTCCGGGCTTCCTCCGTACTTAACCCCTGTGTCCGTGTTATATCCCAGGGTCAATACGGCGTTGATGAGCTCCTTCTGCTCCTGGGAAAACTGAGGGTAGTCGGCGGAGGGCTGATACTGCTCCTGATAATATGTGG
>OGZO01003201.1_pt1 | contig 10610 bp, 8 predicted proteins | sample 1576721 | NCBI WGS metagenome assembly OGZO01 (sample SAMEA3541516, study PRJEB24748) | human gut metagenome | biome: human gut; feature: human-associated habitat; material: faeces | place: China | collected 2012 | reverse complement strand
TAACATTAAGGTTGCCAACGGCTGGCGTTTTGACGGTTGGTACAAACCTTTAGCCTGTACGCTCTACTACAGGGCGTATGGAACACCGCGGATATTATTTTACTTTCCGCTTTCCAAACACAATCCATCCAATCATTGCCAGGAAGGCCGCGGCCACCAGCATCCACACGGTCAGCATTCCCGTTCCCTTGGGCTGAAACATATCCCAGTAGCCTTTCAGATAGATCACCACCACAATCAGGGGCAGCACATAGATCATGCAGCCCCGCAGCCAGACCGGGAACCGCATCCCCCTGCCGGTGTTGGCTTCCGCCAGAAAATTATCCCAGCCCCAGCCGGACTTGCTGACACAGAAGCACAGATACACCACCGAGCCCAGGGGCAGCAGATTATTGGAGACGATGAAATCCTCCAAATCCATAATGCCGGAGCCTGCCCCCAGAGGCTGCACACCGGAGAGCACGTTGAAGCCCAGCACGCAGGGCAGCGCCAGCAGCACCATGGCAGCCATGTTGATAGCCACCGCCTTTTTGCGGCTCCAATGCCACAAATCCATAGAGCAGGACAGGATATTTTCAAACACCGTGATAATGGTGGAAATGGCCGCAAAGGACATGAACAGGAAAAACAGCGTGCCCCAGATCCGCCCGCCTGCCATCTGATTGAAAATATTGGGCAGGGTGATGAAGATCAGCGAGGGGCCCGCCCCCGGCTCAATGCCGAAGCTGAAGCAGGCAGGGATGATAATCATTCCGGCCATCAAGGCGACAAAGGTATCCAGCACGGTAACACTGACGGCATCCCCGGTGAGGGACTCGGTTTTCTCCTTATAGCTGCCGCAGATGCTCATGGCGCCAATGCCCAGGCTCAGGGTGAAAAATGCCTGGCTCATGGCGGCGAAAATCACGTTGCCGATGCCCCGCTCCTGCATGACCGCAAAGTTGGGAACCAGATAGAACCGGATGCCCTCCCCTGCGTCGGGCAGCAGCAAGGAATTGACCGCCAGCACCACAATCAAGCCCAAAAGCCCCACCATCATCCATTTGGTAATGCGCTCCACTCCATTGACAACGCCCAACGCGCAGATACCAAAGGCAATCACCGTTGTCAGCACAGCCCAGAACAGCATCTGCCACGGGTCAGCAGTGAGGGCGCTGAAAACGGAAGCCACCGCTTCCGTGGTCATGGGAGAAGCCGTAAAAGTTCCGGTGAGGCATTTCCAGAAATAGCACATCATCCATCCGGCCACAGTGGTGTAGAACATCATGAGCAGCACATTTCCTGCCATGGCAAAGCCACCGTAGCAATGGAACTGGCTTCCCTTTGGCTCCAGCGCCTGGAAGGAGGCCGCGCAGCTTTTGCGGCTGCTGCGCCCCACGGCATATTCGCACACCAAAATGGGAATGCCCAAAATCCCCAAAAACAGCAGATAGATCAGGATGAAGGCAGCACCGCCAAACTGACCGCAGATATAGGGGAATTTCCAAACATTACCGATTCCCACAGCACATCCGGCGGACACCAGAATGAAGCCCAGGCGGGAGCTGAACGTCTCACGCTTTTCCATAGAGTCTCTCCTCCGATTTATTTTTTCTATCCAGTATATCGTATCCACCGATAAATAGCAAGCCGCCCAAATTTATTTTCTGACGGCGCTTCGCGCCGTAGGTCATCACGCTGTCGTCGATTTATGTCGATGAGATTCATTTGATTTCACATTCCCTCCATGGTATCTGTTCCGTGAAGCATCCAAAAAAGAAAATTTGGAGGGAAACAACATGAATGCTTATGTAAAAAAACGGCTTCACGTCATTCTGGCGTTGCTGCTGTGCCTGTCGCTGGCCATTCTCCCCTGCGCTGCCCATGCAGCCGGGCAGGTCGACGGAAACCTGCAAATTGTCTTTCTCGATGTAGGGCAGGCCGATGCCGCCCTGGTGTTCAGCGGCGGGCAGACAATGCTGATTGACGGCGGCAATGCAGCGGATTCCAACACCATGTATGCCGTCATGCAGAGGTACGGCATCCGGGAGCTGGACTACGTCATCGGAACCCATGCCCACGAAGACCACATTGGCGGCATTGCCGGTGCGCTGAATTACGCAACAGTGAAAACCACCTACTGCCCCGTGACGGATTACGATTCCAAGGCATTCCAAAACTTCAAGAAGGCGGTTGAGAACTGCGGCTCCGCCATTACGGTTCCCAAAGCCGGGGACAGCTTCACGCTGGGGGATGCCGTCTGCACCATTCTGGCGGTGAATACCGGCAGCGACACCAACAACACTTCCATCGTCCTGCGCATTGTCTATGGCGGCACCTCCTTTCTGTTCACCGGGGATGCCGAGCGGGACACGGAGCAGGCCATTCTCGCCCGGGGCACCGATGTCCATTCCACGGTTTTGAAGGTGGGGCATCATGGCTCCGACACCTCCACCGGCTATTTGTGGCTGCGGGAGGTTGACCCGGAATACGCCGTCATTTCCGTGGGCAAGGGCAACAGCTACGGCCATCCCACCGAGGCTGTCCTCAGCCGTCTCCGGGACGCGGAGGTCACCACCTTTCGGACGGATATGCAGGGGGACATCACCTGCACCTCCGATGGGAAGAAGGTCACATTCTCCGTCAGCCGGAACGCAGATGCCAACGTGTTCGGCTCCATCGGGCCCAACAGTACGCAGAAGGAAACCCAAGTTCCGAAAAATGATGCTGCCACAGCGGTTCAGCCGGTGGGGCAAAGCTACATTCTGAACACCAATACAAAGAAATTCCACGTTCCCTCCTGCGGCAGCGTCAAGCAGATGAAGGAATCCAACAAGCAGTTTTATACCGGCTCCCGCAGTGATGTGATTGCAAAAGGCTATGTTCCCTGCAAGAAATGCAATCCGTAGTAGACTGTCTTGACTAATAATTAACGAACAGCCAACGGCGATGCGTCTCTTGGCTTCCCCCGAGAGGAAGCTGGCCGGTTCCGAAGTGCCGTCTGACAGCTTTTTAATTTTGGAATGATTGCCACCGGCAATCATAATTTTGAAAGATTCGCTGCGCTCTGCAACACCCTCGGGGGAAGCCAAGGGGCAGAAAACTTACGCTTTTACCACTCAACGAACCGCTCAGTCCCGTCAGCTTCGGGCGGATTCTGTCCGCCTCTGCGGGTATGCGGCGTATCATTGCGGAAACTTGCAAGTCGCGTTTTTAAAATTGCATCTTTTTGGCAATGGAGCGGGGGATGGTAAAATTGGAGGCTGCAACGGCAAAAAATTAGCGGAAGAAACTTCACATCATCTTAAAGAAATGTTCACGCCATATGGAGTAATGATTTCATGGCAAAAACTTTTGTGAAAATCAACAAAACGAAAGGAGCAAAAAAGGAAACGTATGTGAAAAATGCAGAAGAGAATGAAAATCGGTTGGAAAATTCAACAGAGGGTTGATTTCCGGGGATGCCTGTGGTAAAATAAACGAAAATCATTTGAAAAAGTGATTTATGCAGGAGGCGAGCTTGGGTTATGCATAAAATCCTGCAAAAAGTATTTAAGGAGGAAACAAACATGAAGAAACTTCTCGCAATCGTTCTGGCACTGGCAATGGTTCTTCCGATGGTCTTCAGCGCTTATGCTGATGTCCCCGCTCTGGAAGAAAAGGATGACCAGGAACTGTACGACGAGATCCTGGGCGAGTTCTATGACATGTACATGACCGCCCTGGAATGCATGGATGTAGACCAGCGCTACGCACTGGAAGCTCTGGCTGAGGCCAAGATGCTCGAGGCTGGCGTGCTGCTGCCCACCACTTCCAACTATGGTAACTACGGCATCGGCCGCACTGTTCCCAAGACTGCCAACGGCACTCTGTGGGGCAATGACTCCGACCGCCAGTACTCTCTGCTGGTCACCAAGGAAATGATTAAGGCGACCGACCGCGATGCCCTGAAGGCTATGTGGATGGAAGCTCCTGATGCTGCTACCTACATCTCCGAAGCCAAGGCTTACCTGACCGAGAACGGCTACACCCTGGACGACGAGTACAAGTACCCCTCCGCCTCCGACCCCCAGACCTGGGACGCTCTGAACACCTATCTCCAGGCCGACTCCCGTCCGCTGGTTCAGCTGTACGACGGCCTGATGATGTACGATGTCAAGAACACTCAGCAGCCCGCTATCGCTGAGAGCGTTGAGTCCAACGACGACATGACCGTCTTCACCTTCAAGATTCGTCAGGGTGTGAAGTGGGTTGACTCTCAGGGCCGTGAAATCGGCGATGTGACCGCTGATGACTTTGTTGCCGGTATGCAGCACATGATGGACTGCTCCGCCGGTCTGGAATGGCTGGTTGACGGCACCATCGTGGGCGCTTCTGAGTACCTGAGCGGCGAGACCACCGACTTCGGTGATGTCGGTGTCAAGGCTCTGGATGACTACACCCTGGAGTACACCCTGTGCGATCCTACCCCCTACTTCCTGACCATGCTGAGCTACAACATCTTCGCTCCCATGAACCGCAGCTACTTCCTGAGCCAGGGCGGCGCATTCGGCATTGAAGAGTTCGCAGCTGCCAAGGAATCCTCCAACTACAAGTACGGCACCTCCCCCGACAACATTGCTTACAACGGTCCCTTCCTGGTGAAGAGCTACACCGAGAGCAACACCATTGTCTTTGAGGCCAATCCCTCCTACTACAACCCCGACATCCTGGGTGTCCACACTCTGACCTGGAAGTATGACGACGGCACCGACAACACCAAGACCTACAAGGATATGGTGGCCGGTGACATCACCAATGCTGGCCTGAACACCGCTACCCTGGAGATTGCCAAGGCTGACGGCCTGTTCGACGAGTACGCATACGTTTCTGATACCGATGCTACCGCTTTCACTGAGTGGATGAACGTCAACCGTAAGGCTTACGCCAACTTCAACGATGCCAACGTCGCTGTTTCCACCATGACCGAGGATCAGAAGACCCTGGCCAACGCTGCAATGCGCAATGTTCACTTCCGTCGCGCTGTGATGTACTCCATCGACCGCGCTACCATGGTTGCACAGCGGAAGGGCGAGGATCTGAAGTACAACTGCATGATTAACGCTTACGTCCCCGGCAACTTCGTTTACCTGAGCAAGGAAGTCACCGTTGACATCAACGGCGAGTCCGTCACCTTCCCCGCCGGCACCGCTTACGGCACCATCCGTCAGCGTCAGCTGGATGCCGATGGCAGCACCATGAAGACCTACGACGAGGAGACCGGCCTGGGCACTGGCTTCGACGGTTGGTACAACCCCGAAGCTGCTAATGCTGAGCTGGCCATCGCCATCGAAGAGTTGGCTGCACAGGGCTACGAAATCAGCGCTGAGAATCCTGTCTATTTGGATATCGCCAGCTTCACCGGCAACGATTCCTTCAAGAACCAGGATCAGGCTCTGAAGCAGAGCGTTGAGAACGTTCTGGGCGGTGTTGTCATCGTGAACATCGTTCCCTGCGACACCCAGAAGGATTGGCTGAACGCCACCTACTATCCCAACACCGGCGCTGAAATGAACTTCAACATCGGCAACAACGGCGGCTGGGGCCCCGACTACGGCGATCCCAAGTCCTACCTGGATACCCTGCTGCCCGGCGGCAACGGTATGACCAAGAGCTTCGGCCTATTCTAATTCCCATTAGACAGTTCCGATTCTAAAAAAACAACAGTCTTTCGGGGGACGGGTCCCAATCGATCCGTCCCCCGATTGGCCAGTAAAAGCGAGAGTGATAATATGACGAAATACGTAGTAAACAGACTCCTTCGCGGCTTCCTCTCGGTTGCGATTATGGTTGTCATTGTGATGGTGATGATTTTTACGCTGATGGATCGCCAGCTGATTTTTGCATCTGACCCTCTGTTCAGCAAAAAGACGTTTAACGCGAAGGAGACCTATATGTACAGCAAGTGGGAGGAGTATGGGTATCTGGATTATGTTACCTATGCCGACTACCTGCTGCAATTGACCAAGGATGGCACCATCACCGAGGAAACCCGGGCAGCTGCCGTCAAGCTGGGGCGCACCGCGGAGAAGGACTCCGAGCTGACCGCCCAGTATGTAAAAGAATTTGAGGAATATTATACTTCCAGAGGCTATGGCGTGACACGGCTGGACACCAAAATGAATGGCAAAAAGGTTGCCAATGGTGGCCAGGCGGCTTTGTTTGCTTATAAGGACAAACCCATTTGGAATCGCGCTGTGAACTATTTCACCGGCCTGCTTGAATTTGATAACATCCATCGGGTGCAGGAGGACATCGGCGAGCGCAAGCTTACCTTCACGCTGCATGACCCGGTGTATGGCGGCGAGAAATTCTCCCCCGCCATTATGGGCAACGGCACTGACCACAAGTACCTGATGTACTGCGACAACCGTTTCCCCTATATCCATCAGAATTTCCTCACGCTCCACCTGGGTAAATCCTTTGTGGTGAACCAGGGCGTTGACGTGTTTGATACCATGACCCGCCCCCAGGGCGCTTACGTCACCAGCACCATTACCTATCCCACCGGTCTCATGGAGGAGAGTGCCGACGATTTGCACTCCGCAACCTATGTTGCCGGTTCTCTGGAGGCAGGCCAGCTGCTGTATGGTTCCCGCTTTTCCGATGATTACACCATGACCAGCACCATGAAAAATGGCAGCTCCAAGATGGGCTATTCCTTCCTGTTCGGCATTCTGGCTGTGGTGCTGGCTTATGTGGTTGGCCTGCCCCTGGGTGTGCTGATGGCATTGAAGGCCGATACCTGGATTGATAAGCTGGGCACCTTCTATATCGTGTTTATCACCGCTGTTCCCTCCCTGTCTTATATCTTCATGGTCAAGAGTATCGGCTATGCATGGGGTATGCCCACCTCCTTTGACCTGGAATCCAATAATAAGATGATGTATCTGCTGCCCGTCATTTCTCTGGCCATGCCCAGCGTTGCCAGACTGATGCGCTGGATGCGCCGGTATATGATTGACCAGAAAAATTCCGATTATGTCCGCTTCGCCCGCTCCAACGGCTTGACCGAGGGCGAAATCTTCCGCAAGCATATCATGCGCAACGCCGTGGTACCCATTGTGCAGGGCATTCCTGCCAGCGTTTTGTTCAGCCTGGTTGGTGCCTTCTACACCGAAAAGGTGTACGCCATTCCCGGTACCGGCGGACTGATGGTTACTGCCATCCAGACCTACGACAACAACGTTATTGTGGGCGTGTGCCTGTTCTATGGTTTGCTCAGCGTGGTTTCCCTGGTGCTGGGCGATGTGCTCATGGCCACGGTTGACCCCAGAATCTCCTTTAACACGAAAGCTAGGTGAGTCAAGATGAGTCAAGAAAAAGTAAAAATCGACGATTTGGGTTTCAGCGAGGAGGAGCTGTTCTCCATCCAGTCCCATAGCGACGAGGAAGCAGAGCGCATCACGGCTCCCCGCTATTCCTATTGGAAGTCCGTTTTCCGCGTGTTCTTCCGCAAGAAAATCAACATCTTCGTTCTGGTTGTGATGGTTCTGGTGGTTGGCTTTGCCTTTATCTACCCGCCCCTGTCCGGCTATGACGAGTTTGCAAACCTGATGGATTCCTCTGCCAAGCACCTGTCCCCGGCGGCTGCCATGGAAAAGTTTGGCTATAATATCCATTGGATTCTGGGCACCGGCGCTGCTGGCGGCTCCACCTTTGATGCCGTCTGGACGGGCGCGCGGGTTTCCATTGCGCTGGCGCTGATCTGTGCTGCCATCAACATGACCGTGGGCATCATTGTGGGTGCTCTTTGGGGCTACTCCAAGCGTGCCGATAAATTCATGCTGGAGCTGTATAACATTGTTGGTAATATCCCCTATCAGCTGCTGTGCTCCGTGCTGGTGCTGATTTTCCGTCCCAAGTTCTGGACCATGGTGTTTGCCCTGACCATTACCGGCTGGCTGCCCATTGCCCACTTCTTCCGCACCCAGGTGCTGATCATCCGCGACCGGGAATACAACCTGGCATCCCGCTGCTTGGGCACGCCCACCATGCGCATTGCCACCAAGAATCTGCTGCCCTTCCTGACCTCCATCATTGTCACCCAGGCAGCCGTGGAAATTCCCAGCTACATCAGCATGGAAGTGTTCCTGGCCTTCATTGGTCTGGGTCTGACCGACACCACCCTGGGTAAGCTGATTACCAATGCGCAGGGTGCCATGCTGACCCCTGGCTGGCAGATGGAGTTCTGGAGCCCTGTGGTTCTGGCCTCCATTATTGCCATTGTGCTGTATGTGGCTGGCCAGAACCTGGGCGATGCTTCCGATCCCAGAAGCCACATGATGTAAGGGGGAGCAGCTATGGAGAAAAAAGTATTGCTGTCTGTCCAGGACTTGGTTGTCAAGTTCCATGTCCGCGGCAGAGTGCTCACCGCCATCCGGGGCATCTCCCTGGATATTTATGAAAACGAGTCCATCGCCATCGTGGGCGAGTCCGGCTCCGGCAAGTCGGTGTTTACCAAGACCTTTGCCAATATGCTGGATTCCAACGGCTTTATTGACCAGGGAAAAATCATCTTCTCCGATGAATCCTTGGCAAACTTCACCGTCCGCCTGGGGAATGCCCAGAAGCGGATGATTTCCGAGGTTACAGAAAAGCTCAACGAGTATTCCAAATTGGAAAATGGCGCAGAAATCTACAAGCAGATGAAATGCCTGGAATCCGAGGCAAGGCAGAAGGCATCCCTCAGCGATGAAGAACGGGCTGAGATTGCCGATAAACTGGAGGAGCTGCGTTATGAACACGCCGAGGCCTTCAACCTGAAGCAGACCTTGGACTCCAAGCATGACAAGGACAAGATTCGCCAGATTAACGCCCAGCTCAGTGACCTCAGCAAGAAGATCAATGAGCTGGAAGCCATGGAGAAGGCAACCGTAAAGCAGCGCGCTGCCGCTGCCAAGAAGGATCACGCCTATCAGGCAGAGTATGACAAGAAGATGGCACAGCTGAAGGAAAAGTATGCTGCCGCTTGTGCCACCCCCGTGACCCAGGCACAGAGAGATCGGAATCTGGAGCTTGCCAAGGAGGTTTGCCTGTCCGTCAACCGCTATGGTTTCCTGGATCGTCAGAAGATTCAGCGCAAGCTGATGTCCTGCCTCAAAGAAGCCATGCGCCAGGGGCTGGATTTGAGCCGGAACTCCATCCGCAACGACGTGTTCTCCCCTGCGATCTACCGCGTCAAGCTGCTGGACGAGACTCCCGAGCAGCTGCATGGCCGGTGCATCTTCGACCTTGCCAATGTGAAGTACACCAAGGATCTGGCGCAGATTCGCGGCAAGCGAATTGCCACGGTGTTCCAGGATCCCATGACCTCTCTGAACCCCATCCTCACCATTGGTGACCAGATTTCCTCCATCATCCTCAAGCACCAGAACTGCTCGGAGCGGGAGGCAAAGATTCGCGCCATTGAGCTGATGAAGAAGGTGGGCATTCCCAATGCCGAGAGCCGTTACGATGACTATCCCTTCCAGTACTCCGGCGGTATGCGCCAGAGAATCGTTATCGCCATTGCCCTGTCCTGCCAGCCCAAGATTCTGATTTGTGATGAGCCCACCACCGCTCTGGACGTGACCATCCAGGCGCAGATTCTGAAACTCATCAAGGACTTGCAGAAGGAATTTGGCTACACCATCGTGTTCATCACCCACGACCTGGGCGTGGTTGCCAACATCGCCGACCGTGTGGCCGTGCTGTACGCCGGTCAGATTGTGGAGCTGGGTACGGTGGAGGATGTGTTCTATGATCCCCGCCATCCCTACACCTGGGCCATGCTTTCCAGCTTGCCCCAGTTGGCACAGCGGAACACCGAGCTGTATTCCATCACCGGTACCCCTCCTTCTCTTTACAATACCATCGTGGGCGATCCCTTCGCACCCCGGAATCCCTACTGTCTGAAAATTGACACCTTGAAGGACGCGCCCATGTTCCAGGTGTCCGAGACCCATTTCGCCAAGACCTGGCTGTTGGATCCCAGAGCACCGAAGATTGAAAAGCCGGAGGCCATCCAGAATCTCCATGAGAAGCTGCTGGATGCCTTCAACATTTGATAAGGAGGTTATGTGCCGTGAGTAATGCACAAGAAGCAACTGCAAAACATTTCCCGGAGCATGGCCCCATTGACCCCAAAACCGGCAAAGAGGTGCTGGTGTCCCTGAAAAATGTGGACATCACCTTCGGTAAGGGCGACAAGGCGCTCAAAGCCGTCAGCAATGCAACCTTTGACATCTACAAGGGAGAGACCTTCTCTCTGATTGGTGAATCCGGCTCCGGCAAGACCACCATTGGCCGCGCCGTCATCCGGGTCAATCCCTGTTCCACCGGTGAGATTCTGTATAAAGGTGTCCGGATTTCCGGCAAGATTCCCCACAGCCTGGATCGGGAGGTCATCCGGAACATCCAGATGGTGTTCCAGGCGCAAATAATGGTATCTTTGATATCGTTATGCCAAAAGAAGTAAAGAAATATCAGAAGGATATTCTCTCTTATCTTGATCTCAAACATCCGGAAATCGGAAAAGAAATCGAGGAAAAGAAAGATTTATCTGACGAACTGGTTAAAAAGATCATAGAAGCAGCAAAGGAATACACTGA
>OGZO01003191.1_pt1 | contig 10642 bp, 9 predicted proteins | sample 1576721 | NCBI WGS metagenome assembly OGZO01 (sample SAMEA3541516, study PRJEB24748) | human gut metagenome | biome: human gut; feature: human-associated habitat; material: faeces | place: China | collected 2012 | reverse complement strand
GGTATGTTTGTCCAATAATATCTTTCACGATTTTGAGACGAAAATCTTCCTGAACCCGTTGCGAAGATTGCCGACAAGGTATCGGGAATATTCGTTCCGACCGTTATTGCAATTGCCGTTGTCACTACGATAGTGTGGCTCTTGCTCGGACAGGATTTCGCTTATGCTCTGGCAAGAGGAATATCGGTGCTTGTAATAAGCTGTCCGTGTGCGCTCGGACTTGCCACTCCCGTTGCGATAATGGTAGGAAACGGTGTCGGCGCAAAGAACGGCATTCTTTTCAAGACCGCCGTTTCGCTTGAGCAGACGGGAAAAACTCAGATAGCCGTGCTTGATAAAACAGGCACCGTAACAGCCGGAGAGCCGGTCGTAACGGATATAATCCCTGCGGAAGATGTTACCGAAAACGAGCTTCTCAGCCTTGCGCTGTCGCTTGAAGCAAAGAGCGAACACCCGCTTGCAAAAGCGATAAACGTTTACGGCACACAGCACGAAGTAACGGCACAGAATGTCGATAATTTCAAGGTGCTCAGCGGAAACGGACTTACAGCTACCATCGGCAGTGATACGCTTTACGGCGGAAGTCTTAAGTTCATCGGTGAAAAAACTGCTGTCGGCGACAGAATAAAGTCTGAAGCGGACCGTCTTTCAGGTGAGGGCAAGACTCCCCTGCTTTTCTGCAAAAACAACCGTATGCTCGGTATGATAGCAGTAGCCGACACGATAAAGAGCGACAGCCCCGATGCAGTAAAACAGCTCAGAAATATGGGCATACGGGTAATAATGCTGACAGGCGATAACGAGCGTACCGCAAAGGCAGTAGCCAAAAAAGCAGGCATTGACGAGGTGATAGCGGGCGTTCTCCCCGACGGAAAAGAGGCGGTCATCCGCTCGCTAAAGGCACAGGGTAAGGTCGCTATGATAGGCGACGGCATAAATGACGCACCTGCGCTTACCGCCGCAGATACAGGCATCGCTATAGGCGCAGGAACAGACATTGCGATAGATGCCGCCGATGTTGTGCTGATGAAGAGCAGACTTACCGATGTTCCTGCGGCGATAAGGCTTTCCCGCTCGTCACTGCGTAATATACACGAAAATCTTTTCTGGGCATTCATCTATAACGTTATCGGCATTCCGCTTGCCGCAGGCGTATTTATTCCGCTCGGGCTTACCCTTAATCCTATGTTCGGTGCGGCGGCAATGAGCCTTTCCAGCTTCTGCGTCGTATCGAATGCGTTAAGGCTAAATTTCTGCAGGCTGTACAGCACAAAGCACGACAGAAAAGCAAAGCCGATGAATAATAATGCAATACAGCCGTCCGACACGGCGAAAATAACAAAGACGATAAAAATAAAGGGTATGATGTGCGAAAAATGCGAGCATCATGTAAAGACTGCACTTGAGGCTATTCCGCAGGTGATACGCGCTTCGGCGAGCCATACAGACGGAATCGCAGTGGCTGAGCTTTCAGGCGAAGTTCCCGACAAACAGCTTAAAAAAGCCGTTGAAAACAGCGGCTATAAAGTAATATCAATAAAGTAACGGAGGAATTTACAATGGTAAAGACAACACTTAAAATTGACGGAATGATGTGCGGAATGTGCGAATCACACGTCAATGACGCTATCAGAAATGCTTTTCCCGTAAAGAAGGTCACTTCTTCTCATTCAAAGGGAGAAACCGTGATAATAAGCGAGGAGGCACTTTCCGAAGACAAGATCAGAGAGGTTATGCAGCCAACGGGCTACGAGCTTAAAGACATTACAAGCGAGCCTTACGAGAAAAAAGGCTTATTCTCAAGAAAGTAAGCCGGAAAAGCAAAGATTATGTGCCACAGTATCTCACTGCGGCACATTTTTTATATGTATTTTACACAAAAAAACGAAAAACTCTTGCTTATTGAAAAGAAATGCACTATAATATTAACGATAGCGCAGAAAGCGCACAAAAAATAAAGAAATATAAAAGAGGTATTTTTATGAAGATCAAAAGAATAATTGCAGGCATTCTCGTTGCCGCTACCTGCGGTCTTGCTATGGCAGGCTGTCAGTCAAACACAACAGGCGGCAAGCTCATTATGGCTACAGAACCCGGTTTCGCTCCTTATGAATATATGAGCGGTAACAATGTTGTAGGTATCGACGTTGATATTGCAAACGAAGTTGCAAAGGAGCTCGGTATGGAGCTTGAGATTCAGTCAATGGACTTTGACGGTGCGCTTTTAGCAGTTCAGCAGGGCAAGGTTGACTTTGCAGCAGCGGGCATCTCGGTTACTCCCGAGCGTCAGGAGGCTATGGACTTCTCAATCGAATACGCTAAGTCAAAGCAGGTTATCGTTGTACTCAAGGGAGCAAACAGAGTAAAGAGCGCCGATGATCTCGGCGGTGACACAAAGATTGCCGTTCAGATGTCAACAGTTGCCGATACATATGTAACAGACGATCTTAAGAAGGAGCCCTCACGTTATACAAAGTATGTTCAGGCGGCAGAAGACTTAAAGAGTGACAAGGTTGACTGCATCGTTATGGACGAGCTTCCCGCAAAGGAAATGGTAAAGGGTAATGACAACCTTGAAATTCTTGACGGCGAGGTATTCACAGACAAGTACGCTTTTGCTTTCAAGAAGGGCAACACAGAGCTTGAAGAAATCACGGAGGCTGGCTTTGGTGCAGATCTGGGTGCCGAGAAGTTCCTGGATATCAAATGCCGCTATGCCGGCATCGCCCCCAGCGCCTGCGTGCTGGTGGCCACCGTCCGTGCCCTCAAGAGCCACGGCGGCGTTGCCAAGGCTGACCTGAACCAGCCGAATCTCGAGGCGGTCAAGGCTGGTGCCTCCAACCTTGTGCGCCACATCGACAACCTGAAGAACGGCTTTGGCCTGCCTGTGGTGGTGGCCATCAATGCCTTCCCCACCGACACCCCGGAGGAGCAGGCATACGTTGAGCAGGTCTGCGCCGAGCAGGGCGTGCCCTGCGTCCTGAGCGAGGTGTTCGCCAAGGGCGGCGAGGGCGGCAAGGCTCTGGCCGAGAAGGTGCTGGAGGTCATGGAGGATCGTCCCATCCAGTACGTCTACCCGCTGGAGATGCCCCTGAAGCAGAAAGTGGAAGCCATCGCCAAAAAAATCTACCGTGCCGACGGTGTGAATTTCAGCGCCGCCGCTTCCAAGACGCTGACCGAGCTGACCGAGCTGGGCTACGGCGACCTGCCGGTCTGCATCGCCAAGACCCAGTACAGCTTCAGCGATAACGCCAAGCTGACCGGTGCACCCACCGGCTTTACCATGGAGGTGCGGGAAGTCCGCCTTGCCGCCGGTGCCGGTTTCGTGGTGGTCATCTGCGGCAACATTATGACCATGCCCGGCCTGCCCAAAAAGCCCGCCGCCGTCAATATCGACGTGGATGCCGAGGGTAAGATCACGGGGCTGTTCTGATTGAAAAAATATGAAGTCCCATGTCCGCACCGTTAAGGTGCTGGGTATGGGACTTTTTAGCTCAACAAATCGGAAGTGGTGGAGAAAAAGATGAAAGTTTACCACATGAGTCAGACACTACAAGTTGGGGATAAATTAAAAGCTGGATACAAGAGAAATGAAATTCGTTGTAGAGAGGTTATCAGCACATTAGAACAATCTGAACAGTGTCTCAAAACAACGATTGCGTCGATGAAATTGCAAGGTGATGAATGGCGTGAATATGTAAAATGGTGTGTTGAAGGAATCTTTGAATTTGTAAGAGAAACCGAATTTTCTTTTCTTCCAAGCCGTTTAAATTGCAGCTACTATTTCGACAATATTGAATATTATAAAGTGTTATATGAAGCTGGCTGGGCTCAGAAATCGGAAGAAGAGAGAGCGCAAATTCGACTTTTTGAGGTTGACCTTGAAGAAGAGAAACCTACAAAATGTGATATGCTTCTTTTCGATGAAGCTTTTGATGTTATGTTGAACACAAAAAATATAAAGGGTGTAGTAGAATGCGCCCGAAAATATTTTTCTGGAGAATGTAGCAATAACCCTGTTTGGGAAATTATGAGTGACAAACCGGCGATAGCAACAAAAGATATAACGGAAATCTTACTTGATTCCCTTGGCCGGGTCAAACAATGAAAACTTTTAGTTTTATTGTTTGGCAAATCAAAATACCATTCTATGAAATCCCTGTGTTAGGCCACTCTCCCTTTTCTATATACAAATCAACTATAAGATGTTATGCAGAAATTATTCTGAGACTGAAAGTTTCCGGTGATCCGGAAGAATACAAAAATTCCATTATTACAATGTGGAGCATCAGCCAGAAATGCTTCCGCCGTCTTTTGCGTCAGAGTGAGATACTTTACAAAAAGGGATAAATGTGGTATCCTAAACATAAGATAAGAAAGGTATTTGAGGTGGTCAATTTCGTGGTAGCCACACGCCGATGGTAACGACAAGGGCTTAGGCTCTGAGAGATGCAGGAGAACGCCACGCCTGCCAAATACCAATCGATGGGGAACGGTTCAGATGCCGTTCCCCGTTCCTGTTTGTATGACAAAACCGCCCTTCCAGTTTGATGCTGGAAGGGCGGTTTTTCTATGTGAGTATTCAGCTTAAGCCGTCTGCTGGCCCACGGTGTGGGTGGCGAGATACTCCACCCAGGCGGGGTAACCTTCCGGCTTGATGTGGATGCCGTCAGGCTGCGCGTACTCGGCTTTCAGGTCACCATTGTCATCGGCAAGGGCTTCCCACAGGTTGAGGAAAGCGCAGTTCTTTTCCAGCGCAATGGCAGCCAGCTCATTGTTGATCTCGCACAGCCGCTCTTTGTACAGGCCGGGATGGCTGCTGCGCACCTCGGGCCGGACAGGCGTAATGGACTGCACGTAGATCTGCGTGTTGGGCAAGGCCTGGGAGATCATATCCAGCATGAGCCGGTAGTAGGTGAGAAAGCTGGAATAATCCCCGTCCCGGTTGAGCACGTTGGTGCCCAGCAGGATATACAGCACCGGGGGCTGCCGGGCGGTCAGTACCTCCATGGGGACCTCGGTGCCGCCATCGGAGCGCTTGCAGGTGGTGCCATTGACCACGACGCTGGGGCCTGCGCCCCGGTAGGCGCAGAAAGAGGCCTCCGGCAGGCCGCTGGAATAGATCTGCATCCCCTGCGTCAGGCTGTCGCCCAGAAAACAGACGTTGGCAAAATAGCTGCGGTCCACGGCGGTGGTGCGGTCCAGCGCGGCCAGCCGGAAATCCATGGCGGTGGACCCGGCAGAGGTGGTCTGCACGGTCAGCCGCCGCGCGGGCGTGTAGCTGATGGTGTTCCACTCGCTGCTCTGCAGCTCCTGCTGGAAGATGGTCGGGCCCTGCACGGCAGTAGGGCTCTGCTCCCGGTGGAGGTGCTTCCACAGCAGGCCTACGGCGCTGAGCAGGATGAGCAGCACCAGCAGCCCGGCAACGGCAAAAGTCCTGCGCCAGCGCTTGCGCAGGATGCGGCGGCGGTATTCCTGATAATCGGCCATAAAAAACACCCGGCTTTCTTTGTGTTCTTTACCCTCATTATACAGCACCCGGCGGGGCCGTGCAAGTGGGCCGTGCTACTTTACGGCGGCAGATGCTTTGTGGTATAATCATCATGGTTTAGTATGAAATCCTGTCGGCGGCGGGTGCCGCTGGCGTAACTGAGAAAGCAGGAATCAAAATTTATGCTGCAAAACCCTGAATTGCATTATCTGGACAACGCCGCCACCACCATCGTGGCCCCGGAAGTGGCGGATGTCATCAACAAGGCCATGCGGGAGCACTGGGCCAACCCGTCCAGCCTGTATGCCCCCGGTGCCCGGAGCGAGGAAGCCCTGAACGCCGCCCGCGCCGCCGTGGCCCGCACCCTGGGCTGCAAGAGCCGGGAGCTCTATTTTACCTCCTGTGGCAGCGAGAGCAACAACATGGCCCTGCTGGGCGCGGCCCTGACTCGCAGGTTCGGCAAGGGCATCGTGGTGTCCGGCTTTGAACACCCCAGCGTGCAGAAGCCGCTGGAGCGTCTGGCTGCCATGGGCTATGATGTGACCGTGGTGGACCCCGGCCCGGACGGCACGCTGGACATCGACCGGATGCTGGACCATGTGGACAAAAACACCATCCTTGTGGCCTGCATGATGGTCAACAATGAGGTCGGCACCCGGAACGATGTGGAGCGTCTGGCCGCCGAGGTCAAGCGCCGCAACAGCCGCACCATCGTCCATGTGGATGCCGTGCAGGCCTGGATGCGGGTGCCCATCAAGCTGGCGAACATCGACACACTGGCTGTCAGCGGCCACAAGATCCACGCACCCAAGGGCATTGGTGCGCTCTACCTGAGCGACAGCCTGTATCAGGCGTTCCAGGCTCCCTATCTGGGTGGCGAGCAGGAGCGGGAGAAGCGCCCCGGCACCGAGAACCTGCCCTATGCGCTGGGCCTTGCTGCCGCGGCCACCCGCCTGAACAAGACCATGAAGAGCCGGGATGCTGCTGTGCGCGCCCTGAACCTGCGCCTGCGGGAAGGGCTGAAAGCCTTCCCGGAGGTGGTCATCAACAGTCCGGACAATGCTGTGCCCGAGGTGCTGAACTTCAGCGAGAACTGCATCAAGAGCGAGACCATGCTGGCCCATCTGGCGCAGCAGCAGGTCTATGTCTCCTCGGCCAGTGCCTGCGGCCGGGGGCAGCCCAGCCACACCCTTGCCGCCATGGGCAGGGACCCGCTGGCCATTGATACGGCCATCCGCGTGTCCTTCTGCGCGGACAACACCCCCGAGGATGTGGACGCGTTCCTCAACGCCTTCGAGGACGGAATGAAGCATTTGCAGAGAATCAAAAAGTAAAAAAGGAAAGCATCCTCACCCTCTCAGGCCGCTCCGCGTCCAGCTCCCCCAAAGGGGGAGCTCTTGACAAAACCGGAAACTTTGCGTGGAATGCCAAGGCCTCCCACTTTGGGGGAGGTGGCAGCGCGTCAGCGCTGACGGAGAGGGTGAGCCAGCTATAATTAAGGAGAACTCTATGCGTGAAATTATTATGGGCTATCAGGGCGAGATGTCCCTGAAGGGCCTGAACCGCAACCAGTTTGAGTCGGCCATGATGAAGATCCTGCGCTACCGGCTCAAGACCGTGGGCAAGTTCAAGGTGTACTGCACCCAGTCCACCTTCTACATGGAGCCGGAGGAAGAGGACGTGGACATGGACCTGGCCTTCGACCGGGTGAGCAAGGTGTTCGGTCTGGCGTCCCTCAGCCGCGCCGTGGTCTGCGACAAGGACTTTGACACCATCTGCCAGACCGCCGAGGAGTACCTCGGTGCCAGCCTGCACGGCATCCGCACCTTCAAGGTGGAGGCCCGCCGTTCCGACAAGAGCTACCCCATGACCAGCCCGGAGCTGATGCGGGAGCTGGGCGCCTACCTGCTGGGCAAGCACAACTACCTCAAGGTGGACGTGCACAACCCGCAGTTCAAGGTCATCGTGGAGATCCGTGATTACGGTGCGTATATTCACGGCCCGAAAGTACCGGGTGAGGGTGGTCTGCCCGTGGGCACCAGCGGCCGCGCCCTGAATATGCTGTCCGGCGGCATCGACAGCCCGGTGGCAGCTTACCGCATGGCAAAGCGCGGTCTGGCCCTGGACCACATTCATTTTGCGTCCCCTCCGTATACTTCGGAGCGCGCAAAACTCAAAGTTAAGGCTCTGGCCCAGCTCACCAGCATCTATACCGGCAGTTCCAACCTGTTTGTGGTGCCCTACACCAAACCGCAGGAATACATCCGGGATAACGCCCCCGATGTGCTGTTCACGGTGCTCATGCGCCGCAGCATGATGCGCATTGCCAACGTCATCGCAAAGCGGCAGGGCTGCGAAGCACTGGTCACCGGCGAGAGCCTGGCTCAGGTGGCCAGCCAGACCGTCAAGGCCCTGCAGTGCACCGACGCCGCACAGGACCTGCCCATCCTGCGCCCGCTCATCGGCATGGACAAGACCGAGATCGTGGAGACGGCACGCCACATCAACACCTTTGAGACCAGCATCCTGCCCTATGAGGACTGCTGCACCATCTTCACGCCCCCGCACCCGAAGATCCGCCCGGAGCTGGAAGAGATCCTGGAAGCCGAAGCCGCCATGCCGGGCCTTGCCGCACTGGAAGCCGAGGCCGCCGAGAACGCCGAGCGCATCCGCATCCGCATCACCGATCAGGTAGAATTCGAGGGTTGATTTGTCCATGACTGCAGAGATCATCAGTGTCGGCACCGAGCTGCTGCTCGGCAACATTCTCAACACCAATGCCCAGTACCTCAGCCGGGAGCTGGCCGCGCTGGGCATCACGGTCCAGCGAGAGAGCACCATCGGTGACAACCACAGCCGCCTGGCGGATTTTGTCAACGAGGCCAAGCAGCGCTGCGACCTGCTGGTGTTCACCGGCGGGCTGGGGCCCACGGCGGACGACCTGACCAAGGAGACCGTGGCCTCCTGCTACGGCGACACCCTGGCCTTTGACGCGGAAGAGTGGGACAAGATCGTGGCCTACTTTACCCGCACCGGCCGCACGGTCACCCCCAACAACCGCAAGCAGGCCATGGTGCCGGTGCACGGCCGCAAGGTGGTCAACCGCCATGGCACCGCCCCCGGGGCCTGGTTTGAGCAGGACGGCCGCTGCGCCGTGCTGATGCCCGGTGTGCCCCACGAGATGAAGGCCATGTGGCAGGAGGAAGTGCGCCCGCTGCTGCTGGCGCGGCAGAACTGCGCCCTGCACAGTCTGACGCTGCGGGTGCTGGGCGGCGAGAGCAGCCTGGAATATCAGGTGCGGGATCTGCTGGAAAATGCAAACCCCACCGCTGCCATCTACTGCAAGACCGGCGAATGCGAGATCCGCATCACCGCCCGGGCCAAGACCGACACGGAAGCCGAAACAATGTGCCGCGCCTATGCCAAAAAGTTCTATGATCTGCTGGGCGATGCGGTGTATGATGAGGATGTGGCCGGGCTGGAAGAAACGGTGGTGCACACCCTGCAGCGCAAGGGGCTGACCCTTGCCACAGCAGAGAGCTGCACGGGCGGCATGATCGCCCAGCGCATCACCAACGTGTCCGGTGCAAGCGAGGTGTTCGGCTACGGCTTCGTGACCTACTGGGAGCAGGCTAAGGCAAAGCTGGTGGGGGTGGACCCTGCCGTGATCGAGCAGTACAACGTGGTGTCCGCTCCGGTGGCAGCACAGATGGCGCTGGGCGCGGCACAGGCTGCCGGGGCCGACATCGGCATCAGTGTCACCGGTGTGGCCGGGCCGACCGGCGGCGATGCCGTGCGGCCGGTGGGCACCGTGTATCTGGGTGCTGCCCGCGGTGATACCGTGTATGTGGAAAAGCTGTTCGTTTCCCGGCCGGACCGGGCGCTCATCCGTGCCCGCGCCGCGCAGGAAGCACTGGTGCTGGCCCTGCGGCTGGCGCAGGACAAGGTGCCTGCCGCCACAAAGCCGCTGGCCGCCGCCGACTGCCGCGATGCAGCCGCGCTGGAGGCCCTGAACGCCGCCTTTCTTGCAGAATAATACGGTCCCCTGCGGACCGCGGGGGTGAAGAACTTGAGCAGTGAACAAAACGAACCGGTCCGCTGTGTGCTCCGGCTGTTCGGGGCATCGGCGCTGGGGGTACAGCAGGCGGCGTCTGCCTTTCCGCCGGAGTGGTGTGTGACCGCCCAATGCCGCAGCCGCGGCGCGGAAACGCTGATCGCACTGCGGAGCGAAAATGCCGCCGGGCTGGACAAGGCCCGCCGCAGTCTGCACGGCTGCTTTGCGGCTGACTTGTACGGAGAAGGGGACACGAACCTTGCCGCCGCCGTGGTGCAGGCGCTGGAGCACCGCCGTCGGCTGCTGGTGTGCGCGGATGCTGCCGCCGGGGCCCTGATGGAAGCCCGGCTGGAAGCCGTGCCCGGGGCCGAAAAGGTGTTCGACTTTGGCACCCAGAGCTATGCCGACCCCAAGGTGGGGGCACAGATCGCCCGCCGGGCTGCCCGCAGGCAGGACGCTGCCGCCGCATTGGCCCGGGTACGTCTGCTTTCCGAACTGCATCGTGAATATAACAGGGTGAAGGAACTCTCCGACGGAAAGCGCGTCCGCCTGATGCCTGCCGATAAGCGGAAGCAATTCTTCTGGGGAGCATTTACTGCTCTGATGATAGGCCTGAACGTATGGCTTTCCATAAGCAATATTAAGTTTTCGACCGACCGTAAGCATCGCCGTTACCTCATTGATTTGAGCGAGAATGAGCAACGTCTGAGCAACAATGAACTGGAAAAAAATGAATTGCAGGAGTGCCTGAGGGAAATGTCGTTGACGGATGAAGAACGGGAAGAAGTACATCGGTCATTGATGAACCTTATGGAGCATGGCAGTCACTTGTGCGATGAGAACGCATCCCTTCGTGCCCGCCTTAAGGATTATGAAAAGCGTCCCTTCCCCCGCGAACTGGAATTGTTGCGGAAGGAGGGGGAGCGTGCGCACGTGTTGGATGGCCAGGTACAGGCACTCACTTCTGCCTTGATAGACCGCGATGAGGTAGTGGGGCAACTGCGCAGTCATCCCAAGTTCCTCACGGACGAACAGTGGAGATACCTGCAAACACTCACGGATCGTGACTACCCTGCAGGACCACGATGTGCTCTTTA
>OGZO01003190.1_pt1 | contig 10645 bp, 9 predicted proteins | sample 1576721 | NCBI WGS metagenome assembly OGZO01 (sample SAMEA3541516, study PRJEB24748) | human gut metagenome | biome: human gut; feature: human-associated habitat; material: faeces | place: China | collected 2012 | reverse complement strand
TGAAAAACTTCGAATTTCTTTTTAAGAGCAGTGCTGCATTCACCATGATCCGGAACACCATCTGCTACAATGTACTCTGGCTGATTCTTGGTCATGTTCTTGCCATTGCAAGTGCTATTTTACTGAATGAAATCACCAACCGTTTCCGCGCACGTTTTTACCAGAGTGTGATTCTTTTGCCTTATCTGATGAGCTGGGTTGTTGTCAGCTATCTGGTTTTCGCCTTTTTATCCGCAGATACCGGTATGTTTAACAACTCCATTTTAAAACCTCTGGGCCTTGCTCCCATTAACTGGTACAGTGAATCGAAATACTGGCCTTTCATTCTGACCTTTGTCAATCACTGGAAAAACAATGGTTATACGATGATCGTGTATTTCGCCAGCATCGTCGGTATCAGCCAGGACTACTATGAGGCAGCCATGCTCGACGGCGCCACAAAATGGCAGCAGATCAAGCACATTACAATTCCACAGCTGGTACCTACTATCATCACGCTGATGATTCTTTCTGTCGGAAGAATTTTTGCTTCTGATTTTGGTCTGTTTTATCAGATTCCTAGAAATACCGGTGCTTTGTATAATGCAACACAGACGATTGATGTCTATGTATACAACGCCCTGATGCAGCGAAGCGACTATGGCATGGCTTCTGCCGCCAGCGTCTTCCAGAGTATTGTAGGATTTCTTATGGTTATGGTTACGAACGCGATTGTACGTAAAGTCAGCCGCGAAAACGCAATGTTTTAGTAGAAAGGAGTACGATCATGAAACATACAGACAACAAAACATGGAAAGTAGTTGCTGAAATCGTCATGGCACTCCTGTCTATTCTGGCACTGCTTCCGTTTCTCTTGCTTTTTATCTCATCCATTACGGATAATACCTGGGCTACCGCGAACGGCTTTTCCTTTTTCCCGAAAAAGCTCAGCATATTAGCTTATCAGTACATCATTAATCAGTGGACTACCATCGGTCATGCTTATCTGATGACGATCATCACAACCGTTGTCGGAACCGTCATCAGTGTTCTGATCACAACCGGATTTGCTTACGCGCTTGCGACAAAAGGTCTTCCTTTCCGCGGACTTTTGAATTTCTTATGCATCTTCACCATGCTGTTTTCCGGCGGTATCGTTGCTTCCTATTACTGCTGGGTATCCCTGTTCCACGTAAGAGATACCCTCTGGGCCATGATCTTCCCGAACCTGATGATGAACGCGTTTAATGTTATTCTGGTAAAGAATTACTTTATGAACAGTGTTCCGCCATCTCTGATTGAAGCAGCCCGTATCGATGGTGCCAACGAATTCAAAATTTACCGCTCGGTTGTTCTTCCACTGTCGGTTCCGATTGTTGCAACTATCGGCCTGATGACCGCCATTGCTTACTGGAACGACTGGACCAATGGTCTTTACTATCTGACCGCCAGAAACGGACGGAATTACTATACGATTCAGATGGTTTTGAACAGTATCAATGACAGTATTCAGTTTTTGAATCAGAACTCCGATATCTCCGGTCTTTCCGGTGCACAGCTTCCTACCACAACCGTGCGTATGGCAATCGCTGTAGTCGGAATTCTCCCAATCATTCTGGCTTATCCATTCTTCCAGAAATATTTTGTAAAAGGTATTACTCTTGGAGGTGTAAAAGAATAATGGATAAAATTGCAAAAGAACTGCAACAATTAGTTGATACAAATGAAATGGCAGGCGGTGTCCTCATTGTTCGAAAAAGAGGGAACGAAATTTATCGGAACAAATGGGGATACATGGATATCGCCTCCCAGAAACCAACAGAATACAATACCATGTATTCTCTGTGTTCTATGACAAAACCCATCACATCCGTGGCAATTTTGATGTTGGAAGAACAGGGAAAACTTTCTCTGGAAGATACGATTGATACTTACATTCCGGGTTTTGTAAATGATAAAGTGTGTGAAATAGAAGTAGAAAGTGATGGCAGCTACAAACCATCTCAAAAATATCCAGCGGATATGACCCTGGATCAACTGATGGATGTTATGCATTATGTTCCTGCAAAAAGAAAATTAACTATCCGCGATCTTCTTACACACAGTTCCGGCCTTGGAATGGGCGGAATCAGTCAACACTATATGGAAAAAGTGAACAAATACGGCGACACCCTTTCCACACGCATAGAAAAATGGAAAAACTGTCCTTTAGATTTTCAACCTGGCGAAGCCACCGGTTATAGTCCTTTCGCAAACATGGAAATTCTTGGACGGATTGTGGAAATTGTCAGCAACCGGGAATTCTCAGACTTTTTAAACAAAAAAATTTTTGATCCACTGGAAATTCACGACATTACATTTCGTATGAACAACGCCCAACAGATGCGTTTTTCCTCTCTGTATAAAAGAGAACACGAAAAGCTCGTCTATGTGCCAGAAGAACAAAACGAATTTCTCAGGGAGTCTAAAGCAGGATATTATTCCGGCGCTGCAGGATTGATTGGAAGTGTGGAAGATTATGACAAATTTACCACCATGTTATCAAACGGAGGCTCATTCCATGGAGCAAGAATTTTAAAAGAAGAAACTGTTCGAAGAATCTATGAAGAAACCGGTGAACATTTACTTGAATTTCAACCAGGCATTCATTGGGGACTCGGAATGGTGGTATTCAGTCATCCCGAATTGCTAGGTGCACATGCCGGTGCCGGCACTTATGGATGGAGTGGCGCATACGGAACCCATATGTTTATTCATCCGGCAAGTGGAATATCCGCAACCTTCGGAATGAACCGACTAGATATCGGTGGTGCTGCATCACCAATTGCAAGAAAAGTAGAAGAATTAGTTTTTGATACATTCGGAGAAAACTAAAAATAGCAAAAACAACATATGATTCTTTTTTATCATCAGACATTGTTCTAAACAGATCGCCCCGAACTGCTCGCGCTACGCTTATAGCAGTTCGGGGCGATCTTATTTTATATCAAAAGATATTCGCAGTTGAAACAGGGAACTTCTTCGATTTATTTAAAAAGAATCCCGGTATTCAGAAGGTGTCACGCCATAATATTTTTTAAACGCACTGGTAAAATAAGGATAGTTGGTATAGCCCACTTCCAGTGCCACAAGATTAATCGTTGCGTCTCCGCTCTGCAAAAGTTTTCCTGCCAGTTTCATTCTCTCATCGATAATAAAGTGGCTGATCGTAACTCCTTTTTGTTTCCGGAACAGTCTGCTAAGATAGCTCAGGCTGACATGATTCTGCAGTGCAATGTTGTTGACGGAAAGTTCCGGTGAAGAAATATTTTCCAGAATATACGACACGGTAGCATCCACCATACTGCCGCTGTCGGCTCCCTGCTCCTGTGCACTCTTTTGATGGGCATCCAGCCAGTGTCTTCCATATTCCTCCAACTGCATGGACTCGTATTTCTTCTGACGGCGCTCAACCGCTTTTTGAACTGCTTCTCCTATTTTATTTGCCGGCTGTGGAAACAGTACATAGTCCTGACAATCCAGGTGCAGCGCCTCCTGAATATAATCAAAATTTGCATGACAGGTCAGAAAAATAATCTCAGTAGAAAAATTCTGGGAACGAACCCAACGAATCAGAGAAATTCCATTTTCTCCCGGCATCTCGATATCGCAGAGAATGATATCGATCTCCTGATCCCGGAAGATCTCCTTGGCCTCATCTGCATTGTAGGCTGTAAAAAGCCGGGAAATGCCATATTTTTTCCAGTCAATTTTTGTTGTCAGAAATTTAATCGTCATCTCTACATCATTTACAATTAAAAGTGTCATTTTATTTTTCCTCCTGTTGCTCTTCTGGTATCGGAATTTTTACCGTAACCGTTGTCCCCTCAAACAAAGCAGAATCGTAATGCAGGGAAGCTTTTCCCCCATACAGGATTTCCAGCCTTTTCCAGGAATTATAAATGCCTACGTGCATCCGTTTCTTGTCCCGGATCGGATGTCCCTGGTTAATTTCTTCCAGCTTTCCAACTGGGATTCCGATACCATTATCTTTAATCTCAAAAACGGCCAGATCGCCCTCCCGCCTTAAGCGCAGTTCAATCATCAGATAATCGCCTTTTCGCGAAGCATGTGAAATAACATTTTCGATAAAATTGTGGATCAGCAGTGGCGGAACTTTTACTTCTTCCAGCTCCGGATCAATCTGATAATCGATCTCAAAGCTTTCCGGAAACTGAATTTCAGCCATCGCCAGATATCCTTCAATCAGAGTAAGTTCTGTGGAAAAAGGAATCAGATCTTCGGACCGGTAGATATGACGGAAATAATCGGAAAGATATAAAATCGTCTCTCCAAGAGATTCCGTTTCCTCCATCTGACTTAAAGAATACAAAAGACCTAGCGTATTCTGCAGAAAGTGCGGCCGGATCATCAGCTGGAGATTTTGAAGTTCTACCTGCTGCTTCTCCAGTGCCATCTGTTTTGTCTCAAGTTCTGCCTTCTGTTTTTTCAGTTCAATTTCATAGTTCTGGATTCTCAGTTCCTGCATTTCATCGAGCGTATGGTCAAAGGTTTCGTAGATCTGCCGGTACTCGCGGGCAACGTGATGGTTTCCGATCCGGTAAGACGTATTTCCGTTTCCGATTTCCGGGATTGCCGCAAGCAGAATTTTGAGTGGATTCAAAAGCAGGATACCAAGCACAAGTAATAAAACAGGAATCAGGATCAGATATCCAAGTGCAATGGAATAACTGTATCTCTGGAGGAAAGCCAGGTCCTGGATAACATCCGCTTCCGAAACCTCACATACCATAAAAAACTTTGGGCAAACCGGGATTTGTTTGGAAACACATACAATATTTTTATCCGGAAGTACTTCCGCTGCTTCCTTTCCCGAACTTCTGCCTTTGGGATCTTCTTCAAAAGAAATCCTGGCCGATTCATACGTTAAACCTTTCAGCAGTATTTTTTTCTGATTTGAAAGCCCAATCAGTCCGCCAAAATAAGTTTCCTTTGCATAGTGGCAGCACATAAGAAACGGCTTTTCATCAATCCAAATCAGATGCCAGGAGGATGCCTTGTTGTTGCTTACATATTCTGTAATAAAATTTTTCAGACTCTCATAGGACAGCTGATTGGCCAGTCTTCCCGGACGGGCAATCAGATAGTCCGCTTTTGTTTTTGAAAATACAAAATAGGTATCTGCGGCGGTGGATACGGTTGTATTATCGATCAGATTCTGTCCAAGGAAAAACTTGTTCAGCTGATATTCATCCCACGACTCTTGCTGTGGGAGTGCCGTATAGTATGCATTATTTGACACTACCTCACCCATATACCGGTTGGTCTGTGTGATACGCTCCGAAATGTCTGTGCCAATCAGTGCCAGAAGATTCTGAACAGAAGTCTCCGCCTGCACGTTCAGCGCCTTCACCGACTGCCTGGCCGCATGGATATACAACAGATTCATCGGTAAAATGGTAATAATCAGAATTCCAAAAACAATCATCTGGATTGAAAAATTAAAATGTTTTTTCTTCTTTTTTATCAAAATGTTTCCCCTCCTTGATTTGCCATAAATAGCCACTCACGTTTTTTCGATGATGAGCAGCAGATACGTCTACCATCTCCAGTTTATAGTATAGCAGATTCTCTCCTGCAATTCGCATATAATCTTTTGACCTGCCATTACACTTTTTTGTCCAAACCTCTTTCTCCACCTTAACAATGAACTTTCTGATATGATATAATGCGTATATGCAATGAGCAATGCCCCTGAAAATAGAATACAAAATGACTGCTTGCAGGCATCTTTGTATTTTACTTTCAGGGGATAGGGCGAATGCCCGTCAGTCCGGAAAACCTATGATTTTTCGGACATGCACTGCGGACTGAAGCATTCACGATATAATGAGAGGAACCAACAAAAATAAACTGTGGGAGGTTTTTACAAATGGATTTTACAGCAAAATGGATCACCGGCCCGGCAAAGATTGACCGGGACAGCGAAGTAGCACCGTATCTTTTCCGCAAACAGGTCACTTTACCGGCAAACGTAAAAAGTGCTGTACTGTACGCCACCGCGCTTGGCGTATACAGTATCTTTGCAGACAATCACAAAATTTCAGACACCTACTTTGCTCCTGGATACACCGAATACAGCCAGCGGCTGCAATACCAGGAATATGATGTTACTTCTCTTCTTTCCGGAAAAAGCAGCTTTGTACTGACAGCCGAGCTTGCCGACGGATGGTATGCCGGCCGGCTGGGACTCTGCAATATGGAAAACCGCTATGGCGAAAAACGCGCGCTTCTGGCAGAACTTCATGTTACCCTTACAGATGGCACTGAGCAGATCATCCCAACCGATACTTCTTTCGCAGTAACAACCGAAGGACCACGCCGCCATGCCGGATTTTTCGATGGTGAAGTATACGATGCCCGGCTGGAAAACAAAATCCCCGCGGATTCGTTTGTGCCTGCTTCCGAGTACACCGGCAAAGTGCCGCCGCAGATCGTTCCAATGCAGGGCGTGCCGGTCCGGCTGCATGAACAGGTAAAGCCAAAACGAATCTTCAAAGACCGCGATGGCATCACGCTGATCGATTTCGGCCGAAACCTGGCCGGTATTGTAAAGATTGGACCTCTTACTGCAAAAGAGGGACAGCAGATTGTCATTCACCATGGCGAGCTGGTACAGGACGGCAAGCTGTACACCGGCAATCTCCGCACGGCGAAACAGACTCTCGTTTACACCTGCAAAGAAGGCGTCAACGAATATCTGCCGGAATTCTGCTACATGGGATTCCAGTATATTTCCGTAGAAGGCATGGATGTGACCGAAGAAAATATCTGTGCTTATGAAATCTACTCCGATATGGAAATGATTGGCTCTTTCACCTGCTCCGCCGAACGGATCAACCAACTCCAGCGCAATATTGTCACAAGCTTAAAAGCAAACTTTATCGACATCCCGACCGACTGCCCGCAGAGAGACGAGCGCTGCGGATGGACCGGCGATATCGCCGCTTTCGCTCCGACCGCTGCCTTTAATATGGACATCACGCAGTTCATGAAAAAATGGCTGGGTGACCTTGCGATTGTACAGAAAGAAGTCGGTGTCGTTCCGTGGATCTGCCCGAGCAACAACTTTATCTATGACCGTACTTCTACCTTCTGGGCAGAAATTTACGATCAGTGCGATGCCCTCTGGGGCGATGCCGCAACGCTGGTTCCGTGGGCTGTTTATCAGTCTTCCGGTGACGTTTCCGTTCTGGAACAGCAGTACGAAAGTATGAAAGCATGGGTCGATACCGAAAAACGATTAGCTGATATTGTGGAGGAAGACAGCCCACGCTACATCTGGAAACATGGCATGCAGCTGGGCGACTGGCTGGCTCCGGGCAAAGATATGCACGGCTGGACAGCTTCCGCAAAATGGACTTCCACCGCATACTTTGCCAACTCCGCACATATTGTCAGCGAAGCTGCCGCAATTCTTGGAAAAACCGAAGATGCTGCTGCCTACGATGCCCTGTTCCAGACCATCTGTCAGGCATTCCGCGACAACTTTGTAGAACCGGATGGACATATCACTGATGGTTTCCAGAGTATCTACGCACTTGCCCTGCGTTTCGGCCTGCTGCTTCCGGAGCAGCGCCCGCGCGCTTTACAGGATCTTCTGGATGACATCAAAGCCCGCGACAATCATCTGGGAACCGGCTTTGTCGGAACCGCAGAACTTCTTGCTGCACTTTCCGATGAAGGCAAAACACAGGAAGCCTACGATCTGCTGTTCCAGGATACCTGCCCGTCCTGGCTCTATCCGGTCAGCTGTGGCGCTACTTCTTCCTGGGAGCGGTGGGATTCTCTGTGCCCGGACGGAACCGTCAACAACTCCGATGACGGCCCGAAAGATATGGTATCTTTCAACCATTATGCCTACGGTGCTGTCGGTAACTGGCTGTACACCCGCGTCGGCGGCCTTTCCATGGCAGATCCGGGCTACAAGACATTCCGTTTTGCTCCTGTAATCGGCGAACAGCTCGAGTTTGCCGAAGTTTCGCACACCTGCCCATATGGAACCATCACCTGCCGCTGGGAAAAAGATTCCGCAGCTGCACATGGCTATATCATGAAATTCCATGTGCCGGAACAGACACGCGCCATTGTAACCTGCCCGGATGGAGTGGTTCGGGAATATGAAGGCGGAGATTATACCATCGCCTGAAATGTGTTGAACTTTAAGCTTTACGGTACGAAACGGGATAGGCTTTCAGATTATATGACAGCCTATCCCGTTTCATATTTTTTATAAGAATCCCCACAAAAACAGCCACTGTCTGTTAAATTTTTTTCTCCACTATATTGCATTATGATATAGCCTGTGTTATGATCTACTCAACAAGGAGGTATTCTTATGAATCCACAGCTAAAAAAAGGAGTCCTCGAGCTCTGCGTTCTCTCCCAGCTTACCAGCAAAGACAAATACGGCTACGAGCTGACTGATGCGATTTCGCAGGAAATGTCCATCGCCGCCGGCACGCTCTACATGATTCTGAAGCGCCTGAAAGAAGCCGGTTACGTTGAAACCTATCTGCTGGAATCTGCCTCTGGCCCGGCGCGGAAATATTATCACCTTACTGATACTGGTAAACTTTATCAGCAGGAGAAAAAGCAGGAATGGCTCGACTTTGTCGGACAGGTCAACCGGTTATTATCTGACTGCTAAAATTTTATAGAATCAACCATATATTTGTGTGATTCCGCAGGCAAATAGAAAAAGTCTTCAAACATACAGCATACCAAAATTTTTTTTGAAAAGGAGCGTGTTATATTTTATGTCATTCAATACAACCACTTACGAATCCTACATGCATGCATTAAAAAAAGGCCTGGAATCTTTTGATTCCGCACTGGCCGATGAAATTATCCATGATTTTGAATCCCACTTTGCGGATGCCCGCAGCCAGGGACTTTCCGACGAAGAAATCTGCGCTGAACTCGGCGATGTAAACGATGTTCTCACATTTTTCCGCCAGGAATATGCCACGACAGAACAGCCAGTCGCCCGCACCGAAGCAAAAACTTCGAATGCAGAAGGACATCTTTCAACCTCCACATCCACCGGATCTGCATCCCAATCCAGTTCCGCTCTGCCGGATATCAATGCACAGCTCTCGCAGGAGCCGCAGTATTCCTACCCTTCGGATCCTGCTGCTTCCATCACCCGCATGGAAATCGTTCTGCGGAACGCCTCCGCTTCTTTTGCTCCAGGCACTTCCGCCTGTGTTTCTTTTGACTGCACCAGAGAACTGGATCCAGACAGGTTTGAAGTTGGCATCGATGGCAATACTTTCTATTTACGCGAAAAGAAAATTTCTGCTGCTGTATTCTGGAAACACTTTTTCTATACCGGCCAGAAAACAGAAAAATTCATCTTTCAGGTGCCATCCACGGTTCAGCAGATTACGCTGCGTTCTGTGAATGGCGGAACCGAGCTGAGTCATCTTTCACTGGAAAAGCTGGAAATTTCTTCCACAAACGGAAAGCTGGTCTGCAATGCTCTTACCGTATCCGACTGCCATTTGCAGGCAACCAATGGAAAACTGGTTCTTACAGACATACAGGCCGACAGTCTCGAGGCTTCCGCCACAAACGGAAAACTGCAGGCATCTGCCAGCTGCTCCCGCGCTGTTTTAAACGGAGTCAACGGCACCGTCCTGTTCGAAGGAACATGCAAAGAATCCCTGCAGGCCAAATCGGTCAATGGATCGGTAAAACTGTATCTTCCACATGATCTGTCCGGTGCCGCTGTTTCTGCATCGACGGTAACAGGAAAGATTCGTCTTACAGAAAACGGAAAGACTTCTTCTTTTTCCAGGCACTTTACCCAGAAAAGTGATGTTTCCTCACGCACGATCCAGGCAAGTACTGTGAACGGGAATGTTACACTTTCCGATCAGCCGGATAAGGATTGATTTTTATCCCGCATTGTAAATTCAAAAATTTTTCTTAAAGAGGTTCAAAAATGGCAAAATTATATTTTCGCTACGGCGCAATGGGCAGCTCGAAATCTGCCAATATTCTGATGGTGCGTTATAATTATGAGGAACGGGGACAATATGCCGTACTGTTGAAACCTAGAACCGATAACCGCGATGGCGAGCACAGACTCGTTCCCGCATCGGTCTGTCTGCTGGTGTGGAAAACGCGCACAGTGCAACACCCGTTATGCCAACGGAAAAATCGTGCGCGAAGGTGCCCAGATCATGCTCAGTTCCAACGAAAGCTATGTGGCACTCTGCCGGAAACATTACAAGGAAGGAAAACTCTGGTTTTCTGGGCATTCTGATCCTGCTGATATTCCCGGAACAGACAATCCCATTCATCGAGTAAAATAGCAAAGGATAGCTTTATTTCGCTTTCTTCTTCTCTCTTTTTCGGAAAAGACAGACGCATAAAACAGCAAAAACAACCGCTGCAGCAATCAGTACCGGCCATACCGGGATTGGACAGACGCTGGCGCTGATTAATTTCAGTCCCTGGTAAAGGGTGTACACACCAAAGACAGAGAAAATGACAAATGCCAGTGTATTCAGCAGCCCATCCGGTGTCTTGCTCTTTAAGAGGTAGCCGACCAGCATTCCGAGAATATCCGCTGCGAACAGTCCGAGAGAACATCCGA
>OGZO01003172.1_pt1 | contig 10695 bp, 8 predicted proteins | sample 1576721 | NCBI WGS metagenome assembly OGZO01 (sample SAMEA3541516, study PRJEB24748) | human gut metagenome | biome: human gut; feature: human-associated habitat; material: faeces | place: China | collected 2012 | reverse complement strand
AATCTTCTGGAAATCAACCAGGCTAAGTCACGCATCAACCAGGCAAAGAAGGAGGTACTTGACGCGATTAACGAATGGATAAAGGAAATCCTCATTGGAGCCATTAACGGTAATCTGTCAACTATGTTCGGGGACGTAAACGAAAAAGTCGGAACTATCGCCGCAGAGGTAGGACAAACCCCGCAGGGGTGGAACGCAGGCATATTTTCCATGATACAGAGCTTGTCGGAAAATGTGATTGTACCCATTGCGGGGCTTGTCATTACCTACGTTCTATGCGTGGAGCTTATCAGCATGGTAACGGAAAAGAACAATATGCACGATATTGACACGTTCATGTTCTTTAAGTGGTTTTTCAAGGCGTGGGTAGCGGTGTATCTCGTTACCCACACCTTTACTATCACTATGGCGGTGTTCGATATGGCGCAGCACGTTGTTTCCGGCGCGGCGGGCGTGATCGGCGGCAATACGAATATCGACGTTGACGCCGCCCTCTCGTCCATGCAAGCCGGACTTGACGCTATGGAAATCCCCGAACTGTTACTGCTCGTTATGGAAACAAGCCTTGTGAGCCTTTGCATGAAAATCATGTCGGTGCTTATCACGGTTATCCTGTACGGCAGAATGATAGAAATTTACCTTTACTGTTCGGTATCGCCTATCCCGTTTGCAACTATGACCAACAGAGAGTGGGGGCAGATAGGCAACAACTACTTAAAAGCCCTGTTCGCCCTCGGTTTTCAAGGCTTCCTCATAATGATATGCGTCGGCATTTATGCGGTTTTGGTTGGCAGCATGATTGTAGCGGACAACCTGCACAGCGCGATTTTCTCCCTTGCAGCCTACACCGTGATTTTGTGCTTCTCCCTATTCAAAACAGGCGCACTTGCGAAGTCAATCTTTAACGCCCATTAAAGACCGAAAGGAGGTTTTCACTTGGCGTATGTACCCGTACCCAAAGACTTATCAAAAATCAAAACGAAAGTCGCTTTTAATCTGACAAAGCGGCAGATTATATGTTTTGCGGCAGCCCTCGCTATGGGACTACCGCTTTTCTTTTTGCTCAAAGACAGCGCGGGAACAAGCATGGCGGCATTTGCAATGATTGTCGTTATGCTTCCCTGCTTCCTCTTGGCAATGTATGAAAAACACGGGCAGCCCCTTGAAGTCGTGATAAAGAACGTCATTCAGACAAAGTTTATCCGACCAAAGGAACGCCCCTATCAGACGGAAAATTTTTATGCCGTCATAGAAAAACAACGAAAACTGGAAAAGGAGGTATCGGCTATTGTCAATGGCAGAACGAAAAACCATGACCCGCGCAGAAAAGAAAGAAATCGCCGCCGTGATACAGGCGGCAAAGGGCGACGGGAAGCCCAACACCGCGCAGCAAACCATTCCCTACTTGCAGATGTACCCGGACGGGATTTGCAGGGTAACGGAAAAGAAATACTCAAAAAGCCTTGTCTTTGAAGATATTAACTATCAGCTTGCACAGGCAGATGATAAGACCGCCATTTTTGAAAACTGGTGCGATTTTCTCAACTACTTTGACGCTTCCGTTTCGGTGCAGCTCTCTTTCATCAATCAGGGTGCAAGAAAGGAAAAGGCACAGGCGGCTATCGAAATTCCGGCGCAGGACGACGCTTTTAACTCTATCCGCAGGGAGTACGCGGATATGCTGAAAAATCAGCTTGAAAAAGGCAACAACGGACTGGAAAAGTGCAAGTACATTACCTTTTCCATTGAAGCGGACAATCTTGCGGCGGCAAAAGCCCGCCTTTCCCGTATCGAAACCGACGTACTCAATAATTTTAAGGTGCTTGGCGTAACAGCCCGCCCCATGAACGGACAGGAACGCTTGAACGTGCTGCATGGGATTTTCCACCCGGAGGGCGAGCCGTTCCGCTTCTCTTGGGATTGGCTTGTACCGTCGGGGCTTTCTACAAAGGACTTTATCGCCCCGTCCTCGTTCCGTTTTGGCGACGGCAGGACGTTTCGCATGGGGCGTAAGCTCGGTGCGGTATCGTTCCTTGAAATCCTTGCGCCGGAGCTGAATGACCGTATGCTTTCGGACATTCTCGACCTTGAAAACGGGATAATCGTCAATCTGCATATCCGCAGTATCGACCAGAGCGAAGCAATCAAGACTATCAAGCGCAAGATAACCGACCTCGACAAGATGAAGATTGAGGAACAGAAAAAAGCGGTACGCAGCGGGTATGACATGGATATAATTCCGTCCGACCTTGCCACCTTTGGCAGCGAAGCAAAGAACCTGTTGCAGGATTTACAGAGCCGCAACGAGCGAATGTTTCTGCTGACGTTCCTTGTGGTAAACATGGCAGACACAAAACGGAAACTGGATAATGACGTATTCGCTACGGCGGGCTTTGCACAGAAAAACAACTGCGCTTTGACCCGCCTTGACTATTTGCAGGAAGCGGGCTTTATGTCCTCTATCCCGCTTGGGGAGAACCTTATCCCAATTCAAAGGGGGCTTACCACATCAAGCACCGCTATCTTCATTCCCTTTATCACGCAGGAGCTTTTTCAGCGGGGCGCAGCCCTTTACTATGGGCTGAACGCACTTTCTAACAACATGATACTCTGCGACCGAAAGCAGCTTAAAAACCCCAACGGGCTTATTCTTGGAACACCGGGAAGCGGGAAATCTTTTGCGGCAAAACGGGAAATGACAAACGCTTTTCTCATTACCGACGACGATATTATCATCTGCGACCCCGAAGCCGAGTATTTCTCCCTTGTGCAGCGTTTGGGCGGGCAAGTGATACGCCTGTCGCCAACAGGAAAAGGCATGGACGGCAAGCCCCAGTATGTGAATCCTATGGATATAAACCTCAATTACAGCGAGGACGACAACCCGCTTGCTTTGAAATCCGACTTTATCCTTTCCCTCTGCGAGCTTGTTATCGGTGGAAAAGAGGGTTTGCAGCCCGTGGAAAAAACCGTCATTGATAGGTCTGTCCGTAATGTTTACAGACCGTTTTTAGCCGACCCCGACCCGGCAAAAATGCCGATTTTGGGCGACCTTTACAACGAGCTTTTGAACCCGCACAACGCAATTTTCTGGCTTTCCGTCTTGCGCACAGCCCCACCTCCTTGCCGATTCTTGTACATTATACCCTATTTTGTTTCACATTGCAATAAATTGCTGGATATTTTGCACAATCCGGCGTGGGTGCGTTGGATTTTATCAGTTGTTTTTGGCAAGGTACTGGGTACTACACCATTTTATGGTGATAAGGCCGGATTACCACTTTTCCCAGCAACATACAATCCGCTGTGCCGCACATTTTGGGCGATTTCACTTCAAGGCTTCCATCTGTGCAACTGTACAAAAGGTGTAACCCTGCTCCTTGAAATAGGCGATAATATCCGGCAACGCCTTAACTGTCTGGCCGGTGGCTTTGGTATCGTGCAGCAGGACAACGCAGGTGTCATGGCCGTCAGCGTCGCGGCGGATGTTGCGCAAAATCTGCGCGGCGTTGGGGTGGCTGGCAGTGGCGTCCTCAGCGCAGACGTTCCAGTCGATCCAGTGGTAGCCCTTGTCCTCGGCCTGGGCTTTCAGGGTTTTCATGATGCCGCGGCCGCCGTAGCGGTGGCTGACCGTGTTGGTGCTGCCGCCGGGAAAGCGCAGCCAGTCAATGCTTTCCACATCCACATAGGGTTCCAGCGCCTGGCGCAGGGCTTTCATATCCTGCCAAAATGCGTCGGTACTCGCGTAGATTTTGGAGTATTGATGCGTGGCGCTGTGCAGGGCGATCTGGTGTCCCGCCGCCGCGATATCCGCCACCAGCGGCATATAGTTTTCGTTGGCGTCCTGGGCGCAGACAAAAAAGGTGGCTGGGACCTGCTCCCTATCCAAAATTTCCAGAATTGGCGTCGTGTTTTTGCTCGGCCCATCGTCGAATGTCAGGCAGACGATTTTGGGCAGCGCATTTTCCCCAGTCGCAGCGGACACCGTAAAGCAGTCGTTGGGGGTGTCCGTCTCGGCGTACTCCCGATGGTACAGCTGGTGAATGATGCCGCATAGCACCGTCAGCATGGCCGCCAACACCACCGCGGCCAGCAGCCGCCCGGTCTGTTCCTCTCGTTTTGCATCGCGCCGCATGGCAAGCCCCTCCCCTGTTATGGTCTGGTACAAGGTATGCGGGCGCGGCGGGAAATAGACATAGGCAGCGGTGTATGGTATAATAGAGAAAACACTGTGGGAGGCCCGCCGCATGAAGCTGAAGATCACTAAATCCGACAAGCAGGCGCTGCTAGCGGCACTGGCGGTCTGCGGGATCGGCATACTGTTTTCCATTCTCATTGTGCTGGGGGTGGACATTTACCGCAAGCACACCTACACCAGCGTGATTTTGCCGGACGCCTATCGCATTACCGACATGAAAGCGACGGCGCACACCTCCTACTCTGTCAATGGGGACAACACCGATTACGTCTACATCATCACGGTCAAGTATGAGATCGACGGAACCAGCTACACGGACACACTGCAAATTTTGCAGGGCACCCATTTTGCCACCGAGCTGCACGCGCGCTACCTGGCCGACAACGCCCCGGAAGAAGTGCTGGGCAATTTGTATTATTCCGAGAAAGACCCGTCCCATATTGGGCGGTATGGGGACGATTCGCTATTCGTAGAGTAAGTAACAAAACGCGGGAAACTGCCCTTTTACCGGCAGTCTCCCGCATTTTTCTTTATTTGTTTGGAGTTCTTTTCGGTTCCTTTTCTTGCAAGAAAAGGAATAAAACTCTCGTACTTATTTCGCTCTTGCCTCGTGCATCGCATTGATGCGCTTGCGCCAGAGGCGCGGGGCAAAAAGGGCCAGCATCGGGTAGAGCTCCAGACGGCCCGCCAGCATGTCAAAGGCCAGCAGCAGCTTGGCCGGAGCGGAGAAATCCGCAAAGCTGCCCATCGGGCCGACCATCTCAAGGCCGGGACCGACGTTGTTCAGGCAGGTCGCGACGGATGTAAACGTCGTCACCAGATCGAACCCGTCCAGCGAGAGCAGCAGCACCGACAGCGTCAGCAGCAGCATATAAATGTTGAAATAGTTGTGCACACCGCGCAGCGTCTTTTCGTCCAGCGGCTTGCCCTCAAAGCGGACCGTCGTCACGGCATGGCTGTGCAGCATCTTGTTCAGGTCCTGCCGTGCCGCCTTGAAAAGGATGATGACGCGCGATACTTTCAAGCCGCCCGCCGTCGAGCCCGCGCATGCGCCCACAAACGTCAGGATCACGATCACGGTGCGGGAGTAGGTCGGCCAGAGGTTGAAGTCCGCCGTGGCGTAGCCGGTGGTCGTGACGATGGACGACACCTGGAAGAACGCCGTGCGCAGCGCCGTGCCGACACTGTCGTACATACCCGCGATGTTCGCCGTGATCGTCAGCGTCGAGAACGCGACGATGCCTAAGTAGACGTGCATCTCCTCGGAGGCGAACGCCTCACGGAAATGACGCAGCAGCAGGAAATAATACAGGTTAAAGTTAATGCCGAACAGCAGCATGAACACGCCGATGACGATCTCAAAATACGGGCTGTTGTACGCGCCGACGCTCAGCGCCTTGTTGCTGAAGCCGCCCGTGCCCGCCGTGCCGAACGCATGAATGAGCGCGTCAAACAGCGGCATACCGCCCGCGCAGAGCAGAATCGTCTCGATGACGGTCATGACCAGATAAATGGCATACAAAATCTTTGCGCTGTCGCTCAGCTTGCTGGAAATTTTTCCGCAGGTCGGGCCGGGGACCTCGGCGCGCATCAGGTGCATGGCACGGCCATCGGTCATGGGCAGCACGGCCATGGCAAAGACCAGCACGCCCATGCCGCCGATCCAGTGGGAAAAGCTGCGCCAGAACAGCGTGCCGTGGCTCAGCGCCTCGACGTCGGTCAGAATTGTCGAGCCTGTCGTCGTAAAGCCCGAGACCGTCTCAAAAAAAGCATCGACAAAGGACGGTATCTCGCCGGAGATGACAAACGGCAGTGCGCCGAAAACCGACATCAGCACCCAGACAAGCGCCACGATGGCCAGGCCGTCGCGGGCGTAGATTTTCGTGTTTTGGGGGGTGTGCAGGCTGGTTATCAGGCCCAGCGCCAGCACGATCAGCGTCGGCCACAGGAAGGAAAGCACAACGCTCCACTCGCCGTAGATGGCGGCGCAGCCCATGGGAAAGAGCATGAGGGCTGCTTCGATCAGGAAGATGCGCCCCAGCACAAACCCTACCATTTTATAGTTCATGGCCGCGCCCTCACTTTACAATGTCGCGCAGCGAGTGCAGCGTTGTGTCGGTGGTGACGATGACGACATCGTCGCCCTCCTGCAGGGCATCGTTGCCGGACGGGATGACTGTCTGGCCATTGCGGCGCACGATGCCCGCCACCAGCAGCCCCTTGCGCAGGGTCAGATCCTTCAGCGGTACGCCGATGAACGGCAAACCCGGCGCAACGTTGAATTCCAGCGCCTCCACGCGCCCGCCCACCAGACGGTGCAGCGTCTTGATGTTCTCCGACTCAAAGCTGTTCTGCATGGCGCGGACGTACATGGCAATGGACTCCGACGTGACCGACGCCGTGGAGACGACGCTGTCCACCATCCCCTTGGCAGTGGCCAGCTCGGCGAAGGACTCGCGGTTGATCTTGGCCACGACCTTGCAGGAGTTTATCTGGGAGGCGTACATCGCCAGAATGATGTTTGTTTCGTCCAGGCCGGTCAGCGCCACAAAGGCGTCCATATCGGTGATGCGCTCCTCACTCAGCAGCTCGGCATCCGCACCGTCGCCGTGGATGACCAGCACGCCGGGGAACTTCTCGCTCATCTCCTGGCAGCGGGCCGCATCGCTGTCGATGACGGTCACCCGCTTCTGGATGTCCTGCAGCTCCTTGACCAGATAGTAGGTCATCCGGCTTGCACCGACGATCATGACGTTGCTGGCCTTGGCCTTGAACAGGTTCAGCTTGCGGAAGAAGGATTCCAGATCCCGGGCCGAGGCCGTCAGGTAGATCTTGTCCCCGGCCCGCAGCGTAAACATACCCGTGGGGATGATCGTCTCGCTGCCGCGGGCGACGGCGCAGATCAGAATTTTGACCCGGATGTTGCGGTACAGGTCCGACAGCTGCAAGCCCACCAGCGGGTTGTCGTCGGCCAGGCGGTACTCGATCAGCTCAAACCGCTGGCGGCAGAACTGCTCACGCTTGATGGCAGACGGGAAACGCAGCACGCGGGCGATCTCACGCGCCGTGGCTTTTTCCGGGTTGACGAACATCGACAGACCAAGGTCATCGCGCATAAAGCGCAGCTGCTTCTCATACTCCGGGTTGCGGATACGCGCAATCGTGTGCTGCGTGCCCAGCTTTTTGGCGACGAGGCAGGCCAGGATGTTGATCTCATCACTGGACGTTGTGGCGATCAGCAGGTCTGCGCCGTCCTCAAACGCCTCCTTCTGCACGTCATAGCAGCCGCCGTTGCCGGCCAGACCGCGCACGTCATAGATATTGACAATGTCCTCGATCAGGTCAGGGTTTTGGTCGATGACGACAATGTCGTTATTTTCCGCCGTAAGCTGGGCGGTCAGGGCACGGCCAACCTTGCCGAGGCCGACGACCACGATTCTCATACGAACGCTCCATTTCTCTTTTTCAAAGCGGGAACACATGTAGGGGCGACCATTGGTCGCCCGCGCAGCCTTATCGCTGCCCTGCGTTCCCCCATCGTTTCCTGCATGGCAAGCGGGCAGCGGGCGAGCAATGCTCGCCCCTACTAGCGCCGCGTCCGGCTATGCAAGCAAGACTTGTACATTATTAAGCCCATTATAGCAAAGCGGGCAGAAAAAGCAATAGGACACTTTTACGGAACGTCCAGGTTTTTTTAAAAAATCCGCAATTTTGTGCTGTGCAGGGCAAATTTTGCGTTGACAAACGCGGATTTACTTGTTATAATTAGATGCTGTGTGAAATCACACAGTTATCCTTGTCTTTTCCGTTAAAAGAGAAGGCCTAATGTCCAAAAGGAGGTGCACAGAATATGGCTAAGTACGAAACCATGATGGTTACCACCGCGAACCTCGACGAAGAGGCTTCCAACGCTCTGATCAACAAGTTCAAGAACCTGATCGCAGCGAATGGTACGATCGATTCTGTTGATGATTGGGGCAAGAAGCGTCTTGCTTACCCCATCAACGATGAGACCGAGGGTGTGTACACTGTGATCAACTTCACCAGCGAGCCCGATTTCCCGGCCGAGCTGGATCGCGTTTTCAAGATCACTGAGGGCGTTCTTCGCAGCATGACTCTTGCTGTTGAGGAGTAAGGAGTAAACCAATGCTGAATGTTGTTGCAATCATGGGCCGCCTTGCCGCGGACCCGCAGCTGCGCCAGACTACGACGGGCAAGAACGTTGCGTCGTTCCGCATCGCCTGTGATCGCGGACGCCGTGACGCCAACGGCCAGAGTCAGGCTGACTGGCTGGATGTTGTCGCCTGGGATCGCACGGCAGAGTTTGTCTGCAAGTATTTCCAGAAGGGTTCTCTGATCGCCATTGACGGCCGTCTGCAGAGCCGCAGCTATCAGGACAAGAACGGCAACAACCGCACCGCGATTGAGATCGTGGCCAACAACGTCAACTTTGCCGCTCCCAAATCCGCAAACGCCGCACCGATGGGTGATGCCGGTTACGGCGCACCCACGGCAGCCCCCGCTCCCCGTCCCGCTGCACAGGCCGCCCCTGCACCGAGCTATTCTGCCGGCAGCAATGACGACTTTGCACTGATCGAGGATGAGGGCGACCTGCCGTTCTAAAATCGAAAGTATCATTCTAACAAGGAGGTTTCCACAATGGCTATGGATCGTTCTTCTCGTCCGATGCATCGTGGCCGCAAGAAGGTTTGCTCCTTCTGCGTTGACCGCGTCGAGCACATCGATTACAAGGATCTGCCCCGCCTGCGCAAGTACGTGAGCGAGCGCGCCAAGATCATTCCCCGCCGTGTGACCGGTACCTGCGCTTTCCATCAGCGTGAGCTGACGGTTGCCATCAAGCGTGCCCGCTACATGGCTCTGATGCCCTACGTCAGCGACTAATTCGCCGCGTCGGCATTGCCAAAATGCACTGAAAAAGAGCAGCCTCGCAAGAGACTGCTCTTTTTTGTTTTGCTTCGCCTTCCCCCTTGGGGGAAGGTGGCCCCGCAGGGCCGGATGAGGGGCGGCGTTCCTGTGGTCACCCATTAGCGAGGTATCACGGAAAACCTGCCCCTCATCAGTCACCTTCGGTGACAGCTTCCCCCTCGGGGGAAGCCTCATTGTTTTGCTGGCCCCCGCCGGTCTGCGCCACCAGCGTGTCATCCCGCTCACCGGCGATGCTGACAATGACCGTGACATTTTCGGTGTTGATCTTCGTCCCGGCCAGGTAATCCGTCTTGGCCACACACCCGGCCGCCATCGTGCCGTCGTTGTCCACCATGACCATCTTGTACTGGATGCCCAGTGCGTCCAGCTTTTTGCTGGCGTTAGCCTGGGTGAAGCCGATGATGTCCGGCATCTCCACTAAGTTCGGGCCGCTGCTGACCGTGATTTGAATGATCTGGTCGTCCATCAGCTTTTCCGTGCCCGCGGGCGGATCCTGGCTGATGACCACGCCCTGGGCCACTGTGTCCGAGCTTTGTTCTACCATGACGATGCGGTAGCCGTCGTAGGCGGTGTTGCCCTTGATATCGGTCGCGTACCGCAGGCCAACGAGGTTCGGCACCGTCGCTTTTTCGGTGCTGCTCTCTCCTGCTGCCGTGGACGTCACCGTCTGCGGGGTGGATGTTGGCGTCGTGCCGTCCTTGCTGCCGCCCAGCAGGCTCCAGAGCAGCAGTACCACCAGCACAAAGATAACCACCAGCGACACACCCATAATTTTGCGGGTGCTGATCTGGTTGTCACCGCGCTCAAACATTGCGTTGGCGACGTTCGGGTCAGTCAGGGCGCTCATCAATTCGGGCTCAGGCACTACATTCCAAATTACAATCAATGGTAAAGAGTATGACTGCAAATTTAAACTTCCCGAACGTTCCGATACTTCAAAGAGTATCACCACACGAGACCTTGGCCCGATTCCTTATTGGTTAGTGGAAGATGTGACTGAAGATTATAAATCAGATGTGACCGACCTATTCGGAATAAATGCCACCTCCCTGAAAATAGAACGCATTTATATAGGTTCATTCACTCCTTTACGATAGGTTGTAAACGCCATTTTTTTTTCGCAAACACTACAAGCTAATATGAAGTAATGATTTCCTACGTAGGAACTAGAGTTTCCAGCCATAGACTGAAGTTTCTCAATACAAAACCCAACCGTCACAACAATAAAAAGGGGATGCCGTTACATTTAGCGACTCCCCTGTTTTTATATTTGTATGGATGAAAGCTTTCATCCGGAAAGATTCATTATTTGTTTTCCTGAAATGCTTGGAAATCCGGTATACGTTTTACGTTCGCCCCTTTCATCACACCTCTTTTGATAGCTTCATTCGTATCGGTGATTTCTTTCTTCACACGTTTATAGTATTCTTTTGTCAAGCCTTTCTCGATTGCTTCCGATTCTGTTACAGCCCACAAATACTGGTAATCCATCAACATCAGATCTGGAGCAACAATTTTAAAGAAAATACTATCCCCCTCAAACTTCTCAC
>OGZO01003171.1_pt1 | contig 10695 bp, 10 predicted proteins | sample 1576721 | NCBI WGS metagenome assembly OGZO01 (sample SAMEA3541516, study PRJEB24748) | human gut metagenome | biome: human gut; feature: human-associated habitat; material: faeces | place: China | collected 2012 | reverse complement strand
ATTTAGTCCGTGACCAAAAGGTTACCGACTATGCTCCTTATTGTGTACACGGCAAGGCCGATGGCCTGGGCTGCAGGCAGTGCCTCCAGTTCCGTGTTCATGCTCACTGACCCTGCTCGTCCACAGCCTTCAGGCCCTGGGTCTGCTCAATCTCAGCCAGCATATCCACGCGCACCTGATGGCGGCCGCCCTCATACTTGGCGTTCACCCACTCGTCCACGATCATCTTGGCCATCTCCACGCCGATGACGCGGGCACCGAAGGCGATGATGTTGGAGTTGTTGTGCTGCTTGCTCAGGCGGGCAGAATAGGGCTCACTGCACACGCAGGCACGCACGCCCTTGACCTTGTTGGCGGCCAGGCTGATGCCCACGCCGGTGCCGCAGATCAGCACACCGCCGTCCACTTCGCCGGAGGCGACCATCTTGCCCACCTTGTAACCGCTGATGGGGTAGTTGAAGCTCTCAGTGCTGTTGGTACCGACATCGATGACCTCGATGCCCTTGTCCTCCAGATACTTCTTGATTTCTTTCTTCATTTCCACTGCGACGTGGTCGTTGCCAATTGCCAGTTTCATACAGACACACTCCTTATTTTTTAAACAGAGGCACACCGCCGCAGGGTGCAGCGGCACGCCGTTGTTTGCGGATCAGATGTTGGTGCTTGCCATGCGGAAATAGGTGTACGGGCGGCCCTTGATGGACACCGACAGCTGGTGGATGTTCTCCGGGCTGGTGCAGCCGGCAAAGCCGCCGTCACCAATGGCGTGCACATCCGCGCCGGTCTCCTTCATCTTCAGGGCGATCAGACGCACGGTGTCGGGGTCAGCGCCCTCCACCGAGCTGTTCAGGAAGGTCATGGCCAGGGTGCCGGGCTTGTAGCGGTGCACATACTGCACCAGCTCCTGGATCATGTGCACGCTGATGCCGTTGCGGCTGCCCGGTGCGGGCAGGTCGATGCAGTCAGCACCGGCGTCGATCAACTGTCGGATGATGTCCTTGGCATCGTACTGGGCCAGCGGGTCGCCCAGCACCTTTTCGTTGATGCCGTCCTCCCACTTGCCTGCAAAGACGAACAGCTTGTCGCCGTACTTTTCCTTGACCCACCTGGTGCAGGCCACCACGTCCGTGATGGAGGTGCCGCTGCCGGGGTTGCCGCCCAGGATGACAAAGTCCACGCCCATGTCCACGCACTTCTGCACATGTTCCGGGGTGCACAGCATACCTTCGCGGCGGTACAGCGCCTTCTTGCCGCCGTCCTCGCTGCCAGCCTTGGGGCAGCCCAGATACACGCCGATGGGGCGCTGGCCGCAGCGGGCCTTGAGCTCCTGATAGGTCAGGCCCTGCAGACCGGGGTTGTTGTCCCAGTTGTCCAGGTCGATGGTGTTCAGCAGCACCATGTCGGAGCCGAAGGCGAACATCAGCTCACTGTTGGTCACGCCGCGCACCAGGCCTGCGCCTGCAAACAGCAGGTGCTGGCCCATGATGACACGGCCCTCGGACTTATAGATGGACTCCTTGAGGTCCATCGGGGTCATCGTTTCAAAGTCGCTCTTGGAAGCGCTGATCAGGCGCACGACGTTGCTCATGCCTTTTCTCCCTTCAGCTCCGGAATGATCTCTGCATACGGACGGCCCTTGCCGAACAGGGCGCTGGTGCCCAGGATGAAGCCGTCGGCACCCATGGCGGACAGCTCCTCGATGACCGTCGGGCTGCAGGAGCCGTCGATCATCAGCTTGAAGCCGTACTTTTCCTTCAGCTCTGCCAGCGCACGCACCTTGTTCTTGGTGAACTGGATGAACTTCTGGCCGGCGAACCCGGGGTTGACGGTCATGACCATGACGTAGTCGCAGAGGTTCAGCATCTCTTCCACGGTGGCCAGGCTGGTGTCCGGGTTGATGGCAATGCCGGCTGCGGCGCCGCGGCTCTTGATGTGCGCCAGCGTCTTGACCACATAGCGCTCACTCTCGGGGTAGATGTACACGATGTCGGCACCGGCATCCAGGAACCAGTCCACCTTCTCGCCGGGGTTCTCGATCATCAGGTGCACGTCCACCGGCTTTTTGGTGTACTTGCGGATGGTCTTGAGGTCCATCAGACCCATGGTGATGTTGGGCACAAAGGTGCTGTCCATGATGTCACAGTGGAAGATGTCCACACCGGCTTCGTCCAGCGCCTTGATCTCCTCGGCCAGGCGGCCGTAGTCCGCGCACATCATACTGGGGCAGAGCAGCTTTTCCATTTTGCAGATCCTTTCCTGTCAAGCAGGTAATCGTTTTCCTCATCCTAAAGATAGCACAGGCCGAAAGCCTTGTCAATAGGTTTTAAAAAAACTATGTAAACGTTTACCCTTTTGCTTGCATTTTCCGTTGATTGCTGTATAATGGATGCAGCAGCCCCTCTTTTTGGGGGCATTTTATTTCCTTTTATAAAAGGAGCAAGTCTGTATGTCTGACACAAGCAACCCTCCGTCCATCCGGGATATTGCCGAGATCGCAGGTGTGAGCGTGGCCACGGTTTCCCGCGTCCTGAACAAAAAGGGCAAATACTCCGCCACCACCGAAAAGCGCGTGCTGGCGGTGGTGAACTCCTGCGGCTACATCTCCAACATGTCGGCCAAGAGCCTGCGGGAGGCCCGCTCCCACACGGTGGGGCTCATCGTGCCCAACGTGACCAACGCTTTTTTCTCGCAGCTGGCCTACTCCATTGAAACAGAGCTGTTCCAGCGCAATTATTCGGTGTTTATCTGCAACAGCGGCACCGACGCCGACAAGGAGCGGGATTATTTCCGCACCCTCATCGGCAAATGCGTGGACGGCATCCTGTGCATCAGCGACCTGAACGAAATCCCGTCGGACATTCTGGACCGGGGCGTGCCCATCGTCTGCATCGACCGCCGCCCCGTGGTGGACCGGGTGGTGCCCTGGGTGGGCAACGATGACCGGGCCGCTGCTTTTAACGCCACGGAGCTGCTGATCCGGAAAGGCTGCCGCCACATCCTGTTCATTTCCAGCCACCACTCCGCCTACACTCGGTTCGACCGCGACAAAGGCTACCGGCAGGCCCTGGAAGCCCACGGCATCCCGGCGGATGAAAATTATAGCATGCGCCGCCCCGGCATCGACCCCACTCCCATCGAGACCGAAGTGATGGTGTACGACTTTGTGCAGAAGGGCCTGCCGCTGGACGGCATCATCGCTTCCAGTGAACCAGCCGCTCTGGGCACCCTGTATGCCCTCAAGCGGGCCGGGCTGCGGGTGCCGCAGGATGTAAAAATTGTTTCCTTCGACAGCACCCTGTATTCCCTGCTCACCGACCCGCCCCTCACTTCCATTGAGCGCAACCCCCAGAGCATCGCACAGAAAAGCTGTGAGCTGATCTTGCAGATGATGCGCGGCGAGCCCCCCGCCGAGACCGAGATCTATATCCCCACTAACCTGGTGGAGCGCGCCTCCACCGACGGCTGATCTCCAAAATCATTTTTCCCCGGGCAGGAACCACCCCGTGTGCCGTTCCTGCCCGGGTTTTGTTTTACAGATTGGCAAATTCCCGCCGGAATCGCCAGAATGAACAGATCCCGGGACCACCTCATTTCCCGGTATTTTGTTAAAGATTACAAAATGTTATCAAAAACTTTCAGACAAATCAACCAAATATTTCCGAAAATCTTTGGGTATTCTTTCGCTTGCGCCAACTTTGGGAATTGTTTATACTACGAGTAGGTTTGTACGGTGTTTGTGAATTCTGCGTCAAGTTTTCACGCACCGATGATTTTAAATCTCTACAGGAGGGACAATACCACGAAAAAGATTTCTCGGCGTAATTTCCTGAAGGGCGCTGCCGTTCTGGGCACCGCCGCTGCCATGACCGCTTGCGGCGGCAGCTCTTCTTCTACCTCCACCGCAGCCTCCACCAGTGCTGCAGCGTCCACCGGTGCTGCTTCCGCAGCAGAAGCCAGCGGCAAGCTGGTCATCTACTCGCCCAACTCGGACACCCAGATCGACTGCACCCTGACCAACGGCTTTATGGTCAAGTACCCCAACATCGAGGTGGAGCTGCAGTCCATGGGCACCGGCGACGTGCTGGCCCGTATCGAGGCCGAAAAAGAGAACCCGCAGGCCGATATCGACTGGGGTGCCATCAACTTCAACTTCTATAAGCAGCACCCCGACCTGTGGGAGTCGTATGTTTCGCCCAACGAGGCCAACCTGGACGAGAACTACCGCAACAACACCGACGGCAACGTGACCTACTGCAACCTGTCCGGCAGCGGCTGCTTCATCCTGAACAATACCCTGCTGAAAGAGCTGGGCGTTGAGGTCAAGGGCTACGCCGACCTGCTGCAGCCGGAGCTGAAGGGCAAGATCGCCATGGGCGACCCCACCGCTTCTTCCAGTGCCTTTGCCGAGCTGACCAACATGCTGCTGGATATGGGCGAGGGCGACACCCCGGCCGACCGCTACATGAGCGATGCCGCATGGGATTACATTGCAAAGTTCATTGACAACATCGACGGCATCGTGCTGTCCAGCTCCTCTCAGGTGTACAAGAATGTCATCGCCGGTGAGTATGCCGTGGGCGTTTCCTACGAGGACCCCGTTGTGCAGGCCATCATCGACAACAAGGACAACCCCGACGCTGACCTGTCGCTGGTGTACCCCGAAGAAGGTGCCGTGTGGCTGCCCGCCGGTGTCGCCATCGTGAAGAACGCCCCCAACATGGACAACGCCAAGCTGTTCGTCGACTATGTGCTGAGCGAGGAAGCCCAGACTGCCCTGTCCAAGACCACCATCCGCGGCACCATGACCTCCATCGCACAGGACTGCCCCGAGATGAAGCCCTTTGAGGAGATCAACGTGGTGTACGAGGATCAGGCTGCTGTGGCAGAGCTGCAGACCGAGATGCTGGAGAAGTGGACCAACCTGCTGACCAAGTAAGCATCTCTCCGCTGAAAAACAAAAAGTAAGGACGATCATTATGAGTGTTTGTATTCGCATCAAGGACGCCGTGAAGAAATACGGCGACAATACGATCATCTCGGATCTGTCGTTGAACATCAAAGAAGGCGAGTTCTTCACCCTTCTCGGCCCCTCCGGCTGCGGAAAAACGACACTTCTGCGTATGATCGCAGGCTTCAACAGCATTGAAGGCGGCGACTTCTACTTCAACGACAAGCGCATTAACGACATCGACCCCTCCAAGCGCAACATCGGCATGGTATTCCAGAACTACGCCATCTTCCCCCACATGACCGTGCGGGACAACGTTGCCTTTGGTCTGAAGAACCGTAAGGAATCCAAGGAGACCATCCAGAAGGAGACCAACGAGTTCATGAAGCTGATGCACATCAGCGAGTATGCCGACCGCATGCCCGACCGGCTGTCCGGCGGTCAGCAGCAGCGCGTGGCACTGGCCCGCGCCCTGGTGATCAAGCCGGATGTGCTGCTGATGGACGAGCCCCTGTCCAACCTGGACGCCAAGCTGCGCGTGGAGATGCGCACCGTCATCAAGGAGATCCAGCACACGGTGGGCATCACCAATGTGTACGTCACCCACGACCAGGAAGAAGCCATGGCCGTTTCGGACCGCATCGCGGTCATGAGCAAGGGCGACATCCAGCAGGTGGGCACCCCCAAGGACATCTACCAACGCCCGGCCAACCTGTTCGTTGCCACCTTCATCGGCCGTTCCAATGTGCTGGACGGTGAGCTGCGCATGGAAAACGGCAAGCCCGTGCTGCACTTCCATGCCGGTGCTTCGATCACGCTGGACAATGTGCGTGCCGAGGAGTGCAAAAACCAGCCCGTCAAGATCTCGGTGCGCCCAGAGGAGTTCATTCTGGACGCCTCCACCGACGCCACCGGCCTGAAGGCCACCGTGGACAGCAGCGTGTTCCTGGGTCTGAATACCCACTACTTTGCCCACACCGACGACGGTGACAAGATCGAGATCATTCAGGAATCCCAGATCGACAGCATCATCCCGGATGGCACGGTCGTCCGTCTCGGCGTCAAGACCGAGAAGATCAACGTGTTTGACGCGGAAGGCAAGCAGAACCTGCTGGAAGGTGTCCGCAACGACAACGCCGTTTAACGGGCAGGAGGCAGTACCATGAAAAAGACCAAAAAGCTGGACATGTGGACGGTTTTGTCCTTTGTGATCCTGCTGTGCTATGCGGTGTTTCTGCTGTACCCCATGCTCAACCTGCTGCGCCAGTCCGTGGTGACCACCGACGGCGCTTTCACGATGGAGTATTTCCAGAAGTTCTTTGGCAAATCCTATTACCTGATCACTCTGTGGAACTCCTTCAAGGTGTCCATCGCTGTCACCATCATCACGCTGATCATTGGCGTGCCGCTGGCGTATCTGTACAATATGTATGAGATCAAGGGCAAGGGCCTTCTGCAGATCATCATCATCCTGTGCAGCATGTCCGCCCCCTTCATCGGTGCCTATTCCTGGATCCTGATGCTGGGCAACTCCGGCATCATCCGCAAGACCATCAAGTCGGTGCTGGGCATCACCCTGCCGAGCATCTACGGCTTCAACGGCATCCTGCTGGTGCTTTCGCTGCAGCTGTTCCCGCTGGTGTTCCTGTACGTTTCAGGTGCCATGAAGAACATCGACAATTCCCTGCTGGAAGCCGCCGAGAGCATGGGCTGCAAGGGCATCAAGCGTTTTCTGACCGTGATCGTGCCGCTGTGCATGCCCACCATCCTGGCCGCCATGCTGCTGGTGTTCATGCGCGCCTTTGCCGACTTCGGCACCCCGCTGCTGATCGGTCAGGGCTACCGCACCTTCCCGGTGGAGATTTACAACGCCTTCTTCTCGGAGACCACCGGCGGTGACTACGGCTTTGCCTGCGCCACCTCGGTGATCGCCATCGTCATCACCACCGTGGTGTTCCTGGTGCAGAAGTGGTCCTCCAACAAGTTCTCCTTCACCATGAACGCCCTGCATCCGGTGGAGCGCAAAAAGGCCCACGGCCTGCTGAATGTGCTCATCCATCTGTTCACCTATCTGGTGGTGGGCATCGCCTTCCTGCCGCAGGTGTACATCTTCTACGAGTCCTTCCGCAAGACCTCCGGCAAGGCCTTTGTGCCCGGTTACTCGCTGGACAGCTACCGCTCCGCCATGAAGGTGGCCGGCAGCGCCATCAAGAATACCTTCGTCATCGGCATTGCCGCACTGGTGCTCATCATCCTGCTGGCTGTGCTGGTGGCCTACCTGGTCATCCGCCGCAAGAACACCGTGAACAACGTGATCGACGTGATCAGCATGCTGCCCTACATCATTCCCGGCAGCGTGGTGGGCATTGCCCTGATCATGGCCTTCAACCGCAAGCCGCTGATCCTGACCGGTACCATGATCATCATGGTCATCGCACTGGTGATCCGCCGCCTGCCCTACACGATCCGCAGCTCGGTGGCCACCCTGCAGCAGATTCCCATCACGGTGGAGGAAGCCGCCATCTCGCTGGGTTCCTCCAAGGCCAAGACCTTCTTCCAGATCACGGTGCCCATGATGGCAAACGGCATCATTTCCGGTGCCATCCTGAGCTGGGTGACCATCATCACCGAGCTGTCCACCGCCATCTGCCTGTACACCGTGCGCACCCAGACTTTGACGCTGGCCATTTACACCTATGTGTCCCGCGGCAACGACGGCATTGCCGCAGCACTGGCCACCATCCTGTCGCTGACAACGGTGGTCTCGCTGCTGCTCTTCATGAAGCTGTCCAAGTCCAAGGACGTCACCCTATAACAGCTCCAACTGCAAACAAAAAGCTCCGTTCCCCGCAAAGGGAACGGAGCTTTTTTCGGTTCCGGATCAGGCAAAGACCGCCACGATCACCTGCATGGCCACGCCCACAAAGGCACCGGCGGCCCAGGTGAGGCCGGTGATGAACAGGTTCTGCTTCCAGGAGGGGTTGGCGCGCCACAGCACGGCCAGGCCTACACCGGCACCGGTGCACAGACCGGCCACCAGGCTGGAAAAGCGCAGAGCACCCTCCACATACAGCTGGGTGAGCAACACGCTGGCGGCGCAGTTGGGGATCAGGCCCACCAGGGCCGCCACCACCGGCTGGAAGAAGCCCATGCGGCCCAGCAGGTCGGCGAACACATCCTCGCCCACGCCTTCCACGATGAGGCCGAACACCAGACTGAATGCAAAGATGAACACGAAAATCTCCAGCGTGTGGCGCAGAGCCGCCTGCCAGATGGGACGCTCGTTGCCCTCTTCATCGTTGTGCTCCTCGTGGCAGTCCACCTCGTCGGCATGGCCGGTGTAGCCGCCCCGCAGCCCCTTGGGCAGGATGCCGCGCAGCACAAAGTCCAGCACGAAACCAACGATGACAGCGTACACCACCTTGATGACCATCAGCACGACCAGCTTGTCCCAGTAGGCCGGCATGGACACCAGCAGCGGGATGGCTTCATCGCTGGTGGCCAGATACACGGCCATCAGGGTGCCCAGCGTAATGACGCGGGACGCATAGAAGTTGGACGCAATGGCCGAGAAGCCGCACTGCGGCACACAGCCCAGCAGGGCACCGGGCACTGCGCCCCAGCGCCCGCCGCCGGCCAGCAGCGCTTCGATGCGCTCGCCGTGGCGGTGCTCGATGTATTCGATCAGCAGATAGGCCAGAAACAGAAAGGGCAGCATCTTGGCGGTGTCCACCAGAGATTCGCCCAGAACATCCAGAAACAGTTCCATAAATATCGCTCCCAAAAACCACAGCGGGTTTCTTCATTTTAGTAAATTGCAATCAGCTTGCATTTTCGTGCAGGGATGATTATACACGATATCCTGCCCGATTGCAAGACCAATTTGCAAAAAGATTGCATTTTTAGGAAAATCGCTCCGGAACGTCTGTTTTCTGTTTCTGTGCAGCTGCAAAAAAACGCCGCCCGGCTGCCGGAATGCCCGGCCGCAGAGCGGCATCTGTGTTTTCGATCAGAGAAATTACAGCATCTTCACGGCCAAGGCCTCGGTGGTGCGGTCCTGTGCCTCGTTGGTCTGCTGCTGGTCATCCAGCATATAACGCAGCAGAAGCACCTCTGCCACATACAGCACCGCCACCTTGATGGGGATGCTGCCGGAGTCCAGCGGGTTTTCCTGCGCGCCGCACAGCAGCACGATGTCGGCCAGCTTTGCGCCCGGCGAGTCCTCGTAGTGGGTGATGAGGATGATCTTTGCCCCGGCGGCCCTGGCGGTGCGCAGCGTCTCGATCATATCCCGCGTGGCACCGGAGTAGGACACGAACAACACGACATCCTCTTGCGTCATCAGGCTGGCCGCCATCACCTGCATGTGGCTGTCGCCCGCCGTGCGGAACTTGTTGGTGATGCCCGCAAACCGGGCGCAGATGTCGTTGGCCACCAGCATGCTGCCGCCCTGCCCCAGGCAGAACACCTGCCGTGCGCTGTGCAGCAGGGCCACAGCCTTGTCCACCGCCTCCGGTGAGAGGGCATTCTGTGTGCCATTGATGGCTGTCATGAACAGCGCACCGGCGTGCTCACACAGGGTGGCCGTGTCGGCGTCCGGCTCCGGCGCACGCTGGTTGACCAGTGCGCCGGTGGCATTGGCCTGTGCCAGTGCAATGCGCATTTCATGATAGCCTTCAAACCCCAGCGCCCGGCAGAACCGGAACACCGTAGCCTCTGCCACCTTGCATTCCCTTGCCAGGGATGAGATGGACAGATACTGTGCCTCTGCTGCGTGCTGCACCAGATAGTCGGCCACCATGTGACCCGATTTTGTCAGGTCATTCTGGTGCTGCTGCAGCAGCTCCCAAAAATTTGTAGACATTTCCTTCTCCTTACCCGACCGCTGCACAAAGGGCAGCCGCCGACTTATCTCCTACACCTTCTTACATCAAAAAGTATAAAAGAAACAAACCGGGTGTGCAAGAGGCGCATTGCCCACATTTTTGGTCCGGTTTCTGTGCAGACGGCACAGAAAGTGAGGAAAAACGGCCCATTTTCTGAAAATCTCTTTCTTTTTCAGATTTTCAGACCGAAAAGTCTTTTCATTCATTTTTCCGATTTTGTACCGTTTTGTAACTTTTTCAACGAGCAGTTTTCACTTTTCTTTTGTGTTTTTTCTGATATCCCACAATCTTGTACAACCTGCACAGTTCCAAAATGAAAAATTTATGAAAAGGAAGTATGGACAGAATGAAAATATTTTTCTATAATGGAACCATCAAAGGCAGCCGCCCGCACAAGCCGCTGCCACAACGTGAATTGATGAGAGCAAGGAGAAACTATCATGAAAAACTGCATTTCCCGCCGTTCGTTCCTGAAGGCTGCCGGTATGCTGGGCGCTGCCGGTGCACTGGCCGCTTGCGGCGGTTCTTCTTCCAGCACTGCTCCCGCCTCCAGCGCAGCCAGCTCTGCTGCCGCTTCCGGCACCGCCAGCTCCGGTGCAAGCATCAAGCTGTGGACCTACCCCATCGGCGGCTGGGGCAAGGATGAGACCGTGCAGGAGCTGATCTCCAGCTTCAATGCCAAGTACCCCGACATCAAGGTCACCGTGGAGTACCTGGACTACACCAACGGCGATGACCAGGTCAACACCGCCATCGAGGGCGGCAGCGCACCCGACCTGATCATGGAAGGCCCCGAGCGTCTGGTCGCCAACTGGGGTGCCAAGGGCGTTATGGCTCCGCTGAACGATCTGTGGACCGACG
>OGZO01003169.1_pt1 | contig 10702 bp, 7 predicted proteins | sample 1576721 | NCBI WGS metagenome assembly OGZO01 (sample SAMEA3541516, study PRJEB24748) | human gut metagenome | biome: human gut; feature: human-associated habitat; material: faeces | place: China | collected 2012 | reverse complement strand
CTTAAATAAATTTTTCTGCACTATTTTGTATTTACACAAAACTTGAAGAATACTCACTTGCGACAGCTTAACACCGTCTTTTGTGTTTACAACTCCGTCCTCATAAACATCGGCTGCCGTCATTTGATTTTCGGTAAAGTTTATATTCCACTTCGCAAGATACTGTGAAAGCAATACACCGTCTTTTGTGTTCACAACTCCGTCCTCATATATATCGCCCTTTTTAACTTTTGTCAATGTAACCGCACCGTTTATAATCTTAGGATTTATATTGTCAAAAGTTTGGTTTGTAATATCACCATCTTCATATGTTAAAGTTATCGGATAAGTTCCGTCTGTGGCATTGTCACTAACCTTAAACTTAACAGTAAACATTTCTCCGTCAGCTGATACATTTGACGGGTTGCTCCAGTATGCAGTAACTTCATCAAGATTTGATAAATCACCGCCTTGATTAATATTTGAATTTAGAGTTCCGTTACCGAATGCACTGCCCTTTGTAATCGAAATCGGAATAAGTACAGATTTATCATAGCTTATTTTAAACTTAAATCCCGCAATTCCCGGATTTTTAGAAATACTTATAGGTATCTCAACCTCACTTCCCGCCTTTGCAGTAACTTTTTTCGCAGTAACCGCAAGACCGTCATACGGTGTTTCGGTCGGAGTCAGCGTCACAGTTGGCTTCACTGTTGGTGTTGGTGTTGGTGTTGGTGTTGGTTTTGTATCCGAATTTTCAATTTCACATATAAAACCTCCGTTCGCTAATCTACAATTTTTGTTATCATTCCAACCTGTATTGTTATATATCTCCAAATAATTTTCTATACCCAAAGTATTATTTGGTTCATTAACATACCAATTTGTATATTGAAAATCTTCATTGCTGACCCATGCCCATTTATCGTTAGTTCGTTTAGCTCCTATCCAATATCTATCCATCGCAGCATTTTCCAATAGTTGTTTAATTGCATTATTTTCAGCTTCAGAAGTAATTGTCGCTAAATGTCCACCTTGCTGCTTGCAAAACGTTTCTGCTTCAGTCCAATTTAATGGAAAATCATATCTTACATATTTATGATTATTATATTGTATAGTATCGGTCGATGTTAATGGCAATTCAACCTCTAAAATAAATCCATATGACGAGTTATTCTCACTGTCATTCCAATTTGAATTATCATATAAATCCATATAATGTTCTACATTTCCAGCATTATTCGGCTCACCTACACACCAATTTACAAAGTTAAATGTTTCTCCCGTTACCCATTTCCATTTTCCATCTTCATCAGTAGCACCTAACCAATATCTTTTTACCTTTCCATTTTTCGATAACTGATTAATAAAATCACTTTCATCTTTTGATGTCACCGTTACCAAATGTCCCCCCATTTTTTCACAAAACTCTTTTGCAGTTTTCCACGATACTACTTGTTCATATAGACTGTAAATATGATTATTATATATATTTATAGTAGTTGGAATAAAGTCAGACTCATACACTTCCCAATATATCCAGTTACTATCCGCATAATTTGCATTATTATATGACGTCATATATGCAGAATAAAATCCCGGTTCAGAAAATTTTTTAGTGTATGTATTGCTTTTTACTGTTTCTGTATCTATTCTTTCACCGTTTCTATATATACCAAATGTGAATACGTCATTATTTCCACCGTTAAATGTAAATGTAACATTAGTGTTTGTATCACATTTACTTTTATCTACAGACAGTTTTGCTTCAGGCTTCCCCAATACAGACCAGTTCACCCAATTACTATCTGCATATCCTGCATCATTGTATGACGTCATATATGCAGAATAATTTCCAACCTCCGAAAAACTTCTTGTATATGTACTTCCATTAACATTGACTGTGTCTATTCTATTATTATCTTTATAAATTCCAAGCGTAAAAACATTGCTTACATTTTCTCCACCAAATGTGAATGTAACATCTTCATTTTTAGCATAATCACTCTTATTAATGCTCAATATCGCAGTCGGCGGTGTAACATTCACTTTATCATCGGTATCCATATAATCAAGCGGGTTCATAGCCGTTGCCGACCAAAAGCTTGAAACATTACCTGTTCTTAATCCAAAATGAAGATGCGGTCCTGTCGAAACACCCGTACTGCTTACACCGCCAAGATATGTACCTTGTGACACTCTCCCACCTTCATACAAATCACTTGAAAGATAATTCATATGTGCATATTCTGCCCATGTTCCGTCATCGTGCTTGATAATATATCCGTTACCGAAGCCGTCATTACAATATCCTCTACTTCCGCTTGCTGTCGAATATCCGTGGTTTGGATTACACACTCCTCCGTTTTTACATACACCGTTTTGACGACTGAAATTATTACAACCGGTATATTTTTTTATTATAGTTCCCGCCTTTGTTGCATATACATTGCTTCCCAAATTGGCAGCTATATCAATAGCGTTGTGCGAACTGCTGTAATATTGAGAAATTTTACTGTAATCGGGAACAGGGAAAATATACCCTTTATTTTTAGCCGCAAATACAGATATATTGCAGGCTAAAAACACAAACAAAATCGCTGTTACTAAACTTGTCACTCTTTTCATATAAGTTCCTCCTCTGTTATAAAATATAGTTCTCTTGTTGCGGTGACTTTTTCGCATTAAAAAAGGTGCGAATACCTAAGTATCGCACCTCAAAAATGCAACACCCGATAACTGTCACCACAACAAGCTAAAATTGAACTAACTACTAACAGAGTACGTCAAATAAAGAGTATTACATTTTTAGCAAAGCCAAAATGCACTCAATTAGTATTAATATATTCAATTTTAGCATTATTGTGGTAATTACAGTATATCCTATTTTTCTTATTTTGTAAAGGTATCAATTTAAGATTTGTCAAAAAACAAAAAGCAGAGAGTTTTTTACTCTCTGCTTTTCTAAGCTTGTCGCGGTGACTTTTCGGAAATTGCTGTTACATTTAAAAAGGTGTGCCACCTAAGTGACACACCATAAAATGCAACACTCCCGGACTGTCACCACAACAAGTCAAAAGATATGCTAATTTACTTGCACACAAAATAGAGTGTAGCATTTTTAACAATAACAATTAAAAATGTGCACAAATAAAATTAATATTATCTTTTGTCTTATTGTGGTGATTACAGTATATCTCAAATCATTAAATTTGTAAAGGTGGTTTCATTTTATTTTTTGCAAAATCGCTATCGTCAGCTTTAACAATAACCTGTCCCTTAGCGTCTGTCATCAAAGACTCACCTGCAAAATCCATTTTGCCCTCGCTTCCAACTCTGTTGCACATTGCAACCGCAACACAATTTTGAAACACTTGTGCACATATTTTCTTTTCAAATATATACATAGACTCTTGCTTTGTAGTCACTATCGGTATTAAAATCAAGTCCACACCCATAAGAGTTTCTGTTATATCCCAAAAAACAAATACTAATCTTGTCAAAATAAACATTGACAAATATTTAACACAGGCGTATAATTTAATCTTGGAGAGTAGTATGACAATTTTTAGACATTTAATTTTACGGCTAGGGAATAAAATTGCCATGTAAAAAAAACGGAGGGAGAATTTTTATGAATTCAAATGATTGTTTGGAAAAACAGCCATTATGCGACGAAATGCTTACAAAAATGAACGCATGGTGGAGAGCTGCGAACTATCTTGCGGCAGGTCAACTTTACTTACTTGACAACCCTCTTTTGAGAGAGCCTCTTAAAAGAGAACACGTAAAGCACAAAATAGTAGGTCACTGGGGTACAGTGCCGGGTCAAAACTTTGTTTACACTCACTTAAACAGAGTTATTAAGCGTTACGATCTTGATATGATTTACATTTCAGGTCCGGGACACGGCGGTAACTTTATGGTGGCAAATACATATATGGAAGGCTCTTATTCGGAAGTATATCCGAACGTAAGCCAAGATACAGAGGGTATGAAAAAACTGTTTAAGCAGTTCTCATTCCCGGGCGGTATTTCAAGCCACGTTGCACCCGAAACACCGGGTTCAATCAACGAAGGCGGTGAGCTTGGTTACTCACTTGCACACGCATTCGGTTCGGTATTCGATAATCCCGATCTTATCACTGCTTGTGTTGTCGGTGACGGCGAGGCTGAAACAGGCCCTCTTGCAACAGCATGGCAATCAAACAAATTCCTAAACCCAATAAATGACGGTGCGGTATTACCTATACTTCACTTAAACGGATACAAAATTTCAAACCCAACAATTTTCTCGCGTATATCACACGAAGAAATCGAATCATTCTTCAAGGGATGTGGTTGGGAACCGTACTTTGTTGAGGGCGATGACCCTATGACAATGCACAAACTAATGGCAGAAACTATGGATACAGTAATCGAAAAGATTAAGGCAATCCAAAAGAATGCACGCGAAAACAATGACGCGTCACGTCCAAAGTGGCCTATGATTGTTCTTCGTACACCAAAGGGCTGGACAGGTCCAAAGGTTGTTGATGGAAATCAAATCGAAGGTACATTCAGAGCACACCAAGTACCTATGGATATGTCAAAGCCGGAACATCTTGACCAGCTAAAAGAATGGATGTTAAGCTACAAACCCGAAGAATTATTCGACGAAAACGGCAGACTTGTTCCTGAAATCGCCGCACTTGCTCCTGAGGGCAATCACAGAATGGGCGCTAACCCACACGCAAACGGCGGTTTGCTTTTAAGAGATTTACGTATGCCTGATTTCAGAGATTATGCATTTGACGTACCGTTCCCCGGTTCTGTCGAGGGACAGGATATGATTGAACTTGGCGGATTTGTTCGTGACATATTCAAGTTAAACAAGGAAAGCAAAAACTTCCGTATATTCGGTCCTGACGAAACTATGTCAAACAGACTTGGCAAAGTATTTGAAGAAACAAACCGTGACTGGAACGGTGAAAAATACGATAATGACGAATTTCTTGCAACAGACGGCAGAGTTATGGACTCAATGCTTTCGGAACATATGTGTGAAGGTTGGCTTGAGGGCTATATTTTGACAGGTCGTCACGGTTTCTTTGCAAGTTACGAGGCATTTATCAGAATAATCGATTCAATGGCTGCACAGCATGCTAAATGGTTAAAGGTTACATCGGAACTTCCATGGCGTCAAAAGATTGCATCGCTAAATCTTATCTTGTCATCAAACGTATGGCAGCAAGACCATAACGGTTTTACACACCAGGACCCGGGATTCCTTGACCATATTTCAAATAAGAAAGCAGACGTTGCAAGAATTTATCTTCCGCCGGATGCCAACTGCCTGCTATCATGCTTTGACCACTGTATCAGAAGTAAAAACTATGTAAACGTTCTTGTAACATCAAAGCACCCACGTCCGCAATGGCTTACAATGGAACAGGCTGTTAAGCACTGTACACAAGGTATCGGTATTTGGGATTGGGCATCAAACGATAAAGGTTGTGAACCTGATGTTGTACTTGCTTGCTGCGGTGATACACCGACACTTGAAATTCTTGCGGCAGCTACAATTCTTCATAAGAATATGCCTGATTTAAAGATTCGTGTCGTAAACGTAGTTGACCTTATGAAACTTCAGCCACAGTCTGAACACCCTCACGGTCTTAGCGACGTTGAATACGATTCAATCTTTACAAAAGATAAGCCGATTATATTCGCGTTCCACGGTTACAGAAAACTTGTACACGAACTTACATATAACAGACATAACAGAAATCTTCACGTTTTCGGTTATATGGAAGAGGGTACAATCACTACTCCGTTCGATATGCGTGTTCAAAACGAAATCGACCGTTTCCACCTTGTTAAGGCAACTGTTGAAAGCTTGCCTCAGCTTGGCAATAAGGGTGCATACCTAAATCAACTTATGTGCGATAAACTTGTTGAACATAAGCAATACATTGCCGAATACGGTCAGGACTTGCCTGAAGTTCGTAATTGGAAATGGGAATCAATTAACGACTAATATTATCAAAAAGCGATTACTTTGGTAGTCGCTTTTTTTATGCAAAATCGCATAAAAGTTCAAAAGACGGCGATAAATGCAGTTATAAATGTTGACTTTTTTCGTATAATATTATACAATAAAGTAGCGAAAAAAATTTTAAATTCCATAAAAAGGATTAATTTTACAAAAACATTTAGCCTAAATTGGTATATTTTGTTATTGTTTAGTTTGATATTATAACGAGGAGGTAAATTAATGGATTCAAATATAAAATTGACAACTAAACAGGCTGAAGAAAAAATGAAAATTTACAGAGAAGTTTTTGATGTTGTACGAATTATAAAATCCACAGATATTCGCAGAATGCAATGCGGTCAAGAGCCGGAACTTGATGAGAATATGTGCAGATGTTATGATTTTTGGAACAAGGACAAGCAATGTGAAAACTGTGTGTCCGAAAAAGCTTTGACCCAAAAAAAGCAATATACAAAGCTTGAATGTTTGGAAAATAACATATATCAAATAATCGCGAAGTATTTTGAGATTGACGGAGTACCTTGCGTTATGGAAATGGTGCACCGTCTTGACAATGAAAATCTTATAGATAACGATGGCAGAAGAATTCTAATGGATAACCTAACCGGTTACAAAAACGAGCTTTATCGTGACCCTCTGACAGGTGTTTACAACAGACGTTATTACGAAGATAATATTAAAGATTTGAATGAAAATTCCGGTGTGGCAATGATTGATTTAGACGATTTCAAACTTTATAATGATTCCTACGGTCACAATGCAGGAGATATGGCGCTTGAAACAATCGTCAGTGCAATCAAAAAATGTATAAGAAGTTCAGATAAGATTATTCGTTTTGGCGGAGATGAATTTTTACTTGTACTCCCTGGTATACACAACAATATCTTTAATAAAAAACTTCAACAGATACGAACAAGAATCAAAGAGGCTAAAGTTGACGGATATTCAAAAATACGTTTGTCTGTCAGCATAGGCGGAGTTATGACTCACAACGAAACGATTGAATCGGCTATGCATCGTGCCGACAAATTGATGTTGCAGGCGAAAAGCCATCAAAAAGGTATGGTTGTAACCGAAGAAAATGAGTTTGGCGTCATTGACAATGAATCAGAAGTAAAAGACAGACAACGCGTGCTTGTGGTTGACGATTCATATATGAACAGAATGATTTTGACTGAAATACTGAAATCGGATTATGAGATCATCAATGCGGCAAGCGGCGAAGAATGTCTTGAAATAATCGAAAAGTACGGCACCGGTATAGATATTATTTTGCTTGATATTGTTATGCCGGGTATGGACGGTTTTGAAGTGCTTAATTATATGAATAACAATAATTGGATTGAAGATATTCCTGTAATTCTGATTTCAAGCGAAGATTCTAATCAATATATAAGACGCGCATATGAAATGGGCGTGTCGGATTATATAAGCAGACCGTTTGATGCAAAGGTCGTTTATCAGCGTGTTTTAAACACAATAAAATTGTACGCTAAACAAAGACGGCTTATAAATTTGATAACCGATCAAGTTTATGAAAAAGAGAAAAACAATAAAATGATGATAGACATACTGAGCCAAATCGTTGAATTCAGAAACAACGAGAGCGGTATGCACGTCAGAAATATAAGCACACTGACAGGAATGCTTTTGGAAAAAATTGTTCAAAAAACGGATAAGTATTATCTTTCATGGTCAAAACGTTTTTATATAACAAATGGTTCGGTACTTCATGATATAGGAAAAATCGGTATTCCGGAAGAAATATTGAATAAACCCGGCAAGCTTACAAAAGAAGAATATGAGATTATGAAAGAACATACCGTGATAGGTGAGAAAATGCTGAAAAATCTTGAATTGTATCAAGACGAACCGTTGGTAAAAACTGCTTGTGAGATAGTCCGTTGGCATCACGAACGATATGACGGTAAGGGTTATCCCGACGGCTTGAAGGGTGATGAAATTCCTATATCGGCTCAAATTGTTTCAATAGCAGATGTATATGACGAACTTGTGAGTGAGCGTGTATATAAGAAAGCATTTTCACATGAAAAGGCTATGGAAATGATTTTAAACGGCGAATATGGTGCATTTAATCCATTGCTTTTGGAATGTCTGGTTGAAATTCAAGACAGAATAAAAACCGAACTTGACGGCAGTGGTTCTGTGAAAAAGGAAACTTATAAAAAAACTATTCAGGAAATAGAACGAGATATGAACATGAATACATTATAAAACAAAGGAGAAAAACAGATGACATTAAAAGAGTTTTATGAGCAAATTGATTCAGATTATAAAGACGTTATCAAAAGACTTTGTGATGAAGATATGATTAAAAAGTTTGTTTTTAAGTTCCCTGAAGATCCATCTTTTAATGATTTGAAAGACGGCTTAAAAAAAAATGACGCTGAAAAGGCTTTTTGTGCAATACATACGCTAAAAGGTGTTTGCTCAAATTTGGGCTTTGAAAGACTGTATGAGGCAAGCTATAAACTTACAGAAAAACTCAGAAACAGAGTCATTGATAATTGTGACGAATTGTATAATAAAGTTGAAAGACTGTATACGGATTTGATTGCAAAAATCAAAGAAATTGATTAATTTAAAATACCGACTTCAAACAGAAGTCGGTATTTTTTGTCATACGGAATCTATATTAAAAGCCCAGCACAGGCTGGAGCTGTCTGCCCTCAAAGGCGGCGATTGCCGCGTCGGGTAATTTTTCAAAGTCGGCTACAAGTGAGTTCGGCTTTTTTATGTAGTCATCTTGTGAGAAAGGCAGAAAATATAGATTTTTGCAGTTTAGAAGTGTTCCTATATTTTTAGCGGCAGTACCGAGTCCGTCGTTGGTGGATACTGCTAAAAGTACAGGCTTTTGGTTTCTTAAATGTGCTTTTACTGCCATGGTAACAGATGTGTCGGCAATTCCGTTTGCAATTTTTGCAAGAGTGTTGCCCGTGCACGGCAGTACGACAAGTAGGTCGAGTAAGTTTTTCGGGCCAATCGGCTCTGCGTCTTTAACACAGCATATAATGTTGTTGCCGGTTAGATTTGTTATGTTGGTACGAAAATCTTCTGCTTTGCCAAATCGCGTGTCGGTGTTGTAAGACATCTCACTCATAATAGGTATAACATTCGCACCGGTTTGCGTGAGCTTTTCAAGTACCCCCATTGCTTTTTTGAAAGTGCAGAATGAACCGCACATTGCAAAACCAATGGTTTTATTTTCCCAATCCATTTATTACACCCCCAATTCTTTGATAATATTCATAATCGTGTCTTTGATAATCGCTCCTGACGAAACGGGAGCAATTTTACCCGGTAACGACAATGCCCAAATTACTTTTAAACCGTATGCTTTTGCAGCGTCAAAATCAATTCCCCCCGGTTTTGAGGCAAGGTCGATAATAAGAGCGTCTTTTTTGACTTTTGTTAAAATTTCATCGTCCAAAATCAGTGAAGGTATAGTGTTGAAAATTATATCAAACTCATGTATGTGGTCTTTTAAGTTGTCAAGCGGCAACGGCTCATATCCATGTCCCTCAATCATAGCAAGATCGGCATATTTCCGTGCCTCCACATATGTTTGAGCACCCAGGGCATATAAATCCTTTGATAATATTTTTCCGATTTTACCATAACCTAAAACAAGGCTTTTACTTCCGTGAATGGTAAAAGGCGTTTCCGCAATCGCTATTTCAATCGCTCCTTCTGCCGTAGGAACGGCATTAGGGATATGGCTATTGATATGTTTAAATGCTCAGAAAGTCATACACAAAATAAAATGATATATTGTAATCTAATATAACAATAAATAAAGACAAGCTCTATTGAACCGCCCCCAAAAGTCAGACCAAAAGTCCAACTAATTGGAGGGCGGTTCATCAGCTTGCCTGTTTTCCCCTACTTGCAGTCACACTCTTTCTTTATCCCGTTCGCATAAATCTTTTTGTGCTGTAAATTCGCCTGCATTTTATCTAACGCTTCACCGAATCTTTGGAAATGTACTACTTCACGCTGGCGCAAGAATTTAATTACTTCATTAACGTCAGGGTCATCTGACAATTTAAGTATGTTATCATATACGGCACGTGCTTTTTGTTCCGCAGCCAAGTCTTCATAGAGATTTGTAAGCGGATCACCGGTTACTGCGATGCTTGCGGCATTAAAAGGTGAGCCTTGTGAGCTTTGTGGGAACACTGACGCACCGTTATCCGAATAATACTCCCACGAGCCCATTTCGCTCCACTCTTTAGGCGGAGCATTTTTTGAAAGCTGTGCAACGAGTGAGCCGACAATTTCCAAATGAGCAAGCTCCTCCGTACCTATATCCGTAAGCAACCCCTTTGAAACTTCATCGGGCATAGTATATCTTTGCGACAAATATCTAAGTGACGCGCCGAGTTCACCGTTTGGACCGCCGTATTGAGTTATAACCACGTTCGCAAGACGTGGATTTGGTTTTGAAACCTTTACCGGAAATTCGAGAAATTTATTATAACTAAACATTATTTATTAGCCTCCTTTTCCCACGGCCACGGATTATCAAGCCAGTTAAACTCATCCTGCATAGCGGTTGAAAACTGGTTTAGCGGGCCGAATTTTTCTTCATATTCACATTTCAATTCCTTGGTTTTCTTAACAAGTGCCTGAAACATTTTGAATGCCTTTTTATCATCCGAATGG
>OGZO01003167.1_pt1 | contig 10708 bp, 8 predicted proteins | sample 1576721 | NCBI WGS metagenome assembly OGZO01 (sample SAMEA3541516, study PRJEB24748) | human gut metagenome | biome: human gut; feature: human-associated habitat; material: faeces | place: China | collected 2012 | reverse complement strand
GGTTTGACAGCCCTTTCGGGGCTGAAGGTTGTGGTGGCGGCTGGCGCCGCAAGTACCACAAAAACAGGCGTATCATTCTCATCCGCCGGCTCCATACCGCCACGCTCATACCACGGACTTAAGAAAGCACGGCATCCCATCGGGCTGATGACCTTCTTGTATTTCCTGTACATACTGGAAATATAGCCTGCGCCGGACATAGACAGCCAGTCCGGATACATGGTTTTGGAGGAACACTCCACACCAGCCTCAAAAATATCCTCACAGCACTTTCCTGGACCATGGATCTCTTTGTCATAAAGGAATACGATCTTCGGGAAAAGTACCGGTTTCTTGTGTCCGGCCTTACCCTGACCTCCCTGATGGACCTCAAGAAGGGAAATCGTACACATCTTCTCAAACTGCTCGGTTCCGAGACCAAGTGTCACCGTAACAAACGGATAATCACCTCTGGAAGAACCGACGGTATTCAGCTTGTACTCAATTCCCTGCCAGCCCTGGTCATAATCCCTGCGGACCTTATCAAGAGCATACTCAATAGCTCTCTCCTCACGGCCACTCCAGCTCTCGTCCGAGTATTTCATAAATTCGGAAATATATTTATCATAGCTCTTCTTTGCATACGGTGCCAGGATCTTATCAACCTCCGGCACTGTAAAGCCACCATACTGCTGTGCTGCTGTACTGAGAATGATATCCCCCATAACATCAAAGGCTGTATCCAGAGTCTTCGGCTCGTTATACCAGACATTACCCATCTCAAAACCGCCACTTAAAACAGCTGCCACATCGAACAGACAGCAGTTCATGGTATCCAGACGTGCAGACTGGTCATGAATATAAATGTAGCCGTCCTTACATGCCTGAAGCTCATTACGGTTCATAAAAAACTTCCGATAGAGTTCCTTGTTCAGCTCATTAAAGATCAGGCTTCGTTTCGTGGCAACAAGGGCGCTGTCTGTATTGGCATTACTTTTATCACCGATATAACGGATCGCCTGACTCTTGGTATAGACATCATCCATCATATGGATAAAATCCAGCTTGTAATTCCGATAATCACGGTAGCTCTTGGCAACTGCCGGATTCACACGCTCCAGAGCCCCCTCCACGATGTTGTGCATCTCCTGGATCTCGATCTCATTCTTTCCAAGGGAATCCGCATGCTCCTGGGCAAAACGGCAGATAAAATCCTTCTCCTCGTCTGAAAAAGTATAAAGAATACGCTCTGCGGATTTGTTCACGGCAGCCACGATCTTCTGCGGATTAAACTCCTCTCTTGTCCCGTCTTTCTTGATCACATATAACATTGCTCATCCCTCCCTGTGCTATATATAAGTCGCTATGCAAATACTATATATAGTACCTATATCCTCTATATATTGTTTTTCATCTATATGTTGTGCTAGGCATGAGTATAACACAGCTGAGGAGAAAAGAAAAGGGATATTTCTGTATACACGAAAATACAGACACTTAGCACTGCCTGATCTCACTGCAGAAATATTCTCACAAATTCGTTCCGATCCAGTCTGCAATAAAATCCCATAATTTCGGAAGCAGCATGGCCAGTGTCACTATAAACCATATGATCCAGCCTGCCCCGCTGCTTTTCTGATCTTTTTTTTGCTGTTTTTTTCCCTGATCTAAAACTTCTGCACGATTTCTGCCCACCGTTGTTTTATTCCTGGTATTAACTGCCGCTGCAGTCTTACGTCCGGCTGCTGCACCTGTATTCCGGCTTCCGGTTAGATTCCGATTCAAATCGGTATTGCGGCTTGCATTCGTATTCCGGTTTGCGTTCGTATTCCGGTTTACGTTTCCGTTATGTTGTGTTGTTTGATCAGCATCCTGTCCATACTGCCGCATCATATCCCGCACTTTGGCGGAAGCATGTTTATAATGTATCTCACGGGGCTCATTCAGATGATATAACACCTCATCATTTCTGTAAGGCATCCCACATAATGAACACCTGCCATTTACAACCTTACCCCCACAAACCTGACACCTTTGACCTGCCATAAGCTCCCTCCATTCTATCCGTCAAAACGGATATTTATATTTCCGTCGTAAACATAAGCATTCTTTTTTCAGTATATCACACCAGGCATTTAATACCCAGCATTTTTCTACGATACCCCAAAAGACTTCCCCTCTCATTATATTGCCACTCCACCCATTTTCTGCTATAATACCCCACAGAGCAATAAGCCTAAAAATCATCAGGAGGAGCCGATAATGAATACAATCACAATCCCCGCAACCTATCATGCAGACCTGAACCTCCATGACACACAGATTGCGATCAAAACAGTAAAAGATTTCTTCCAGCAGACACTCTCACAGAAGCTGAACCTTCTTCGAGTATCCGCTCCAACATTTGTAGCACCGGAATCCGGCCTTAATGACAACCTTAATGGTGTAGAGCGCCCGGTAAGCTTTGATATCAAGGCTATCGAAGGAAGCAACGCCGAGATCGTACACTCCCTTGCCAAATGGAAACGCTACGCACTGAAAAAATACGGATTTTCTCACGGAGAAGGTCTTTACACAGATATGGTAGCCATCCGCCGGGATGAAGATCTGGACAATATCCACTCTGTTTACGTAGACCAGTGGGACTGGGAAAAGATCATCTCCAAAGAAGAACGTTCCATGGAGACTCTCAAGGAAACCGTACGCACCATTTACAGTGTCCTTCGTAAAACTGAGAAATACATGGCTGTACAGTATGACTACATCGAGGAGATCCTTCCGAAGGATATCTTCTTTATCACAACTCAGGAGCTTCTTGACATGTATCCGGACTGTACACCGAAGGAACGTGAATATCGGATCACCCGTGAAAAGGGCGCTGTCTTCCTTATGAAAGTCGGCAAAACCCTCACCAACGGCGAGCGCCACGACGGACGTGCCCCGGACTATGATGACTGGGAACTGAACGGTGATATCCTCGTATACTATCCGGTACTTGACATTGCCCTTGAGCTTTCCTCAATGGGAATCCGTGTTGACGAGGACGCACTTGACCGCCAGCTTACCGAAGCAGGCTGTGATGACCGAAGAGAGCTTCCATTCCAGAAGGCCATCCTGAACAAAGAGCTTCCGTACACCATCGGTGGTGGTATCGGACAGTCTAGGATCTGTATGTTCTTCCTTCGTAAAGCACACATCGGAGAAGTACATGTCTCTCTCTGGCCGAAGGAGATCACAGATGCTGCAGAGACACACGGACTTCAGCTTCTCTAAAACAGCCTACAGATTTATTTATAATTTTCGCGGAAATGAGGTAATAACGTGAACATTCTGTTTTTTCTGATTCCCAAAAGCGAAGTAGCCTACATCTTTGAGGATGAAACTCTTCGCCAGACCCTCGAAAAAATGGAGCACCGCAAGTACTCCTGCATTCCTATCCTCACCATGGACGGCAAATATCTCGGCACCATCTCAGAGGGAGATCTCCTCTGGGGCATGCGCCGTGCAGATATCCACGACATCAAGGAAACAGAGGGAATCCCAATCATGGCGATTCCACGCCGTGCCACCTACAAACCGGTCCATGCAGATTCCAATATGGAAGATCTCCTGGATCGCGCCATTAATCAGAACTTCGTACCGGTGGTAGATGACCAGGGCTCCTTCATCGGGATCATAACCAGAAAATCTATCATCAAATACTGTTACAACGAAATAAAAGCCGCACAAAAAACTGCCGGTGAAGAAATCCACTGAGCAGCGGAAAGAAAAAAGATTTTTTTGCAACTAGCACTACAAAAAACGGATGCTTTATCTCCTGCAGCATTTCCACAGGAGGATAAAGCATCCGTTTTTAATATTCTTATATTTATAATGTCATTATAATGTCTTTGAAAGAAACTCTCGAAGTCTCTTATTCTTTGGATTTGCAAAAAATTCCTTAGGAGAATTTTCTTCCTGGATCTTTCCTTCATCAATGAAGAGGACTCTGGTTGCCACCTCGCGGGCAAAGCCCATCTCATGAGTTACCACAACCATGGTCATGCCGGATCTTGCAAGCTCCTGCATCAGTTCCAGGACCTCTCCTACCATCTCCGGATCAAGAGCAGATGTAGGCTCATCAAACAGCATCACGTCCGGGTTCATGGCAAGAGATCTTGCAATGGCGATACGCTGCTTCTGACCGCCGGAAAGCATGTCCGGATAGGAATCTGCCTTATCCGGAAGACCTACTCGCTCCAGAAGCTCCAGTGCCGTTTTTTCAGCCTCTTCCTTACTCATAAGATTCAGAGTCACAGGTGCGAGCATAATGTTCTCTTTTACTGTCTTATGTGGAAAAAGATTAAACTGCTGGAATACCATTCCGATTTTCTGACGATGACGGTTGATATCCACCTTGGAATCTGTGATGTCGGTTCCCTCAAAGAGGATTTTTCCCCCGGTCGGCTCCTCAAGGAGATTCAGGGAACGGAGGAATGTAGATTTACCACAGCCGGATGGTCCGATAATGGCTACTACTTCACCTCTGCGGATCTGTGTGGTGATCCCGTTGAGAACCTGATTGCCGCCATAGGCCTTTTCAAGTCCCTGTACATCCAGAAGCACTTCATTACTTACGCTCATTGGTTCTCAGCCTCCTTTCAAGTCTTCCTACCAGATAGGTAAGGAAGCAAACGATCACAAGATAGATCGCAGCTACTACCAGCAGCGGGAACAGTGCACTGTAGGTCTGGCTTCGGATAATGTCTCCGCCACGGGTCAGATCCATAAGTCCGATATAACCACTGATGGATGTCTCCTTCAAAAGTACGATCAGCTCGTTTCCAAGGGCCGGCAGGATGTTCTTGACCGCCTGCGGAAGAATGATCTTGATCATAGTCTGTGTATAGTTAAGACCCAGGCTCCGTCCTGCCTCAAACTGTCCCTGATCAATAGACATGATACCGGAACGGACGATCTCAGCCACGTATGCAGCAGAGTTCATACCAAAGGCGATAATGGCAACAACTATCTTACCCGGATCTATGGTTGCAAAAATAACATAAAATACGATCAGCAGCTGTACCATCGTTGGGGTGCCACGGATCACAGTCAGATAAACACGACAGATCACATTAAGGATCTTAAGCTTACCTGTCTTATCATGTGTAGAACGGACAATAGCAATGACAAATCCCAGAAAAATACCAAGAAGTACAGCAAAAAAAGTAATGATGATGGTATTTTTCAGACCGGACAAAATGAACTGCCAGCGATTGTCGTCCAGAAAGTTAAACTGAAACTGTTCAATAAGACTCAAAATTTCCACCCTTTCCAAAACTACAGGTTCCGAAATCCGGAAAACATACCCGGATATCCGGAACCTGATCATTCGCTACTGAACCCTGCAACGAATATCTGTTTCTCAGCTTATCCGTTCAGAATCCTCTGATTTCTCTGTGCAAAATTATTTCTTTACAATAACAACCTGCTCTGCAGTTGTGTACGGATCAGTGAAATCAACGCTCTTTTTACGATCCTCTGTTACTGTCATTCCTGCAGCACCAAAATCAGCTTTTCCGGATTTAACAGAATTTACGATCGCATCAAACTCCATATCCTCGACCTTCAGCTCATATCCAAGCTTGTCGCAGACAGCCTGAGCGATATCAACATCAATACCTACGATCTTATCTCCGTCATAGTATTCGTATGGCTGGAAGGTTGCGTTTGTTGCCATGGTAAGAGTTCCCTTGGAGTGATCTGCATCCTTAGGAGTCTCATATGGTGTCTTACCTGCATCATCACCGATATAGTTATCTCTGATGGAATCCAGAGTTCCGTCATCCTTCAGAGCCTTCAGAGCCTCGTTAAACTCTTTGGTAAGGTCTGCATTATCTTTGGAAAGACAGATTGCATACTCCTCTTTATCAAAAATATCCTCAACGATCTCAAGATCATCGTTTTTCTCAACAAATTTCTTGGCAGGCTCGCTGTCGATCACTACGCAGTCAATCTTACCCTGTTTCAGAGCCATAACAGCGTCATTACCTTTGTTGTATCTCTCTACTGTTGCGTCTTTAACCTCTGTAGCGTCTGCATCACCGGTTGTTCCAAGCTGAACACCGATCTTCTTACCCTCCAGATCATCTGCGCTCTTGATCTCATCTGCTGCAAAAACAGCGGATGTCATAGAAACTGTCATAGCTGCTGCAAGTGCAAGTGCCATAAATTTTCTCTTCATTTTTTCTTCCTCCTGAATTCTATGTACTTTACGTTAACTGTCTCTCTGCTTCTGTCAGTCCAATTCGTAATGTACAGCATAATTATACATCTCCATGCATATTACTTTGTTTTATGATACCATGTTTCTGACAAAATGCAAGCATATAAAACCCATAAATCCGAAAATCCACCTGTAATTTATGGGAATTTCACAGGGAAAATTCACTTTTCGATAACAATTGTTCAGTATACTATACTATTAAAGGCAACAAATGGAAAAAACCTGCGTGTTTTTTTCATGTGGGTCTTGTGCTCCAACAGAAAAAACAAGTATAATATTCAGAAACAAGAGGAGGCTACTATTATGAAATTCACGAAAATGCACGGCATTGGAAACGATTATGTATATGTAAACTGTTTTGAGGAGACTGTTAAGGATCCGGCCGCAGTGGCAAAATTTGTCAGCGACCGTCATTTTGGCATTGGTTCCGATGGTCTGATCCTGATCCGCCCGTCTGAGATTGCAGACTGCGAGATGGATATGTACAATCTGGACGGCTCTCAGGGTGCCATGTGCGGAAACGGTATCCGCTGCGTTGCCAAATATGTCTACGACCACGGCATCGTGGACAAAACTTCTTTAAGCATCGCCACAAGAAGCGGTATCAAATATGTGGATCTTACTATCCGCGACGGCAAGGCCTCCATGGTAAAAGTCAACATGGGCTCCCCGATCCTCACTGCAAAAGAGATCCCGGTGGTTGCCGAAACCGAACAGGTGATCGACGCTCCCATCACCGTCGACGGAAAAGAATATCACATGACCGCAGTTTCCATGGGTAATCCTCATGCCATCATCTACGTAGACGATGTGAACAGCCTTGACCTGGAAAAGATCGGCCCGTCCTTTGAAAATCACGTATGCTTCCCGGACAGAGTCAACACTGAGTTTGTTCAGGTGATCGACCGCCACACCGTAAAGATGCGTGTATGGGAGCGTGGCTCCGGAGAAACCCTTGCCTGCGGCACAGGCGCCTGCGCAGTTACGGTAGCTTCCATCCTCAATGACAAGGTTGACGGCAGCAAACCGGTTACTGTACAGCTTCTTGGCGGAGACTTAAACATCTCCTGGGAAAGAGATGAAAACCTTGTATATATGACAGGACCTGCAACTACGGTGTTTGACGGAGAGATCGATCTTGGATTTTTAGGTGAATAAATGAAAAAGGAGGGAGCTTTTCGAAGCTCCCTCCTGCGTATTATATTTCCGCATATCCCCTCTTCAAATAAATACCAGAACCCTCTCCACGATAAACACCGCCGCACATGCCAGCAGGGCTACTGTGATCAGGCTTTTTTCCTTATATGCAGCAATAAGTGCTACCAGGAAACCTGCTGCACCGGAGATGATGCTGTCTGTGGCCTTCAGGATGGCCGGGAAGGTCATGGCTGCCAGACAGGCATATGGCACATAATACAGAAAGGACTTGATAAACGGGCTTCTGATCTCGTTTTTTGCAAGAGCAAGGGGCAGCATACGGATGAGATAGGTGACAATTGCCATCACCAGGATATAGAAATATACATTATGACTCATGAACGGCTTCCCCTTTCTCTTCCAGCGGGCAGAAATAAGCCGCCAGGCCTGCTACCAGAAGTGTTGTGATAATGATCATAAATCCGGATGATACCTGTTTTAACACCGGTGTCACCGCAAAAACAGTGCTGACTGCCATAGATGCCGCAACAACCCCAAGAACCGGTCTGCTCTTTTTGGACGGCGGGATGATGATGGCCAGGAACATTCCGTAAATGGCAACGCTCAACGCACTAAGCATAAAATCCGGCAAAAGGCTTCCGGAGATTCCTCCTGCCAGAGTTCCAAGAGTCCATCCGGGAATTGCCACGCACATGGCTCCGTAATTATAAAATACACTGACCTTTCCCTCCTGAGCCGCACTGATCCCGAAAATTTCATCGGTGATACCAAAAGCAGCGATGTATTTCAGGATACCGGACTCCTCACGCCGGAATTTCTGGGACAGGGAAAATGACATCAGGCAGTATCTCAGGTTGATGATCAGCTGGGTCATTGCCATCTCCCACATGGAGCCTCCCGCAAAAATAATGTCCAGTCCCGCAAACTGACCGGCCGATGTCAGGTTGGTTAGGGAGATCAGAACTGCCTGCCAGATACTCAAGCCGCCGGCAACAGCCATCATGCCAAAGGTAAAGGATACCGCAAAATATCCAAGAGCGATGGGAACTCCATCCTTCATACCTTTTCTGAAACTTTCTCTTTTCATCGATTTCCTCCATTATATGTACATTCTGTTATAAAACGCAACTATGAAAAGCACCTTTGCAGGCTTCTCCGATCTGTGCAGCGATCACCAGCGTCTCGTCTTACAGCGATCCAATAAATTAGTGCATCGCTATAGTTCGTTGTACATGTAAATAAGAGCGTGCCCGGAAACTTTTCTGCTTCCTGACACGCCCCTTTATTGTAGCATTGCCATATCAAAACTTCAATACTTCACAGCAAACACAGCTGTGCTTTTTCACCGATTTTATGCTTTTTCCACTATTTTATAGTAAGATCTGGCTGTCATGGAGTAGATCAGTCCATAGACCAGCGCAAAGGCCAGAACCGTTCCCGCAGTGCAGCCCACGTACAATTTTGTATTGGCCATTCCGAACAGCAGCAGGAGCCGGCGGATCAGCGGAAATGCCATGGAAATATGCACCATTGCCATCACAAGCGGGATAAAAAATACCAGAAGGATCTGTCTGCGGATAGCTCCTTTCACCTCTCTGCGGCTCATACCTACTTTCTGCATGATCTGGAACCTTCCCTGATCTTCGTAGCCCTCTGAGATCTGTTTGTAGTAAATGATCATCGCCGTTCCCATAAGGAACAGTGCTCCCAAAAAGATTCCAATAAACAGGATCGTTCCATTATCTACATAATACGTTTCGTACTCACTCTGGCGGACACCACCGATCACGATGGTATTCTCTGAAAAGCCACCGCTTCTGCAGTAATCTTTCAGTGCCTGATAAACAGCCTGGCCATACCGGATCTTTTCCTCCCCGCTGCCACGGATATCTACACCCAAATGAACTGTGAGATCTTTTCCAGCCTCGTAGGCATCAAGACCTTCATACATCTTTGTCCGAAGCCCGTCAATATACTCGAAATCGGAATCCGTCACAACAATTGCCGCCATATTGGATACCAGATTGTTCATGGCACTTAAAGGTGCTTTTTCCAGCCATTTTTTTACTGCAAAATCCCGGTCATCAATTTTTAATATGTCTTTTTCCTTTTCAGACGGATACCAGGCAAAGATCTCGCCGTCGTGAAGATCTGTTTTTTCACCGGTAAGTTTCTCATACTCAGACTGACGGATCGTATACAGATCTACGGATTTTCCATCTTCTGAGTAACTGTAAGCCTGTCCGATCATAATACCGTTTTTTTCCTGCCTGCAGCCGATCTCGAGATAAGTTTCGTCCACTGTTTTTTCTGCCGGCACCTGATCATTTTTGATTGCCTGTGCAAAAACTTTCTGAATCTGTTCACTCTGTTCCTGGCTGATGCCCGAAATCCTGGCATCCGTATCAAAAGGATACCGGTTCACCATGATGTCACCCATTCCAAAATACAGCGACACAGTCATAGAAAGAAGCAGGAGCACTCCTGTACTTAAAATACAGATGCTGGCCAGGCCTGCCGCATTTTGTTTCATACGATAGATCATGCCGGAGACACTGATAAAGTTGCCGGTTTTATAGTAGAACTTTTTGTTCTTTCGCAAAAGTTTCAGGATTACAATGCTTCCTGCGGTAAAAAGAAGATACGTTCCTGCCATAACCAGAATCACTGCCAGAAGAAAAATGAAAATTGCCTGGATTGGGGATTCCGTGGTTACTGCCAGATAATATCCCACTCCAAGAGAAATCATCCCCAGAAGTGCCATGAGCCATTTTGCCCGGGGCTCCTTCTCTCCTGTGTTTCCGCCTCTCAGAAGTTCTATGGGGTTATTCATCCTTACTCTGGTAAGATTCAGTGCCAGAATAACAAGAAAAATCCCTCCAAATCCTGCGATGCAAAACAGGATTCCTGTAATGGAAACATAAAATCCCAGCACTGCCGGAACATGAAGAAAACGGAAAAGCAAAAGCAGGGAGAGCTTGCTTCCAAGGATGCCAATCCCGATCCCTGCCGTCAGAGAAAGCAGCGAAGTCATGATTGTTTCCAGAAACATCACTTTTCCGATATGGCCTTTTTCCAGTCCCAGAATGTTGTAAAGCCCGATTTCTTTCTGTCTGTGTTTCATGAGAAAACTGTTGCTGTAGATCAGAAAGATAACGCAGAAAATTCCAACAACCACTTCACCGGTTCCTACGATCATCCTCACTTCTGCTGCCTGGGGCACTGCTTTCTCCAATGTGGGACAGTCCCGCATCAATTAAATAATCCTCGATAGCTCAATGGTAGAGCATTCGGCTGTTAACCGAA
>OGZO01003162.1_pt1 | contig 10714 bp, 12 predicted proteins | sample 1576721 | NCBI WGS metagenome assembly OGZO01 (sample SAMEA3541516, study PRJEB24748) | human gut metagenome | biome: human gut; feature: human-associated habitat; material: faeces | place: China | collected 2012 | reverse complement strand
TTAAGGGACGTGCTTCCGGACTGCTACATTGATGCCAAAGTTTCCCGCTACGTAGCGTCTCGGCGCATATCCGTTTCAATGCGCGCGCCCATCACATGGCCCGTGTTGGCCATAAAGTAGTTGGCTGCGCCGTCAATGAGCCGAAGCACCAGATAAAGCGCGCCAACGCGGAGGATATAGCTCACCGTCAGGCTGGAAAGGTCGTTTACGCCCATATTGGTGATGGAACGCATGATGAGCGGCAGAACCAGCTCGCACACCGAGGTGAGCGCCGCACAGAACAGATCGAAGCAGAGGATGCCCTTATAGCGGGCCATGTAGGGCCAGAAGCGGCGCAGCAGCGCCGGCGTGGCCATAGAATTTTGCTGTTTTTCCATGATTCTCCTTGTGTTTTCTCCTTTGAATGCCGCGCTCAGCGGCCGAATTCCGTCAGCAGACGCTGGCGTTCGTCCCAGAGCTTTTGGGAAAGGTCCACATAATAGCGGTGGGGATTTTCAAAGCGGGTCACCTCATCCCACAGAGTCGCCACCTGAGCGGCGCAGAAATCCCGGATATCCCGCAGCGGCGGGTTTTCGTACACGCGCTTTCCGTTCACATAAATGGGACGGTTCAGCCGTTCGGCGCGCACGTTGGTAAAGGTACGCTTTTTCCAGGTCTCCACCGGGTCGAACAAGGTGATGCCGTCCGTCACATCCACGGTCTCGTCCGCCATGGTGATGTAATCGGCCATGGCCTTTCCGGTGTCGTTGTCGTAGATGCGGTACAGGTTTTTCAGGTGCGGGATGGTAGTCTTTTCCGCTGTTTCGCTGATTTTGATCTTCGGAAGATACCGGCCGCCGTCCTTCACAGCGGCCAGCTTGTACACGCCGCCGAACACAGGGTCGCTCTTGCTGGTGATCATATTTTCACCGATGCCGAAGTTCGTCACCTGCGCGCCCTGCAGGATCAGGTCCCGCACCAGATATTCGTCCAGAGAGTTGGACGCGCACACGCCGCAGTCCGGATAGCCCGCCGCATCCAGCATTTTGCGCGCCTTTTTGGAAAGGTACGCAATGTCGCCGGAATCGATGCGTACGCCTTTGGGACGGATGCCCAGAGGCTTGAGTACTTCGTCGAACACGCGGATGGCATTGGGCACACCGCTCTTCACCACGCTGTAAGTATCCACCAGCAGCGTGCAGTTGTCGGGGTAAAGCTCGGCGTACCGCTTGAAGGCCTCGTATTCGCTGGGGAACATCTGCACCCAGCTATGGGCCATGGTACCCAGCGCGGGAATGCCGAACTGCCTGTCCGCCATGACGCAGGCGGTGCCTACCACGCCGCCGATGTACGCTGCGCGCGCGCCCAGCACGGCGGCGTCGTACCCCTGTGCCCGCCGGGAGCCGAACTCCATCACCGGGTAAAAATGGGGAAATCTCGTTTTTTATTTGTACTTTTGCCTAGTTATTTCACAAGAATTCGGATGTTAATAGGAAAGAATGGAAAGAAAAATCATTATATTGAGTGACAATCGTACAGATACCCCTTTGCTCGGGACGGAGCATGGGTTATCTGCTTATATGGAATATGGGGGAAGAAGGTATCTGCTCGATACCGGGGCTTCCGACTTGTTCATGCTTAATGCTGAGAAACTGGGTGTAGATTTAGGAGAGGTTGATTATTGTCTGATTTCGCATGGGCATAATGATCATATTGGTGGGCTGTCTGCCTTTTTAGAGATGAATCACAAGGCAAAGGTAATTTTGTCTTCTGAGATTCCTGGGGCTGAATATGCTTCCGTCAGGCGTTATCTGCATTCCATCACGGGAGATGTGGATTTTCAGAAACATAGAGATCGTTTTGTATTCATCAAAGAGGATTCTTATGTGGATGGTATTCATGTCTATTCTCATCTGGCTCATCATCATGCACAGCCTTTGGGTGATAGAACGTTGTTGATAAAGGCTGATAGTGGGGAGTTTGTGAAGGATACTTTCCATCATGAGTTGGCATTTGTAGTGGGGGATGTTCTCTTTACAGGTTGTGCCCATAACGGTATTTTGAATATTTTGGAATCCATCCAGGAACCTATTCGTTTGTGTCTTGGTGGCTTTCATCTTTTGGACAGTCATTTAAGCGAGCATTATGAGACGGATGAGCAGTTACGGGAAATCTCTTCGGAATTAGTGCGTCGTTATCCTTATGTTGAATTCTATACCGGGCATTGTACAGGAGAGCATTGTTTTGAGGTGTTGTCTGAAGAAAAGTTTTTGAGATTGCATCAGTTTCATTGTGGGGATGATATTTGCTAGAAATAGGTTGGGTACTTATCGACTGAAACCGATATGATAACTATATCATCAGCCAGTCATTGGTATCTTCGTAACCCAAACGGATTTGGAATATACGTGTCAATATCTGTCCTTCTTTCACCACATAATAGGCAACAACACCAGACTCATCTTCTTGATAAGCCTCATTCAGCAAAGCCTCCGCAACATTGTTGTTGCGAGTGCTATAGAAAGAATCATTTTTATAATACTGGCGAATCTGAACCATGACTGGACCATATTTCCAAGCCTCAAAATGTGCCTCAAACATAGGTTCACCCTTTTGAATCAAGCACTCACGCTGCGTGAAATAAAGTAGCTTATGCAACTTCATTTCATCAATACGAACGCCAAAATCATCCATATAGCGCTTGTATATATAAGAGGCAACTTGTAATATTCCCATCATGCTCATTATTCATTTTTTATTGTTTACGCCGCAAAGTTACGTCTTTTTCTTGAATCCACCAAAGAAAAGAGGGGAATTATTTCAGTTCAAACGATACTTTTGTTCTTTTCGCTTTGTTTTGGACATTGTTTGATGTTCAAATACTTAGCGTAGAATAACCTTCACCTTCTTAATTTTACTATGCAATATCCAGGTTAGGATGTTTCCAATGATATATTCCTTTTTGGGGGTGTAATATCTAAGTGTGTGTTCCTGGGGGAACGCTCATTTTTGTACCATCTATTCAAGGCTACCTGAGTGATAGGGGAACCTTGGATAAACAGGAAGTGCTTTTGGGGGATGGTATTATATCTATCTTCTATCTTCATCTTATTATTTGCGAGGGGGAATTTGGAATGTGAATCTGTTCATTCCTTTAATGGGTCGGCTTTAGGGCTTGTTTTGTATGCTTTTGGGGATTTTTGACTTACAGAAAGGTTAAAAAGTATGCAAAAAACAGAAAATCTTCATGATAGTTGAAATTATCTGAAAATAAATGTGTATTTTTGTGCCTATAAATATAAGTATAATATAATTTAAAGCTTAATAAAGCGCATAACTTATATTATAGTATAATTTAAAATGAGATATTATGGTTGATTATTACGAGTATTCTATACCAGAATTGGTAAAGCTTCTTGGTGCAAGATTCAAGGATTACCGTCTGCGTAGCCACATGACACAGAAAGAGGTATCTGAACAATCGGGTATTACAATCGCAACCATTCATAAGTTTGAGAATGGTACATCTGGCAATGTCTCGCTCGGCACATTTCTTTTGCTGCTGAAGGCGATAGGGCAGATAGATGCCCTTGATGAACTGATGCCGGATTTACCGCCATCTGCTTACCTGATGAAAGAAGAAAAGAAAGTTCAACGAATAAGACATAAGAAGTCATGATAGATAGTTCATTAAAAATAATGCTTTGGGACAAGGAAATCGGTCGCTTGTCCTGGGATGCAAGGAGAGGGGTTTCGTTTTTTGAGTACAATCCTGCTTTTCTTGGTGGGAGGCTTGATCCGTTCCCTCTGGTGGCTTCTGTCAAGTCACCTGCCAGCCGTCGTCCCATCATGGGTGACAGGGAAACGAAGCTTTACCGCAAACTGCCTCCTTCCCATATCTGCCATGTTTGTCTTTCCAAGGCTATCTTTTAGGTAGTCTTGGATTGATGGTACTTGGGGGATGGTATTATATCTACTTTTCGATGAAATCGTTCTTTTGGGGGAGCCAAGGAGGAATACATGGTTGATATGGACTGCATGTGTTTCTCTTGGCTCTTTTTCTTTTATGCCGGCTCTTTTATGCTTATCTTTGTCTATCTGTTTTGTTGATATCTATGGTTTGGTTTTACTGTGTCGTGGTTTAGGTAGATATCCATGGGAAGATGATACTTATATCTATTGTTTTCTACTGTAGTTTTGTGAATAGAACCTCGTTTTTATCATTTTGTCGCAGCATAATCCCACCAGGCTTTTTATCGTGCAAAGGTATGGTAGTCTTGACCGATTGTTTGGCTTTTTGCCACTTTTGACTGTCATGCTTACCTTATATGCAAATGCTATCTTCTGTTTCTGCCAAGGCATGTTGTCTTATGCATACAGTTGCTGCTGATTGCTCTTTGTGGAGCACTGATGTGAATGGTGCCAATGGTGGAATTTCGGCTTTCCTATCAAATTTTAAAGTGGATGGAATATAGAGCTTTAGAAATGAACCATTATGAACCGTTTTTCTGAATCTCGATGTAAGTGATGCAGGAAAATTGTAACTGTCTGATAATCGGAATGGTAGAGAAATGTACTTCATACGCCTCTCAACTTAAAAACAGAATATCTTAGTGAAAATCAATATTTTAACATTTGTAATTTGTGTGTTTACATTTTTTTTAGTATTTTTGCAACGTATTTCTGTGTTCCTCATAGAGAGATGCAGGAGAGTTAAAATTTATAATATGGCTTTCATCAGAAGCAGAATGTTTATGAAACACAATTTGCTAAACACTAGCCTGTTCGCATCATGTATGTGTAAGGTTGAAAGACATAAAAGTATTGAAGATTAGTGGAAGTTAGTCTATTGGTTTTTCAATGCTGTGATACATTTCACAACCCCAATAACTCGGGAAGAGGCATCTTTTCAGGGGAAGCCGGAATATGTCTTGCAACCAAATCCGGTTGGATATTTAGTTACACTTTTTAACTCTTCCCTTGCGTTTACAATTCAAATTCAAAATCCTGTATGTGGTTTATAGTCAAGACTGATGTTTTTTCAGAGCAGCAATCCATAGATTTTCTGCGTGAAAAATACAATCATATCATCACCGACTTCTATTTTCCTTTAGGAAGAAAAACCTACAAGAATGAAAATGGAGAAGTGAAGGTACGCTTCGTGCCGGTCTTGCAGGGAATGTTCTTCATCAGAGTGCAGAATGAAAGGCGTTTGAAGAAGGTTCTCTCCCCATATGGCTACTTTATGTACAAGGGTTTTGAAATGGAACCGCATACTTCCGAACTGATAGAACGCACCTTCTTTACCAAGGCGCATATCCTATCTGCTGACAGCAAGCAGATGTCATTGGACGAAATAGTAAGACAGTCAAAAATCCCTGATGAGGATATGGAGACTTTTGTCTATTTCAATGACAGAATAGGCGATGACATCAATGGATTGAGTATCGTCGAAAAGCGTTACAGCGACCTGGTCAAGGAGAATGACACCATCCGCATCCTCTCCGGGCCTCTGGCTGGTCGGGTTGGCGTTATCAAGCAAATCAAGCATAAGGGTAAGAAAGATCGTCATCTTTTGGTGCGCTTTGGAAACAACTACTGTCTCAGTATCTCCAATATCCGCCAGTATGCCTTGCAGATAGAGCATGAGGCTCCTTCTGAATCCGTGGGTGCATGGCGGGCTATTGACCAGATGATCGGTTATCTGCAGATGAAGGAACCTTCGAAAAATGCGGGGGATCTATTACGCAAGCTCTTCATGAATTATCAGAAGAAATTGACTATATATCACAACCGTCAAACTTCTGATATCGCCTACAGTAAGATGATGGCAAACAGGAAGGATGTCCAGCAACAGGAGGTGCTTGAAAATTTAGATGAATCGATGTGGAAGAATTTCCGCATTCTGGCCAACTACCTCCCTTGTGATAATGCAACCCTCGAACAGGGATTGAAGGAACTGATTCCAGATGTCGTTCTCCGTCCGTTTCTCACGCCTGCTTCAGGCATTGCTATTCCTGAGGGACAAGGTTACCATGTATTACAGCATAATGGAATTACGGAATTCATCTTTCCATGCAACCTCCGGGAATTCTTCAGGGGCAAGGAATATGAGGCAGACAAATATGCACCGGTCTTTGATGAGGACTATGAGTATGATGCTCATTTCGCACTTTTGAAGACTGTAGAAGGCAAGGTAAAGGCTATCTGTTCATGGGGGGGCTTCTATGACAATTATGCTTCTCAAAGTAAAGATGAAAGGGCTCTGTTCCTTTCAGACCTGGAAGCAAAGAAATATTCCCGATTACTCTACCTGCTTACACAAAGCGACTATCGGTTTGAAAAGATCGATGGAATCGGGGGCTTTTCGCTAGAGACAGGTATTGAATACCCTGATGATATGGAGGAGTTGGGGAGAAGAGCTCATGAGTTTTTCACTCTTCATTCATCTCTCTTCACTTCCCTCACCGCAGCAGCCGTAGAAGTATGGCAGGGAGCGCGTCTTCTGATTTGGCGTAAGTATCTCCAGCGCTACGTCTTGCTTCATAAGGTGCCTGTCATCGACCAGCCTTCTGTCATCACTGTTGATTCCAAGCAGGAAGATGCATTTGCAAAGACTGACGGCAAATCGGATATGACAAAGATAGCCGCAGTTTTGAATGATGCGAAGGAAATCATAGAGAACCATCTGGCAAAGGAAGAAATTGCGTATGCTATATTACGGTTTCTTTCCACCTCATTGGTATTCTCTTCCCATTTTGCAGAAGATGAACTATATAATTATATCACAGACTCATTCCATCCGGACAACACGCTTTCTGAGTTGTTCCATGAAATTGTAGGGAAAATCACTCAGATGGATCGCAGCTGTTCAATAGTCAGCCATCTACACAAAGGAATGGTAGAGTTGCAGGAACAAGATTCGTGGATATACTTCAAGTTCCCATCCTATCTCAAGCAGATTCAGGCGATAGATAAGATGGTAAAAAATAAAGAAGGAATTAAAAATTAATATTATGCTGAAACTGAAACAGGTAATTATTAGAAAAATTGAATCCAAATTCAAAGATTCTAAGTATGTGGCAGATATTGTGAAAATCAATGATAAGACAGGTTGTGGCGGTCTTCATGGCTATACTGACATCAACGACCCCGCCCTTGATGAATACCGTGATTGGATCAATTTCCATATTCGGATGATGGAGAGCATGAACGCCAGTAAGATGACCCTGACTGTTGGTGAGAATGTTGAACTCTGAAAACAAATTACATATGTAAGCAACCCCTATTTTGGCGGTTTGAGACAGAGGCACTTTTAGTTAAACCTGTTTAAAAATCGAAAAAGTTCAAATTCTTAAAATACTCTGTATCCCCAGTAAACACTGGGGGTGGAGTTGTATTGCCATAGGGGTTGGATGCTACAAAGAAGACCGAGATGCTGAACGATTTCGATTCACCATTCGATATCACCGTAGATCTCTACAAGTAATTGGGCGAAGTTGAAAAAACACCCCAAAAATTTGGTAGTTTCACAGAAAACCCTTATTTTTGCACCTAAAAAAGGAGATACAATTATGAATACAGCTACATATACATTAGATGTCCCTGCAACCGATATTTCTCTTTTCAAATCATTGATTAAGAAATTCGGGTGGGTTGCCAAAAAGCAAAAAGCCCCTAAGGCTTGTAGATTAGACAAGGCATTAGAAGCAGCAAAGAATGAAAAACTCTTTGCTACTAATGATTTGGATGAATTAATGAAGAGTCTTGCTGAATGATGAAATATACAGTTAAGTATTCAACTTTGTTTAAAAAGTCATTTAAAAAATGTATGAAACGAGGTTGTTCTGAGGGTAAATTTCGTAAAGTCATTTCTATTTTGGCAGAAACTGGAACTTTACCACCAGAATATAAACCACATCCTTTAAAGTCAAACTATAAAGGATGTATGGAATGTCATATTACTTCCGATTGGCTTTTAGTTTGGAAACAAAATGATAAAGAATTGATTCTGATTTTAACCGATACAGGTACACATAGTGACATTTTTGGCTGGTAGCCCACTAATATGAGTTATCTGAGTAAAATGTTATAGCAAGTTATACCCAGGCGGTCCCATCCCGCACAACATGGCGAGGGCTTTGATGCCCCGCCAACCTTATAGCGTAGCGGTTCTGAGCACCGGAGGGCGGTTACATCCTCTCGTCCCTGAGGGAAGAGAGGCTTGGTGAGAAAGGTGGAGCCTTCTTTAATGGGAAAAAGCGATGCCAATGAGTGCAATGAAAACTCGTTTTCAAATTGCCGAGTGCAGCTCGCTTTATCAATAAAGAAGGACGGGATGATTTTAGAAAATCTTATCATGTCCCTAATCCCATGTAATTATAACTCGAACAAAAAGGAGAATGTCAAGGCTGCCTAAGTGGCAGCTCTGGCAATACCAATTAATAACATGTTTTAAAAAAAATGTTGGATGTGCTAACTGTTGAAAATCAGTAGTTACGTTCTAACGGTGATTTACCACTGATCTCACGGATAATAAAAATCCCAACCTGTATTGCTACAAGCTGGGATGATTTTGAACACGAATAACTCGAATAGCATCCAGACGGGTGCCGTTCATCGACGCGCGGCACTCCATGCCGACCGTGACCGGCATTTCCACCAGCTTCGCGGCCTCCAGAAACTCGCGCGCGCCGGAGATGGAGTCGTGGTCGATGATGCCCGCCGTGCAGAGTCCCTCCATGCGCGCGGCAAAGACCGCCGCCGTGGGAGAATACGGCGAGAAGGAATAGGTCGTATGGATATGGTTGTTGATGTACTGCGGCACCATCGGCGGGAATTCAGCGGTTTTCAGCACCTCGCGGAGGTTTTCCAGCCTTTCTTCCCGCGTGGGTGTGTTGAGCTTGTTCAGAATTTCAATATCGATCATTGCGCGTTCCTCAGTTGAGCATGACCTGACCGCCGGTGACGGGGATGGCCTGGCCGGTCTCGTACTTCTGCTCCACGCAGTACATGACCGCGCGGGCAACGTCGAGCGGCATACAGCCGCGGTTCATCGGCACCTTGGCCTCGTAGTAGCGGCGGACATCCTCGACCGTCTTGGCGCCGGGGACCTTGCCTGCGGCGAGGTACTGCACGAACAGGCCGCGAACCGGGTCGGACCACAGTGGGCCGTCCAGGAAGTTGCCCGGGCAGACGGCGTTGACCTTGATGTTATACGCGCACAGCTCGAGCGCAAAGGACTGCGTCAGGCCGATGCCGCCGAACTTGGAGCCGGCATAGGCAAAGTTCTTGTTCGAACCTTCGAGACCCGACTTGGAGTTCAGGGTCACGATGTCGAACATGGCCTCGGGGTCGGCCTCATGCTGCGCCTGCATGATGATGGCGGCGTACTTCGCGCAGAGGAAATAGCCGGTGTAGTTGATGTTGGTGACGAACTCGAAGTCCTTCTTCTCGACCTGCGCAAGCGGACCGGAGCGGACGACGCCCGCGTTCGACAGCATCAGATCCAGACCGCCGAACAGCTCGACCGTCTTGCCGACCATGGCCGCGACGCTTTCTTCATCATAGACGTTGACGGCGATGGCGACCGCGCGCTCGCCCATTTCCTCCGCGACCTGCTTGGCCAGCGGCTCGTTCATATCGGCGATGACGATGGTCGCGCCTTCCTTGTAAAGCTCCTCGGCAATGCCCTTGCCGAAGCCCTGCGCCGCACCGGTCACGATGCAGATCTTACCGGCCATGCGGCCTTCGCCTGCGGGGCGCTTGTGGATGTTGGCCTTCGCCAGCTCACACCATTTGCTCATATCAACGGACATAGGGATCCTTCCTTTTCTGTAAATTGACCGCCGCGCGCCGTCTGCGGGCGCGGCGTTTTTCTGTGTCTATTATATTGGCAAATCCCACATCATTTCAAGAGGTTTTTCCTTTTATTTTGAGGTTTTGTGTTTCTTTTTTGCCCACAGCGGAAAATATATCCTTCTCGCGTGCAAGCACCCGGTTGTTCGCTTGATGAAAGTTTTTGCATAAGCAAAAACATTTCCTGCATTTTCGGCAAAATGCTGAATTTTGGCTTGCAAATCGTGAGGTGCAGCGATATACTGTGCAAGGACAAAATCGCCTCAGGAGGCATCATTCTCATGGAACACCCGAATAAGCACTGGACAGACTGGCTTGTGATCGTCGCAACGGCCATTCTGATGGCGCTGAGTTATGCAATTTTTGTTTTTCCGAACTCGTTTGCTCCCGCCGGGATCAACGGTATCATCACCATGATCCAGTATCTTCTGCATATCGACATCGGCTATCTTTCATTGGCCGTCAATCTTCCGCTGTTCCTGCTGACATGGAAAAGCGTCGGACGGGACTTCGCCGTCAAGAGCATGGTCTATGTGCTCGTCTTTTCCGTCGTAAGCCTGCTGCTCAAGCGGTTCGATCTCTCCGGGATCTGCTATCACACGGAAAACGGTACCTCCCTCATTCTCGGCCCCATCGCGGCGGGCGCCGTCAGCGGCTTTATCTACGGCGTCGTTCTGGCCCGCAACGGCTCGACCGGCGGCATGGATCTGGTCGCGGGCTGGGTCCGGAGCAAGAAGCCGGAAGCGGAGCTGGTCTGGGTCATTTTCTTCCTGAACGCCTGCGTCGCGGCCGTTTCCTTCTTCGTCTACGGTTGGAAATTCGAGCCGGTCATCATGTGCCTGATCTACTGCTACGTCAGCAGCAAGATCAGCGACAG
>OGZO01003161.1_pt1 | contig 10716 bp, 6 predicted proteins | sample 1576721 | NCBI WGS metagenome assembly OGZO01 (sample SAMEA3541516, study PRJEB24748) | human gut metagenome | biome: human gut; feature: human-associated habitat; material: faeces | place: China | collected 2012 | reverse complement strand
TGCTCTGAAATAAAACAAAAACAAAGTCAAAAGTTCATCTCAGCCGCCACAGGGCGGGACACAGGTCAGCGTAACGTTCCAGACGCCTGCGGCCCAGGCTGAAAAATAGCGAGAAAGAAGGCGCGCTGAAAAAAGCGCATGATAATTTACATTATCTCCTTTATTTCTCCACGTTTGGCCTGGGCCTTACCGCTAAAGTTATGCGGGCAATAAACAATAATGACGTGCAGCAAAACGAGGTCACTCTTTCATGGCGAATTTTTTCATCGATCGCCCCATTTTTGCCTGGGTGCTTGCCATCCTGTTGTGTCTGACAGGTGTCCTGGCGATTACTTCACTTCCTGTTGAGCAATACCCCGATCTGGCACCGCCTAACGTGCGCGTAACGGCAAACTACCCCGGCGCTTCCGCACAAACGCTGGAAAACACCGTGACGCAGGTTATCGAGCAGAACATGACGGGTCTGGATAACCTGATGTACATGTCCTCACAAAGTAGCGCCACGGGCCAGGCGACGGTTACCCTGAGCTTTAAGGCGGGCACGGACCCGGACGAAGCGGTGCAGCAGGTGCAAAACCAGCTGCAGTCGGCCATGCGCAAGCTGCCCCAGGCGGTGCAGAATCAGGGCGTGACCGTGCGTAAAACCGGTGATACCAACATTTTGACCATCGCGTTTGTCTCGACAGATGGCTCGATGGATAAACAGGACATTGCGGACTACGTCGCCAGTAATATTCAGGATCCCATCAGCCGTATCAACGGCGTCGGCGATATCGACGCTTACGGCTCACAGTACTCTATGCGCATCTGGCTCGATCCCAACAAGCTGAACAGCGTCCAGATGACGGCAACCGACGTGACGAATGCCATCAAGGCCCAGAACGCCCAGATTGCGGTGGGGCAGCTGGGGGGAACGCCGTCCGTCGATAAGCAGGCCCTGAACGCCACCATCAATTCACAATCTCTGCTGCAGACGCCGGACCAGTTCCGCAACATCACCCTGCGCGTGAATCAGGATGGGTCGGAAGTGCGTCTCGGCGATGTCGCCACGGTGGAAATGGGGGCGGAAAAATACGACTACCTGAGCCGCTTTAACGGCAATCAGGCCTCCGGTCTGGGGATAAAGCTTGCCTCGGGCGCAAACGAAATGGCCACGGCGAAACTGGTGCTGGACCGTCTGGACGAGCTTTCACAGTATTTCCCGCACGGGCTGGAGTACAAAGTCGCCTACGAAACCACCTCCTTCGTTAAAGCGTCGATCGAGGACGTGGTGAAGACCCTGCTGGAAGCCATCGCACTGGTATTCCTGGTGATGTACCTGTTCCTGCAAAACTTCCGCGCGACGCTGATCCCAACCATTGCCGTCCCCGTGGTGCTGCTGGGGACCTTTGCGGTGCTTTACGCGTTCGGGTATAGCATTAACACCCTGACGATGTTTGCGATGGTACTGGCGATTGGCCTTCTGGTGGATGATGCCATCGTGGTGGTTGAAAACGTCGAGCGCATCATGAGCGAAGAAGGACTCTCGCCGCGCCAGGCGACGCGAAAATCCATGGGGCAAATTCAGGGGCCGCAGCGCGGCACCGGGCTGCCCTTCCTGCATGAGGGCCGTCCCCACCAGAGCGGCGGAGAATCCGGCCCGGGCGGATTCTTCCAGATGCTCGCGGCGATCCATGCCGCTGGCAGCGATCCAGATCTCGCCCCGTTCCGGCGGGCATTGCCGTGCCAGTTCCAGACAGGCCTGTCTGTCCACCCGCAGCGTATCCAGATCGCGGGCATTGACCTGGATGATGCGCGCCCCGCTCTCCCGGGCCAGCACCAGATCCTTTTTGCCGCAGACTTCCACCACGGCCTGCATGCCGAGGCTTTCCGTCTGCTCCCGCAGACGGCGCAACAGCGCGGCATCCGGGGTAAGAGCCACGATGAGCAGCAGGGCCGCTGCCGGAGTGGCTGCCGTGGCCCGCACCTGCAACGGATCAAAGATAAAGTCCTTGCGCAGCAGGGGCGTCCCGGGGCAACAGGCAGCCGCCCGCCCCAGAAAATCCAGCTCACCGGCAAAAAAACGCCGTTCCGTGAGGATGGACAGGGCCCCTGCCCCGGCCGCCACATACTGCCGGGCAGCCTCTTCCACCGTCAGGCTGCGACAGATGGGCCCGCGGGACGGTGAAGCCTGTTTGAATTCCGCGATGACGGTCAGCGGCACGCCTGCCTCCCGTCGTTGCAGGGCCGCGATAAAATCGCCGCGCTGCCCGCTGAAGGGAACAGGCAGGGCCCCTTTCCTTTCCTGCTGCCGCAACCGTGCCACTTCGTCCGCCTTGGCCCAGAGGAAACGCTCAAGCAGCATGGAGGACCCTCCTTCCCAAACCGGCACGCACCGCTTCACGGGCACGGGCCATGCAGACATCCAGCGGCATCCCTTCTTCCATGAGGAAGATGGCCAGCCCCACATTGAGGGCCACCATGTCGCGCATGGGACGCGGGCCTTCGCCATCCAGCAGACGGCGCAGTACTGCCACAGCCTCCTCGCGGCTCTCCACCGCCAGATCCTCCGGCATGCAGCTCTGGAAGCCGAAGTCGGCCGGATCCAGCTCCAGCGGCCGGACACTGCCGTTGTGCAACAGCATGGCCGTGGCCGGGCCCATGGGCGTCAGCTCGTCATAATTCCCGGCCCCGCAGACCACCGCCGCCCGGTAAAGCGCGGACTGCGACAGGGTATCGGCCAGAAGGGGCACCAGCTCGGGCCGGGCAACCCCCATGAGCAGATGGCTGGGCCGGGCCGGATTGATCATGGGGCCCAGCAGATTGAACAGGGTACGCACCCCCAGCTCCTTGCGCAGCGGGCCGATATTCTTGAATGCCGGGTGGAAATGCGGGGCGAAGAGGAAGGCGAAATTGCGTTTGGCCACCATATCCGCCACCGCCGCGGGATCGGTATCCAGCGGGATGCCCAGGCTCTCCAGGGCATCGGCACTGCCGCAGGTGGACGAGACAGCCCGGTTGCCGTGCTTGACCACCTTGTAGCCCATGCCTGCCAGCACCAGCGACGTCGCTGTGGAGCAGTTGAAGGAATGACGGCCGTCACCGCCGGTCCCCACCACATCGATGCACGGGCCCGAGATGCCTTCCACGCGCACGGCGCGGGCCAGGGCAGCCCGGGTGGCGTGGGCCAGTTCCAGAGAGCTTTCTCCCTTCATGCGCAGCCCCATGAGGAAGCTCCCGGCCTGGGCAGGCGTCAGTCTGCCGTCCATGAGCGCCCCGAAGCTGCGGGACGCCATGTCCGCCGTCAGGTCTTCCCGCCGCGCCAGGTGTTCCAGCACCTCGGCCATGCCGCCGTCCCGTCCCTGCCGGGGCAGGATGGCCTGCGGGAAATTGCCCAGCAGGCGCAGCCCGTCCGGCGTCAGGATGGACTCGGGGTGAAATTGCACGCCCACCCACGGCCTGTCGCGATACTGCAGGGCCATGACCTCGCCTTCAGGGGCGCGGGCCGTCACCGTGAACAGCGCATTGCCCTCCCCTTCTCCGGCATGGACCACCAGCGAATGATAGCGGGCCACCTTCATGGGATTGGGCAGGCCTTCGAACAGGCCGCTGCCGTCGTGCACGATCTCGGACTGCTTGCCGTGCATGATGCAGGGCCCCACATCCACCCGCACCCCGGCATGCAGGCCCAGCAACTGATGGCCCAGGCAGACGCCCAGCACCGGTACATGGTGCGGCAGGCGGCGCAGGAATTCGGGGCAGAAGCCCGTCTGCGAGGGATGTCCCGGCCCGGGCGAGATGCAGACCATCTCCAGAGCGGGATCCGCGGCCATGTCCAGGATGGCGGGATCGTCGTTGCGCAGCACCACGGGCTCGTGCCCCAGGGCGTAGAACGCCTGGACCAGGTTGTAGGTAAAGGAATCGTAATTATCGATGAGCAGGAACATGGTCGTCACCCTCTTCAAGCACAAGGCGCATGATGGCTGATTTGTTGCAAACTTCTTTCCATTCCAGAGCGGCGTCCGAATCATGGACGATGCCGCCACCGGCCTGCCAGAACAGGCGCCCTTCGCGGCTCCACATGCTGCGGATGGCGATGCCCATGTCCAGATCCACGCTGTCCTTGTCCAGTCCCAGCCAGCCGATGCAGCCCGCATAGGGCCCGCGGGCACGACCTTCCAGGCTGCGGATGATCTCCATGGCCCTGACCTTGGGCGCCCCGCTCACCGTCCCTGCCGGGAAGGTGGCCGCCAGCACGTCCAGGGCATCCCGCCCGGGGGCCAGACGGGCCGTGACCCGGCTGGTCAGATGCATGACATGGGAAAAACGCTCCACATCCATGCAACGCTCCAGGTTCACGCTGCCGGGCTGGGCCACCCGGCCAAGATCGTTGCGCCCCAGATCAACCAGCATCACATGCTCGGCCTGTTCCTTGGGGTCGCTGCGCAATTCTTCCGCCAGCCGGGCGTCTTCCAGATCGTCCCGGCCGCGACGGCGCGTCCCGGCTATGGGCGACAATTGCAGACGCCCCTTTTCGCAGCGCACCATGACCTCCGGCGAGGCCCCCCAGAAGCAGAAATCTCCCAGGCGCATGAAAAACATGTACGGCGAGGCATTGTAGCGGCGCATGCGCCGGTACAGCACGAAGGGATCTCCTTCGCAGGCCACGGAAAAATTGACGGAAGGCACCACCTGTATGGCCTCGCCCTGGTGCAGCATTGCCTTGATCTTTTCCACCATGGCCTTGTAACCGGCCTCTCCGGGATCGGCACGGACATCGCCGCGGACAGAGAAGCTTCCTTCCGCCCCGCGGCTGCCCAGCACCTTGCGGTGTCCGCCCAGGCTGATCTGGCACAGCCTGTTGTACAGATGGTCGAAGACCAGCTGCGTCCCGGGCAGCACCAGCATGCTCTCCGCCTCTTCCGGCGGCATGACCGCGGCCAGACGGGGCTGGAACAGGGAGGCCATACCGAATCCCACCCAGCCGTAGAGGGCACGGGTGATGGCCGGGAGCCCGTCGATCTGTGCCGGGGCCTCCAAGTGCAGGCCCTGCATCAGGCGGCGCAGGCCTTCCACGAAAGGCAGCCCCTGCAGGACGGCGAGAGGGGCAAGACGTTCGTCCTCGATGCGCAGATCCAGCCGCCCCTCACGGCAGCGAACATACAGGGCCATATCGCAGGCCAGGACGCTGTAGCGACCCCAGCGGCCGTCCACCTCCGCGCTTTCCAGCAGGATGCCGTCCTGCCGGCCCACCATGCCCAGATACAGGCTGATGGGCGTATCCATGTCGGCGGGCAGCCAGCGGGCCTGCTGCTGCAGGGAAACGAGAGGAGCATGGGAGGCCGCGTCGGGAAGTGTGGTCGTATTCATAGGGTCATTCCTTCAAAACATAAAAAAAAGCGCCGCTCCCCTGTGGGGGAACGGCGCTTGCTCAATGCATGTGACGTATCAATCGCAACAGGCTATGCCTGCACGTCCCCCGTACATTGACTCGCGCGCCACCAGAAGGTGCGGAAGCAGATGTTGGAGAAAGTGCACGACATGGAAATAATCCTGTTGGTTAAAAGTTCTTTGCGTAGAAAATCACAATTCTTTTCGGCTGTCAATTATTTTCCGAAAAGGATTTCCTGATAGCTGGGCAGATCCCACAGGTCATCGGCCACGCGGGTCTCCAGCAGGTCGGCATAGCGCCGCACTTCGCCCATGATGGGCAGCACTTCTTCGCAGTAGCGGGTGGCGCGGGCCAGGAAGTCGCCCTTGCCGTCCACACTGGCCAGCGTGGCTTCCAGGCTGCGGGTGGCATCCTGCAGGCCGCGCAGCTGCTCGGTGACCTCGTCCAGCGTGATGGTGCGGAAGTCCTTGCCGATGGCCTTCATGCGGGCCGCGGTCTCGGCCAGTTCGCCCTGATAACGCATGGCCGCGGGGAAGATGATGGTCCGGGCGATGCGGATGGTCAGGATGGCTTCGGTGCGTACGGTCTTGCAGTACTGCTCCAGATAGATGTCATAACGGGCCTTGAGCTCGGCACGGTTCAGGATGCCCAGACGCTCGTACAGGTCGATGACTTCGGGACGGATCAGCTCGGGCATGGCCTCGGGCGTGGTGCGCAGGTTGGACAGGCCACGACGTTCGGCTTCGGCATGCCAGATGCTGGAGTAACCGTCACCGTTGAAGATAACGGCGCTGTGCTCTTCGATGACATGCTGCACATAGTGCTGGATGGCCGTGTTGAGGTCCTTGCCGCGGGCCAGGTCGCCTTCCAGGAAGTCGGCCGCATGGCCCAGCGAATCAGCCATGATGGCGTTCAGGGCCGTGATGGAATCGGCCGCGGACTGGCTGGAACCCAGGGCGCGGAATTCGAAGCGGTTGCCCGTGAAGGCGATGGGGCTGGTGCGGTTGCGGTCACCGGGGTCGGTAGGCAGGGGCGGCAGGGTATCCACGCCCACGTTCATGACGCGGCCGCTCTTACTGTTGGCGGCATCGTCGATACGACCGGCACGGAAGGCTTCGAACACTTCCGTCAGCTGATCGCCCAGGAAGATGGACATGATGGCCGGCGGGGCTTCGTGAGCGCCCAGGCGGTGGTCGTTGCTGGCGCTGGCCACAGTGGCACGCAGCAGGCCGCCGAACTTGTGCACGGCGCGGATCATGGCCGCACAGAACACCAGGAACTTGGCATTGGCGTGCGGGGTCTCGCCGGGGTTGAACAGCGTGCCCAGCTCGGCATTGCCGATGGAGTAGTTCACATGCTTGCCCGAGCCGTTGACGCCGTAGAAGGGCTTTTCGTGCAGCAGGCACTTGAGCCCGTAGCGTTTGGCCACGTTGCGCAGGGTGGACATGATGATGTGGTTGTGGTCCACGGCCAAGTTGCTGGCCTCGTACAGAGGCGCGATCTCGTACTGGCTGGGAGCGGCTTCATTATGGCGGGTGCGCACGGGCACGCCCAGCTTGTAGAGCTCGCGTTCCACTTCCATCATGTAGGACAGCACGCGCTGGGGAATGACCCCGAAGTACTGGTCACTGAATTCCTGGCCCTTGGCCGGACGGGCGCCGAACAGCGAACGTCCTGCCACCTGCAGGTCGGGACGGGCGAAGTTGAAGTTGTGGTCGATGCAGAAGTATTCCTGCTCCAGACCGGCGTAGGAGACCACAGGCAGCTTGGTCTCGATGCCGAACAGCTTCAGCACGCGGCGGGCCTCACGGTTGAGGGCCTGGCCGGAACGCAGCAGCGGGGTCTTCTTGTCCAGGGCCACACCGGTCCACGAAAGGAACATGGTGGGGATGCACAAGAAGGTCCCGTTGGGGTTTTCCATGATGTAGGCGGGGCTGGTCACGTCCCAGGCCGTGTAGCCGCGCGCCTCGAAGGTGGAGCGCAGGCCGCCGGAGGGGAAGGACGAGGCGTCGGGCTCGCCGCGGATCAGCATGGCGCCGGAGAATTCGGCGATGATGCGGCCCTGGCCATCAGGCATCAGGAAGCTGTCGTGCTTTTCCGCCGTCTGACCGGTCAGGGGGTAGAAGATATGGGTGAAGTGGGTGGCACCCTTTTCGATGGCCCAGTCCTTCATGACGGCGGCCACGGTATCGGCGATGCCGGGATCCATGCGTTCGCCGAATTCGATGGTCTTGTGCAGGGCCTTGTAGACATCCTTGGGCAGGCGTTCACGCATCACCTTGTCGGTGAACACGTTACAGCCGAAAATGTCGGTGGGCTTGGTATCGTAAAAGTTCAGCGGCGACGCTTCCGGCTTGTAGGTGGTGATGGCCTGAACGGCACTTCTGCGGGCGGAATTGCTGCTCATGAAAGCTCCCTTGTCAACGTCCGGGAACCTAGTTGACGCTGACGATTTCGATTTCGAAGGTCAGTTCCTTGCCGGCCAGGGGATGGTTGGCATCCAGGGTGATCTCTTCGTCCGTGACTTCGGTGATGGTCACGTCCATCTGGCCCTGTTCATTGGAAAGCTGCAGCGGCACGCCCACGGTCAGCGGGATATGATCGGGCACCTGGGCACGGTCCACGGTGAAGACCAGCTCGGGATCGCTTTCGCCATAAGCCTGGGACGGGGGAATGGTGACGGTCACGGTCTCGCCCGCTTCGTGGCCCATGACGGCGGCTTCGAAGCCGGGGATGAGCATGCCTTTGCCCATGGTGAATTCCAGGGGTTCGCGTTCGCGGGAAGAATCGAAAACAGTGCCGTCGCTGAGAGTGCCGGTGTAGTGCACACGCAGGGTGTCGCCATTCTTGATAGCCATGGATACTCCGTATGATTCGGGCAAGCCCGGTTGATTACAAAAAAGAATGCGCGGCAAAAGGCCGCGTGAAAGGCTGGAACCCGGATGCCGTCAGGGCATTTTCCACCGGTCCGCTGTTTTGGAATAAAGCAGGGGGGCTGCCATGTCAATGCGGACGGGCCCTCCCTCCCCTTGCGGCATGGCCGGGCGGCCATGAAATCGTCCTTGCCGCGGGCCTGCCATCTTGACAGCCGGGGGAGGCAACAGCATATATTGAGCGCCCAAACAATTCCTGAGCCGGCCAGAGCCGGCAGCCTTTCAGACCAAGGAATCCCCTATGTCCCAGATCCGCTCCAGCTATACCGACAGTATCAATTTTTATGGTGGCCATTCTCCTCTGGATCTGGCCCAACAGTTCGGTACGCCGCTCTATGTCTATAATGAGACCGTGCTGCGCCAGCGCTGCCGCGAACTCAAGGCCCTTTCCTCCCTGCCCGGCTTTGGCGTCAACTATTCGGTCAAGGCCAACACCAACCCCGTGCTGCTGCGCATCATCCGCGAAGAAGGCCTGGTGGTGGACGCCATGAGCCCCGGCGAGCTGTACATGGACCAGCTGGCGGGCTTCACCGCCGACGAGATCCTCTACATCTCCAACAACATCTCTGAAGACGAGCTGCGCAATGCCGTCCGGCACGGCGTACTGATCAGCGTGGATTCCCTTTCCCAGGTGGAGACCCTGGGCCGCGTCAATCCCGGCGGCAAGGTCATGGTGCGCTTCAACCCCGGTATCGGCGCCGGCCATCACGCCAAGGTCGTCACCGCCGGCAAGGAGACCAAGTTCGGCGTCTCGCCGGAACTGCTGGACGACCTGTTCGCCATCCTGAAAAAATATGACCTGCATCTGGCCGGCATCAACCAGCATATCGGCTCCCTGTTCATGGAGGCCGACGGCTACATCGCCGCTGCCGAGGTCCTGCTGCATCTGGCCGAACGTCTGCCCGCCGACGTGCTGGAAAAACTGGAAGTCATCGACTTCGGCGGCGGTTTCGGCATCCCCTACCACAAATACGAAGACCAGCCCCGTCTGGACATGGATGACCTGGGCAGCCGCCTGCACGGCCTCATCAGCGGCTGGGCGGAAAAGACCGGCTACACCGGCCGCTTCCTGGTGGAGCCCGGCCGCTATGTGGTGGCCGAATGCGGCGTCCTGCTGGGGAGCGTCAACGCCACCAAGACCAACGGTGACAGACGCTATGCCGGTACCGACCTGGGCTTCAACGTGCTGGTGCGTCCCGCCATGTACGACTCCTTCCATGATGTGGAAGTGTATCGTCAGGGCGCGCAGGGCCCGGATACCGAGACCGTGGAACAGAGCGTCGTGGGCAACATCTGCGAAAGCGGCGACATCCTGGCCAAGAACCGCCAGCTGCCCCTGCTGCATGAAGGCGACGTGCTGGGCGTGCTGGACGCCGGGGCTTACGGTTTCGTGATGTCCTCCTCCTACAACCAGCGCTGCCGGGCCGCCGAGATCCTGATCCAGGCCGACGGCAGCGTGCGTCTGATCCGCCGCCGCGAGACCCTGGAAGATCTGGCCGCCTGTTACGAGGGCCTGCTGTAATCCTGGGCCGCCTGCCTGATTTCCACGAAGGGGGAAGGGGACTTTTCCAGCGGGAAAGCGCCCTCTTCCCCCTTCGAGCGCTTCGGCCAGCTACGATCGCTCCTCCTTTTTCCTTGCAGTGACGGCGTCCTGCCCTGCCCGGCAGTCCACGGGACCTGATCCCCCATCAGGGCCACAGTATTTGCACGTCGCCTGTCCCCAGCTCTGCCGGGGCGTACGACTCCCCGATACGCCGGTGCGCTGCCGTTCACGGCCTGCCGCCGGGCTGCCGGAGCAGGAAGCCTTCCCGGCCAGGGCCCCTTGCTGTCCACCAACCTTTTCCGTGTCATCCGCACGCAAACATCTTTGGAACACCCCATGCCGGAACCGGATCTCAGCGTTTCTCCCCGTGCCATATGGAAGCTCACCTGGCCGCAGATGCTCATGATGTATCTGGTCTTCTTCATGGGCTTCATCAATATCTGGGTGGCCGGACGCATCAGTGCCGACGTGCAGGCCGCGCTCGGCATGGTCAATCAGTGCGGCCTGTTCCTCATGGTCGTGGCCATGTCCATGTCCAGCGGCGCCACGGCAGCGGTCAGCCAGTCGCTGGGGGCCAAGCGCATGCGCCGCGCCCAGCGCTATGTGGGCACCACCGTCCTGGGCAGCCTGCTGGCCGGCATCCTGGTGGCCCTGCTGGGCTGGCAGCTGGGCAGCCCCATCCTGCGCGTCCTCCAGGTCCCGGAGCGCATCCTGCCGGTCACCGCCGGTTTCTGGGACATCACCATGCTGGCCCTGCCCGCCCAGTATGTCTACGCCGCCACCGGCGTCATGTTCCGTGCCACCCGGCAGGTCCTGCCGCCGCTCTGGGTGGCGGCCACGGTCTGCGTCTTCGACCTGCTGGGCTGTCT
>OGZO01003144.1_pt1 | contig 10743 bp, 9 predicted proteins | sample 1576721 | NCBI WGS metagenome assembly OGZO01 (sample SAMEA3541516, study PRJEB24748) | human gut metagenome | biome: human gut; feature: human-associated habitat; material: faeces | place: China | collected 2012 | reverse complement strand
AAATGAGCTGCGAAGCAGCGGAGAGCGTCGAAGACGCGGTTTTGCGAATGGCGCGAGTGAACTGTAACAGCTTTCAAGGGAAGCTGCAAGCAGCGTTCTTTAACGGTACACGATTTCCCGCTGGATCAGGAAGCTGATAAAGAACAGGAATACGTCCACCAGGATCTTAACCGCCACCTCCGAGCCACCCAGAACGCCATACAGCAGGCTGACCAGTCCGGCGCTTGCCAACATCTGCACGACTGCGAGCACAAAATAGCGCACCGCCGATTTCCACACTGCGCCGCTGCTTTTAAACACAACCCTGTAATTCAGGAAAAAGTTGTAGCCCGCCGACACCACGCGCGCAAGCACGGTCGAAACCACAATATAGCTGACAGCCTCCGGCATTCTTTCTTTCGTCAGGCTGCAAAACAGCGCAAACAGCACCAGATCGATGATGCACGATGACAGGGAAGAAAACAAAAATTTTGCAAATACCAGATAAATCCGGGCTGAATCCAGCAGCGGGTTGAAATGGCTGCCTTTGTTATCGTTTAAGTAAACCGTTTCAATTGGCACTTCGCGGATGCCGACCTTTTGCTCTCCTGCCTCCAGAAGCATGTAGGTTTCAAACTCGAACCGCTCGCCCTTGACATTCATCAGATGGCGCATAAACGCAGCCGGAATGCCGCGCAGCCCGGTCTGGGTATCCGATACCGCCACGCCGCAAAGGTATTTGAGCACCTGACGTGTGATTTTGTTGCCCCATTCCGATTTTGCCGGGACGTTGTCCTGATCGAAATTCCGGCAGCCCAAAATCAGCTTTTCCGGCTCTTTTTCCATCGCTTCCATACATTTCTGAATACAGGCGGGCGTATGTTGTCCGTCCGAATCCGCGGTAATCGCTCCGATCGCCTCCGGGTATCTGTTTAAAACTTCATTAAAAGCAGTTTTTAACGCGCGCCCTTTCCCCAGGTTTACCGCATGGGTCAAAACAACCGCGCCGAGCTGTTTTGCCTGTTCAAACAGGTTCCGATACTCTTTTCCGCTTCCGTCATCCACCACGACAATCCGCTCGATTCCAGATTCCTGCAGCGTCCGCAGCAGGCGGATCATTTTTTCATCCGGTTCATAAGCCGGTATAATGACCGGTATCCGTTTCTCCATTGTATTCTCCATTCCAATGTTTTCCTTGCGTTATTTCTGTGTACCCTTACTCTGGTGTTATCCAACGCCGTTTGATTCCTTTTATGGCTGTCCCTGTCGGCTTTCTTCCGCCCTTTCCAATATCAGCGTCCCGTCGTTTATTTGAATTCGATACAACGTTTTCCACGCAAACTCCTCTGTATAGGGTGCAAACAGCTCCTTGAATGCTTCATCCGTTTCATCTGCATATAAGTAGCCCGCATGGGAAGCCTGCACCAGCTCCCACACCTGTCCGGATGTGGTGTCTTCCCCGATTCCGCCAAACAGCACCGACACCGGAGACGCCTCAAACGAAATGTAAGTATTTCTGACCCACTGCGCCGCATCCTGTACATTTTTCAGATACAGCACCCGCATCCCACTGCCCACGTCCTGTTTGGACATTTTTTCCAGAAATTCCTCCGACGCTTCCGTGATCATGTTCGACCGTGCCTGCAAATCGTCGTCTAAGCGCTGCCGGTAACCGATCATCCCGTCATAGACAGCGCCCCAGTTTGCACACAACAATACAGCTGCAGCCAGCGCTGCATAGGGCGAAATTTTTCCCCACAGCCTCGGACTGCGTTCCAGAAAAATCCCGAACAGCAGATACAACGTTCCAACTGTAAACGGTGCACTGTAGCGTTCGATCGACGCAATCATCCCGGTTGCTTCCAGATACTGGGTTTCCGTCGCAAAAATCGTCAGATGACTCACAAGGTTGATGCCGTAAAAAACAATTCCCGTCAGCGGCACATACACAAACAGGAAATTCCGCTCCGTTTTGGTCAGAAGCTTCCTACGGTACAGCCATGCGATTCCGATCAGAAAAATCACAAACAGGGCAAGCGCCGATACACCGATCCAAGAAAATCCATCCCGATGCAGCGCCCGTGCTGCAAATGCTTCTGCATACGCATGCAACAGCTTCTGTACCGTTCCTTCAAGCAGGATCGGCAGGCTGCCGGACGCCATCGAAACCGCCGCCCCGGTCAGTTTTGCCACCCGCTTCATGAGCAGACAAAACAGCATCCAACTTCCTCCACTGACGGCTGGAAGTGCTGTGATGCAAAGCAGCTGCCGTATTTCTTTCTTTTTGTCCGCTGCGCCATGCAGCCGCCAGAACCAGACAAAGACGAGGGCGAACGCCGCCCACAAAAATCCAACGGACTTTACGAGCACCAGAACGCCGAGATACAGGGCGATCCGCAGGTTGGAGAAGGTGCGGGAACGGGAAGCTGCATCAGCAATGTCTGCGGCGGCAGTGTCTGCACCAGGCGCAGCCCGATCTTCCAGACAGCTCATCAGTATCACACCGTAGATCACCGCCATCACCAGGTCGGCGCACATTCCTCCGAGGTAAAACGTCTCTGTCATACTCGGAAACGCTGCCAGGCAGACCACAAGCACAACGGTCCAGAAAAACTGCTTCACCGTCCGTCTGTCAGTCTGCAGCGCTTCGTCCAGCCTGCTAAGCAGTGGCGTCAGAAAAACAAACACGCCGAAATAGTATCCGGCAAACATCAGCCCCTCAGAAAAGCCGTCCGGCTTTAAATGAACAAACCACCATTTGAGCAGCTGGATTCCCGGCGGATAATCGCCAAACTCCGAAGCTGCATTCGTATATTTCGCTGCAAAGCCATCCAGCGCATACAATGCCTTGACGTCCGTTGCCCAGAAATTCAAGTCATCCCACCACGTTGCAATTTTATTTCCGGTCAAAAGCACTGCACCGGTCAGCAACACCATGGCAGCAATCGCAGACGGCGCAAAGAACAGCTCCCGCAGCTGTGCAAACAACTTTTTCTTCTTTTCTCCGGATAAAAACAGAACTCTCAAAACTGCTCCCACCACAATCGCTGTGCTGAAATAATCGATCCAGGACAGCCGCCGGAAAAATGCGAGCACATATAATATTAAAATCAGAATACAGGTTGCCAACGGCAGGACAGCCGTCAGCTGCTTTTCAAATCTAAGCGCCAGCAGGCAGGCGATCATCAAAAAAGCAGCGAGCAAAACAACAGCCATGTTCTTTCTCCTTCTTCTTTCGTGTCTGTTACATCTTAGCATAATACAGGATGGCGGGCAACTGCAGAAGTGCTGCGCAGTGCGCCTTGCGGCATAACGTACATCGCCGTAAAGCGCACTGCAAAACCGGGCGGAAGCTTTCGCCCCCGCCCGGTTTTGGTTTGCTGATTCAAATTTGTCAATGGCTCTGTCCAGATTTATACTTCCGGCTCAATCAGCCCGTAGGTATTGCCTTTTCTTCTGTAAACAACATTTACCTGATCCGTCTCTGCATTGCAGAATACATAAAAGCTGTGTCCTAAAAGCTCCATCTGTACGCAGGCATCCTCTGGATACATCGGTTTGATATCGAACTTCTTGGTTCTGACGATTTTAACCTCTTCCTCCTCTTCTTCATCCGCTTCCAGGTAATCAGGCTGGAAACTTGCAGCCGCCTGCTGCTGTGCGATCAGCTTCGTCTTGTATCTTCTGAGCTGTCTCTCGATAATTTCCTCTACCAGATCAATCGATACATACATATCGCTGCTGGTCTGCTCCGACCGGATAATGTTTCCTTTCATCGGGATGGTCACTTCAATTTTCTGTCTGTCCTTTTCCACACTTAATGTTACATAGATTTCCGTATCCGCTGTAAAATACCGCTCCAGCTTACCGAGCTTTGCTTCTACTGCACTGCGCAGACCGGGTGTAACGTCAATGTTCTTTCCGCTGATAATCATCTTCATAAAATCATCATCCCTTCTGGTCCATAATTAGGATATTGCAAGAGCTTTCTTTCTCTATCCTTATTCAGATTATACCATAAGTCCTCGTCCCAGGCAATATTTTCTGAGCATTTTAAACAATTGTCTTTTTTTTCTGACAATTATATTTCTTTTCAGACTGCCGACAAAAACTGGATTGCTGTGATAACTTCACAAAACAACTGTTTGTTTTGGACATTCCGTATTCCACAGGATTCGGTTTTTTCGTCTGTGGATAATGTGGATAAAATAGTGTATAACTTAATTTCCCGCATTTTTCGCCTTTTTTCGATGTGGATAACTATGTGAGTTTTCATTTTTGTTATTTCGCACATTTTTGTTCCTTCTTGTGCATTTTAACAAATCCGGCTCCTGAAATTCCATTGCTGCTTTTTATCAATATCAGACAATTTCCGTGTTTTGAAACAATGGGCAGATTTTCGCTTTCTCCCTGTGAAAAAGAATGTGCCTTGGCACATTCTCGCGCCGAGGCGCGGTTGCTTCAGCAACCATCTACCACTGCGCCGAGTGCGCATCCTCGCGGAGCGTTTATTATCGTATGGAAACGAAGTTTCCAATACGATGAGAAACCGCTGTACATTCCTGCACAGCGGTTTATCTGTTTCTTATTTTATTGATGCCAGGGTCAAAAGGTCTGAACCCACATGAGCTTGCTCATAGGTGGGTGAAAGACCTTGTAACCCTGGCATCATTTTATTTTGCGTATTTGCTGCAGCCGTCTTAGAAAATACGTCTGATGGCCACAGGTGTTCTATAGCTTGCGTTCGAAATCTTGATACCGGTTGCTTCCGTGCTGGCATGGACGATCTGTCCGCCACCGATATAAATCGCAACATGTCCGGAATAGCAAACCAAATCACCGGGCTGCGCGTTTGCCAGACTTCCTACGTTATAACCGACATAACGATCGGAAGTGGAGGAATGCGGCAGGGATACGCCGAAATTCTTATAAACGCTCATAACAAAACCGGAGCAGTCCGCACCGTTTGTCAGACTTGTCCCACCGTATACATAGGGATTACCGACAAACTGTACCGCATAGTTTGCAACGGACTGTCCCAAGCCGGAACCAGAAGATGAAACAGTCGCCTGCTGAGAAGCAGTGGATTCGGAAGAAGTACTCTTATCCGTTATCTCGGCATTCTTCTCTTCCTTTGCTTTTTCCTTCGCTTTCATGCGCTCTTCCGCTGCCTGCGCGGCTTTCTTTGCGTCTTCTCTTGCCTTTTCTTCTTCGGCAATTCTGGCTTTCTCTTCTTCGATGGATTCTGCGGTCACATACTCTGTTGCAACTACGACATAATCCTCGGAAACCCAGCCGTCACCTTCCTCAATGCTGACTTTGACGAAACCGTTTTCTTCATCCAGAACGGAAAGCTCTTCGCCTCCTGGAACCAGACCAATAACGCTCGCTTCCAGACTCGCATCGCTTCTGACCTTCAGGGTCTCGGTGTTGACAGTCGCCATCTTCTGACCGACTTCATCTGCGATCTTTTCCGCCTCGTCTCCGGTCTTGAAATACTCCGCCTTCACATAACCTTCTACGCTGCCGGATTTTACCTGATACCAGTCGCCGTCCTTTGCAACCAGCGTGCCGACAGAATTGTTATACAGCTTACCGACGATTTCGCCATCCGTGCTGGCGGTGCTGCGGATATTTACATAATCATTGACCTGCGCGATGATCAGAACGTCCTGTTTCTTTTCACGCTCTTCATCGGAGATCTTCGTCTCAGGCTCTTTTAATACCGGCTCTACCGCTTCGATAATCTCCGTCTCAGCTGTGCTTTCTGCCTCCACTGCAGCCTCTGCTTCTGTCGCAGATTCTGCGACTGTCTGTGTTACAGATGCCTTGGTGTCGCTGGATGCAACCGGCTCTGCCGGCTCTTTTTCTTCTTTTCTCTTTTTAATTTCTTCGCGAATCTGCGATACCGAAACACCGTCATTTAATACCAGACCAACGCCTGCTGCCGGCAGGACTGCTGATATCGCAGACTTTGCGGATACCGTCGCTGTATTTAGTTCTGCAGCAGGCATGTTTCCGGTAACTAATACTGCCATCGCCATAGCCGCTGCGGTCATTTTAATCTTATGATAATGCATGGATTACTCCCGATTCTCAAAATTGTTACATTTGTTACAAAATTATTAAATCCGAAATATACTATAGCACTCCATGTTATTTTTGTCAATTCCTGCAGATCGCAATCTGACGGAAATACTGTAACAAATTTATGAATTTTTTATGACTTCATACAGCCAAAGCATCTTTAGCTGCTCCGGTGACCAGCAGTTTTCCCTTTGGACGCTGTTTTTTTACCGTGTCTGGAAATATTCCTGCACAGAGTTGACCGCATTTGCCCCGTCTGCAACCGCCGTCACGATCTGACGCAGCTTTTTCGTCCGCACATCCCCGACTGCAAAAATGCCCGGCACGCTCGTGCAGCAGTCCTCTCCCGCACAGATATAGCCTGCTTCGTCCGTTTTTACAAGGCTCTTGAAGCTCTCGGACACCGGCTGAATCCCGACCGCAATAAAGATTCCGTCCGCCGCGACAAAACGCTCTTCTTTTGTCTGTGTATCCAAAAGCTGCACGCCGGTCACGAACGCTTCTCCCGTGATTTCCTCTACAGCTGCGTTCCAGACCAGCTCCACATTCGGCAGGGTAAACAGCTTTTCCTGCAGGCTCTTTGCCGCACGCAGGCTGTCCCTGCGGTGGATCAGGTAAACCTTTTCACAAAGTCCCGCCAGGAAAATCGCATCCTCCACAGCAACATCCCCGCCGCCGATCACTGCCGTCACTTTCTTCTTATAAAAAGCGCCGTCACAGGTCGCACAATAGGAAATACCTCTGCCAGCCAGCCGTTTCTCCCCGGGCACGCCAAGCTTTTTGTGCTCCGCACCGGCTGCAATGATGACCGCCTTTGCCGTAAACTCCCCAGCCGACGTCAGAACCTTTTTGCAGTCCGGCAAATTTTTGATTCCGGTCACATCCGCTTCCACAAATTCCGTACCGAGTCTGTCCGCATGCTCCCGAAATTGCATGCCGAGGTCAAAGCCGTTGATACCGGGAAGCCCCAGATAGTTATCCACCTCACAGGTATTTAACACCTGACCGCCGCTCATGGGATTTTTTTCAAGCACGAGCGTGGAATATCCCGCCCGTTTTCCATATATTGCCGCCCCGAGCCCCGCAGGACCGGAACCGATAATGATTAAATCGTACATAATTCCTCCATTCTGCAGACAACGCTTGCACTATTGGAATCATACCTGTTTTCCTGTGCGCCGACTGCCTCTTCAAAAGTATACGCAAAATCCGGCATTTTCACAAGTGACAACGCAAGAAATCTGTGCTACGCTGATCCTGGTATTACAGTTTCCTCGTGCCATGAAAGCTACGTGTAAACTGTAACATCACAGTAGTGCCAGGTGTCAGAAAACGCCTGCGGAATGGAGATTTTTTATGTACTCTGATCTTACCCCTATTTTTCCGGCGGAAAGCTCCTCCCGCCCCATCGCGCTGATCACCGGCGCGTCCCGTGGTATCGGAAAAGCAATCGCCGAAACCTTTGCGCAGGCAGGCTATGACCTGATTTTAACCTGCCGCCAGAACCGGGAAAAGCTGGAAACGCTCTGTAAAAGCCTTTCCGAAGCTTATTCAATCCAGGCAGCCGCTTTTATCGGCGACCTCGGCGACTATGAAACGGTAAGGGAACTTTTTGCCCCGATCCGCCGTCTCAATCTTTTAGTCAACAATGCCGGAATTTCCCATATCGGACTTTTAACGGACATGTCCCCTGACCAATGGCGCAGAGTTATGTCAACCAATCTGGACGCCTGCTTTTATACCTGTAAGCTCGCCGTTCCACTCATGCTGCACCGCCACTCCGGGCGGATTTTAAATATCTCCTCCGTCTGGGGCAACGTCGGCGCTTCCATGGAAACCGCCTACTCCGCCTCCAAAGGCGCAGTCAACAGTCTGACCCGCGCACTGGCAAAGGAGCTTGCGCCCAGCAATATTGCGGTAAACGCCATTGCCTGCGGCGTCATCGACACCGACATGAACCACTGTTTTTCTGAAGAGGAACTGCAGGCACTGATCGAAGAGATCCCCGCAGACCGCTTGGGACAGCCTGAGGAAGTCGGACTGCTTGCGTTAAAGCTTGCAGAATCGCCCCTTTACTTAACCGGGCAGATTATCACAATGGACGGCGGATTTTTATAATCCGCCGTCCATTATATTATTCATGACAACAGAATGCTCGCAGAGCGTGCATTCTATTGTTTTCTCCCCATTCCCTTCGGGAAGTTTACCTGATTCTTTTGTTCCTGCATCCGCTGTCTCTTGTTCATAATCCGTTTTAAGAAATAGATGATATAAGCAGTCTGAAGGTAATTGATCTCCATATTCCAGCCGATTCCCCCAAAGAAAAGGACTTCTGAAATCCCATACAGGACGATCAGCACCATCGGAATATAGATGCCCCATTTGCCAAAGTAGTTCGAATGCCAGCCAACGGCACCCATAAAGACCTGATTGACGAACATAACCAAAATAACCATGGCGTTGCCTTTTGCCGGATCGGGCAGCTGCATCAAAATCAGCGGCACCAGATAAAAGAGAATGGTCCCCCCCGCGCTGAAGCACGCCAGCCGAATCCAGTTTGCCTTGCTCAATTGTTTCATAACGTATATTTCTCCTTAATTTTCCACAAGCCAGTCGCGCTATCCTGCGCGCTCAGCGCCCCTGCGATACGCTTTTTCGTCCGTCGATGCGCACCGCACCCACGGCGAACTACGCTGCAGCGTCAGGACTGCAGTGCTTTCAGCTCGTAGAAATATCCTTTCTTTTCCATCAGCTCGTCGTAGCTGCCGACTTCGACAATCTTACCGTCCCGCATCGCAACGATCCTGTCCGCATTGCGGATCGTGGAAAGTCTGTGTGCCACCAGGAAGGTCGTGCAGTTTTTCATCATGTTGCTGGTCGCTTCCTGAACTTTTTTCTCGGAGGCAGAATCCAGCGCGCTGGTGGCTTCATCAAATACGATGATCTTCGGCTTACGGATCAGTGCCCTGGCGATGGAAATTCTCTGACGCTGACCGCCGGAAAGCTTATCCCCGTGTTCTCCCAGCTGCGTATAGATGCCATCCGGAAGCTTTTCGATCATATCCTCCAGTCCGACATCCTTTATGACTTCCATCACTTCCTTTTCCGTCACATGTTCCAGACCGTAAGCGATATTGTCCAGAATCGTTCCGGAAAACAGGATTGTATTTTGCGGCACGACTGCGATCTGATGACGATATTCATTGATATCCAGATTGACCATATTGATGCCGTCGATCAGGATCTTTCCGCTGACCGGAGGGATAAAGCCGATCAGCAGGTTCAGAACCGTAGATTTTCCGGCGCCCGATTCTCCCACCAGCGCAATGCTCTCCCCAGGCTTTACATCCAGAGTGAAATCGCTCAGCGTATTTTTATCGCTGTCAGGATATTTAAAATCCACATTGACAAATTTTACTGCGCCCTTTAATTCCCCCAGCGGCACAATGGAATTGTTTTCCTCCACATGGCTGTTGCCCATGATGTCGCCGATGGATTTGACAGACTCCAGACCCTTGCTGATCTGCGGATAAATATTGATCAGCGTCGAAATCTGTCCCACCAGAGAAGTGAAGTAGGTCTGATACAGAACAACCTCGCCAACCGAAATTTTGCCTTTGACTGCCAGATACGCAGTAAAGGCAAGACAAATCATCTGGAAGGACTGGAATACAACCCAGTTGACTGCACCGAAGAGTGCATTGATCAGATCCAGATTGTAACCGCGGTCTACGATCCGGTTCAGGTAGGTATTCATCTTGCTGATTTCCACTTCCTGCAGACCATGTGCCCGCGCCACCGGAATCATTTCAAGCATTTCGGCAACTGCACCCTGCGTGTTTTCCATCTCGCTTCGAAATTCCTGGTTTTTCTCCCGGACAGGCTTCTTAAATGCCCGCATCGTCAGAACTGCAAAGGGTACGACCACAAGGAAAAACAGAAATACCATCGGACTTTTCCGCAGGGTAATGACAATGATCACGGAAATATCCAGGACAAAAAAGAACAGGGTCCTGAAAATCTGGTTCAAAAGCTCCGTAACATTTTCCACGTCTCGCATGATCTTTGATTGCAGACGTCCTGACTGTACTTCCTTGTGGAACATGATGGAGAGCTGCTGCAGCTTTCTGACCATTGCATTTCGAAGAGAGCCTTCGATTCCTCTGTTGACGCTGGCAAATGCAACCGTTGCCAGATAGTTCGTTCCCGCGTTCTGCATAATAAAGAGCAGTGCAACCATCACATTCAACAGGATGATCTCCAGAGAGCCTGCATCCGGATTCGTCGCCGCATTGATGATGTTGCTCGTTGCAATCGGAATGATCCAGATCGGAGAGCGCTGCAGGATCAGGAAAAATCCTGTTTCTACCAGCTTCTTCTGCTTGCCTTTATAAAAACTGCACAGGATTTTTATCGGATGGTCTTTGTTCGTGGAATAGGTCTGCAGATAATCCTGAAACCTTTCCAGCCCCGCTTCTGACGGTTCTCTTCTTTCCGACCAGCGCACTTTCCTGGGCTTCTCCGGTTTTGTCCCCGCCTGTTGTCCCTCCAGAGCCTTTTCTTTTTTATGGAATAACATAGTAAGCGTCCCTCCCGTTGTTTTCTTCCATAATCCTGATTTTTAAAAAAGAATGTGCCTTGGCACATTCTCGCGCCGAGGCGCGGTTGCTTCAGCAA
>OGZO01003143.1_pt1 | contig 10749 bp, 7 predicted proteins | sample 1576721 | NCBI WGS metagenome assembly OGZO01 (sample SAMEA3541516, study PRJEB24748) | human gut metagenome | biome: human gut; feature: human-associated habitat; material: faeces | place: China | collected 2012 | reverse complement strand
AATTCTGTGCATCGCGAAGCGTGTTGCTGTGAACGGAGTGAACAGTAACATCATCAATCCATATGGTTCTTTTTTTCGCATCATATTTTCTTGTAAAACAGACAGTATCGCGGTATAATATGGGTATATAATTTTAGCAGGCTAATCACTTGTTATGCTTGATAAAGGAGGCCGAAAATGAGTAAAAACAAGCACAAATTTCTTACATTTGCTGCTCTGATGACCGGCGCAACTGTTGCTGTTCATTTCATTAACCACACGATTGCTACTGCTGCACAATTAAAACAGATGCTCCACATTTCTAATGACAATTACTTTGAATGGCGCTTTGGGAACATTTATTATACCAAAAAGGGAACTGGGTCACCGATTCTTTTGATTCATGACACTTTACCTGGAGCTTCCGGGTATGAATGGAGCAAAATTGAAGACGAACTGGCAATTGACCATACCGTATATACTGTTGATTTGTTAGGATGCGGACGTTCGGACAAATCCAGCATTACCTATACAAATTTTGTTTATGTTCAGATGATCAGTGATTTTATCAAAAAAATAATTGGTCAGAAAACAGATGTGATTGCAAGTGGTTTTTCAGGCTCTTTTGTTACTATGGCCTGTCACAATGAGAAAGAACTTTTTAACAAAATCATGCTGGTAAATCCGCCCAGCCTGACTCAATTAAAACAGATGCCAAACAGAAAGGACCGCCTGTTAAAAGCAGCTCTGGAAATTCCGATTTTCGGAACTCTGGTTTATCATATGATCGTATCACGTGCTAATATAAATAATCTTTTTATCGAGAAGATGTATTATAATCCATTCCATGTGGATAATCAAATGGCAGATGCTTATTATGAAGCAGCTCATAAAGGTGGATATTATACCAGATTTTTGTACTCCAGTCTTGCAGCTAAGTATATAAATATAAATATCTGTCATGCACTTAAGGCACTGGATAACAGTATTTATATTGTTGAAGGTGAAACAGAGCCAAACGGAAAGGCTGTCACTGATGATTATTGTGCCTCCAACCCGGCTATTGAAGTTTCTGTTCTCAAAGAAACAAAACATCTTCCACATGTTGAAGCACCTGAAGCGTTTCTTGAACAGGTTAAAATCTTCTTTTAAGCCTTATATTTAAGCCAGAATGAGTCGACGAGTTGATTTTGAGACAATTTTGAAGGATAAATTTTTTTATTTCAAGTCGGAAGAGGGCGACGTTGCGGTGACTACAGCAACCGAATTCGGACAAAATATACCGCAAAATGGGGCGTGCAGATTGTGGGAATGATTTTTCAAACACGCTCTAATACAACAAAAAATGAGGCAGGCATATGTAAGAAATTCTATATGCCTGCCTCACTTTTTTATAGATTCGTTTATTCTTTTACTCTTCTGTACTGTCCGTTTCCTGAGAATCTGCATTCTCCTCTTCGGATGTATCAGAATCGTTTGTTATGCCGGCTGTTTCAGATGTACTGTCATTGAACTCTTCTATGCTCTCACCTGGCATATCTGTTGAATCTGATTTAGTATCATCTGTTGTTGCTTCGTCTGAATCTGTCTTATCTGAACTATCTTCTTCTGTTCCAACAACTGATTCAAATGCTGTGAACAGTTCTTTTACATTCATCTTATTTACGAGATATACTTTATTATCCACCACTGCCGCATAATAGTTTGTATCGTAGCTATAGTATGCAACTTCCTGTGTATCACCGTCTTCTTCTGTAAATATAGCTGTCAGTTCTGCATCACCGTCAGGTTCATATTTATCTGTCAGACGTTTCTGAGCCGTCATGTTGATCAGTTTATTGTAGAATGTTGTAAATGTTGTTTCATCCAGATCAGAACCATTCAGTTTATAGGTAACTGTTTCTGTATCGTTTCCATCATCATCTGTGGATGTTTCACGTGAAACATTTACTTTATAATCACTGCCCTGATAATTTACTTTGAGGCTTCCGAGGCTGTTTAAAGATACATAACTTACTGTCATATCCCAGAAGTCTTCTTCTGATTTATCAGTTAGCGCGGACAGAGTATCCGTTGACATCGTATAGACTTCATTGCTGTCATTTACCATGACATATCTGCTGCTGTCATCTGTTTCATTTCCAACAAGAATTGTAAGCTGCTTATCTGCCATCTTAGTTTCTTCTTCCGAAGAATCCTCATTGTCTGATGCACTGTCTGAGTTTTCTGATGTTTCATCTTCTGCTTCTTCACCGTCAGTATCTTCAGCCTCAGATGTTTCATCCGTAGTTTCACTTACACTTTCGTCTGATTCTGTATCCTGTTCAGCATCGTCACTGTTTTCTTCCACAGATGAAGCATCTTCATCTGCCGTCTCACCGGAAGCTGTCGTATCATCTTGTGTGTCTTCATCAGTGTCATCATCAGCAACTTCTTCCTGATAATCTACTGTGATTGTTGCATATGGTTTATCCAGACCATATTTGCTCTTGTCGTCGCATTTATAATCTGCAAGTGAACTATATGCCATGCTTCCGAATGAGGATACCAAAGAACTTACGGTAGCTGAGTCTGCTTTTTCTTCATCCTCGCTGCCTTTTACTGACCAGGTACTTGTATCTTCGTCTTTTGATAATTCATAGGAATTATCGCCGTCTACAGAAATTTTTGTAATGGTATCTGTATTGGAAATTGCAGGGAAATCTTCCATCTGCGCATAATCATTCAATGATTTGGCAAACGGCTCTACGCAGGAAGAATCTATCAGGTATACTGTCTTCTCATCATCATCTTTTCTTACATAATACTGACTGGTGGAGGAATTTTCATCTCCCACATACAGTGTAGTTGTTATGTCATCGCCATCTTCCTCATCAGATTTTGTTACAATCTTAATCGTGTTTGACGGAGAGTCCAGACCATATTCTGAAAGATCATCTACGTCCTCCAGAACTCTGTCTGAATCGACAGATGCAATAGCAGATGCTGCACTGTCCAGAGTAGTCTGATTTACCGGAAAATCTGTTTCGTCTTTCTTTACCCAGCTGTCATCATCTTTTTCAAATGTTGTCTCTGTATCATCAACCATAAAATCCAGAGATTTAATGTTATCTGTTGATGCAGTAAATACAGTTGTGCTTTCTTCAGAATCTTCTTCGGATTCTTTCTGCTCCTGATGGGCTACGTAGGTTTTTACACCTGCGTAAGCCCCGCAGCAGACACCAAGAACTACAACTGCAAGAACCATTTTTACAGTTTTATTCTTCATTTAAGCTTTTCTCCTCTTCATCCAAACTGCAAACCCTACAACAAGGAAGAATCCAGGAATCAGACCGATGGTGCAGATCTTCCAGAATGCAGCATCATAGTCTGTAAGTGTCAGATAAGATACAGACAGGCTCTTGGATGGGATAGATACGGTTGCACTGTCTTCTGTGTCTGTCATCCACTTCAGGGATTCGATGATCAGCTTCTCATTTCCGCCGGATACCATCTGATTTACCTGTGATTCCATCAGATTGGAAGTTGAATAGTATACGATCTGCGTTTCTTTGTCATCATCCAGAGTCTCTGTGATGCTTACTCCCAGATCAAATGGGCCAGCTTCGTCTCCGTCTTCTTTCTCCAGAGTATCACTGTTCAGATCTGTCTTGGAATATGCCTGGTCTGATGTGGTGAGGATACTGTTGATCGTTACGGTATCTCTTACATCATCCATTTTTTTGATTCCCTGTGCATATGGTACAAGTACATAATATCCTCCGGAAACAGTCTCAGAGCTTGCATCTGTGCTGTTTATAGTCGGAACCAGATAATATGGCATCTGCATTGCATAATGCTGATTATCACCTTCAAATACGATTCCAGCTTCTCTCTGAACACCATAGTTTTCCAGAACTGCATCAAAGTTTGGCAGGTCTTCTGTTGTATAATCAGAGAAAATCATCGCCTTTCCGCCATTTTCAAGATAATCAATAATAGCAGTCTTTTCATCTTCTGAAATATCTGTGGACGGAGAATCAATGAACAGGCAGTCTGCATCATCCGGAACACTTCCCTCTGTAAGAAGATTCAGAGACTGAATATCCATGTTTGCCTTCTCGATGTCTTCTTTGATAGTAGAATCCATCTCCTTCTCACCATGTCCCTCGAGTGTATAAAGGATCGGGAGATCTTCGGATGTTACATATCCGATCGCACTTGTGATCTGACCTTCACCGTCGAAACCGGTGGTCTGAGAGCTGTAGGTCTGATAATCAATTGTGCTCTCATAGATATTGTTGTAATCAATGACTTTATTTCTGTCGCCGCATACAACGATCAGACTGTTTGCAGAAAGATCATCACTTGTATATTCCGTTACAAATTTAGGATTTACTACAGGATCCTTCTGCTCTACTTTAATATGCTTGGATTCATCTTCATATTTCTTAAGCAGATTGGTAATATTTTCATCTTCAGAACCGCTCTGTGCAATCTGGTAAATTGTTACGTCCTTGTCCAGATCTTTCAGCATTGCTTTTGTATCATCACCAATACTGTAGAGTTTCTGGCTGCTGATATCAATTTCTGAATATTTGGACGGAATCGCATTTACGATCATGTTGAGCACTACAACTACTGCAATAAATATCACTGACATAACCATTGTGTAAGAGCCGTTTTTGATATGCTTCTTACTGATGGTGCCAATCAGTTTCTTTTTGTCAAATTTTTTATGGTTATTATTTTTCATCTTTTCTTTCAGTTTCATTTTCTTTCACCTCCCCACTAATTCCAGCGTCTCTTCAAAATAGACTGTGTTGTAAGGAACAGGCATACTGCAATCACAGAAAGAAAATATACAATTCCTTTTATATCAAAGATGTTACTTGTAAAATTATCAAAGTGTCCGCTCAGATTAAACACATCCAGGACTTTCTGAATACCGCCCTCAAAAATACTGGATTTTACTACATAAATAATAATCAGTGCCACTTCTCCGATCACACCGATCACTGCTGAGATCAGAATATTCTTGATCATGGTATAGATAATGATGGCTGCTGCCAGGATCAATAACCCAAATGTCACGCATGTCGACATAGATGTCTGAGAGAAGAATGAAGAAATACCATTCATCATGTAAAATGCAAATAAGAAAACAAATGTGAGTACCGCTGCAATTACCTGGCTCTCAGTTAATGCTGACATAAATACACCGATTGCAATATTTGCACATCCCAGGAGAAAGAATCCCAGGACTGCTGTATATGCAGATGCAAACTCTACTGTGCCAAACCTGGACATAATCAGCGGATAAGTACACATAACTGCCATCGGAACAGCAAATACAGTTACCAGTGCAAGATATTTACCTATTACAATACCGCTCACAGAAACCGGTGCTGTCAGAAGCAGCTGATCTGTTTTCTGTTTTCTTTCCTCTGCAAGTACACGCATAGTCAAAATCGGTACTCCGATCAGGAATGCAAAGGTAATTGCACTTAAGGTGTATTCAAATTTCGGATATGCTGCTGAAAGCTGATATGCTGAAAAATAAATACCTGTCAGTACAAGAATGAAAAAGATAAATAAATATCCTACCATGGATGTCAGGTAACTTTTCAGCTCTCTTTTATATATAGCTGTCATGGTTATTTCTCTCCCCCTTTATCATTATTCTGTTCTTCCGGTATTTCTGCTGATGTCTGTTTTACGTTTGTCTCGTTTGATCTACCGGCATCAGTATCTTTATCTTCAGGTGTATTTGGGACTTCGTCTGCAGATATTGGTTTATCGGATGCAGTAAGTTCAAGGAAGATTTCCTCCAGTGATACTTTCCTGGACTTCATCTCATAGATTGGGCTGTTAATCTCCGACATTTTGTAGAATACTTTTTCCCGAATGTCATTCTGCTCCTCTGTTGAAACTTTCACACTCCAGAGATTCTGTTTCTCATCTTTTTCCATTGTTACGCTGTTGACTCCCTCGATTCCCTCGAGAGCCTTCCTGATCTGTGTTTTTTCACCTTTAATAAGCATCTCCAGAGTATTGGATCCCTCTGCAAGTTTTCCAAGATTCTCAGGAGTATCGCTTGCTACCAGTTTTCCATGAGAAATGATCAGCACGTAATCGCATACCGCGCTTACTTCAGAAAGTATATGCGAGCTGAGAATAACGGTATGTTTCTTTTTTAATTCTTTAATTAAGGTTCGGATTTCAATAATCTGTTTAGGGTCAAGACCTACTGTCGGCTCATCCAGGATGATCACCTCCGGATACCCCATAATCGCCTCAGCAAGACCAACTCTCTGTCTGTAACCTTTTGACAGGTTCTTTATCAGACGGTTTCTCATGTCTGAAATCTTTACCATATCCATGACTTCTTCGATCATGTTTGCTTTTTTATCTTTTGGGATTTTCTTGAGATCTGCCACAAATTTCATGTATTCCAGGACAGTCATATCAAAATAGACCGGCGGCTGTTCAGGCAGATAACCGATACATTTCTTTGCCGCTTCCGGTTCTTCGAGGATATCGTGTCCGTCAATTTTGACGGTTCCTTCGGTGGATGCGATGTATCCGGTTATCATATTCATTGTAGTGGATTTTCCTGCACCGTTTGGTCCCAGAAATCCATAGATTTTGCCTTTCTCTATTTTAAAGGAAAGGTGGTCAACTGCCGTATGGTTACCATATCGTTTAACCAGATTGTTTACTTCAATCAATGTGTTCTCCTCCTCTTAATTTTTGCCAAAATAAAATATAGAAAATGTCCCCAGGTGAAACAGAGAATGGGGGAACCCGAGGACATCTCTATAAAAATAGTTTATGATGAAGTTGTGATGAAATTAGGATAAAAGTGTGATTATTCTGTGATGTTTGTTTGAAAAAAATAGCTGTCCCGAAATCTCGGCATTTTTTGCCAGAAGATTTCATGAGACAACTATACATAGATTTATTATGACAATGGTTCTTTTAATGGTGTTCCTGCTTTACGCGGATACTTTCCAGGTGTAGATTTTTTCTTATTTATAATGACAAGGGATCGGTCAATCTCAGAGTCCGGCAATTTAAAGTATGTGATGTCTTTCACCTGACCACCGAGGATATTGATTGCTTTCTCTGCTTCTTCTGCCTCTTCCTGTACAGTTCCTGATTTATAGGAAATGAAAGTTCCTCCTGTCTTTACATAAGGAAGACAATATTCTGACAGAGTTGCAAGGTTTGATACTGCCCTGGATACACAGAGATCATATTTCTCACGATACTCTTTATTTTTTGCATACTCTTCTGCTCTTCCATGAATCGCCTTAATCCCTTCTAATCCAAGAAGCTCAAAACTTTCCTCAAGGAAGTTTACCCTCTTTTTCAGAGAATCCAGCAGACATGCCTCCAGATGTGGAAAAGCAATTTTCAAAGGCACACCTGGAAATCCGGCACCTGTACCGATGTCCATAATTGTTTTTACTTTTGTCATATCAATGGCTTTTACACATGCAAGACTGTCAAGAAAGTGCTTTGTAAGTACTTCCTCAAACTCAGTAATACCTGTCAGATTCATAACCTTATTTTTTTCTACCAGAAATTCATAAAACTGGATAAACTGATTTTTCTGCTTCTGGCTCAGCTCTATACCCAGTTCTCTGCATCCATTTTCCAATGTCGTCAGATTATACGGCATGTATTATTCTCCTTTTTCTACCTTTATTTATTATTTTTGTATATTTTACAGGGTTGTTTTATGTGCTTTTATGATTTTATCTGTTATTTATAGTCCGTTATTTTACTCTTTTATGTACTATTTTAATATTTTTTGCCAATTTCTTGTTTTTATAAGCACATTAAAGCGTATTATATTAATTATTTCGTACTGGAAAGATACACCAGTAAAACTGATATATCAGCAGGAGAAACTCCTGAAATTCGGGAAGCCTGTCCGATTGAAATCGGTCTGTATGCTTCCAGTTTCTGACGTGCTTCGATTCTCAGGCTTCCAACTTTCTCATAATCAAGATCTGTCGGGATTTTCTTTGCTTCCAGTTTCTTAAACTGTTCTACCTGTTTTAACTGTCTGCGGATATATCCATCATACTTGATGTTAATGTCAACCTGTTCCTGTACATCCCATGGCAGTTCCGGACGTTCTTTATCAAGTGGTTTGATTGCTTCATAAGAAAGTTCCGGACGGCGGATCAGTTCTGCCAGAGTAGTTCCGGATTTCAGCGGTGTGCTGTTATAGCTTTCCAGAAGGGTCTGAACCTCTTTGTTTGCTCCGATATTTGTATGTTCTACTCTGCTGATCTCTGTTTTTATCTGTTCTTCTTTCGTAAGGATTTTCTGATAATCCTCTTCACTGATGAGCCCTGCCTGATATCCCTTTTTACGAAGTCTCAGATCCGCATTGTCCTGTCGGAGAAGTAATCTGTACTCCGCTCTGCTGGTCATCATTCTGTATGGCTCATGGTTTTCTTTTGTTACCAGATCATCAATAAGAACACCAATATAAGCCTCAGAACGGTCAAGAATCAGCTGTTCCTGACCTTTAACTTCCAGAGCAGCATTAATTCCTGCGATCAGTCCCTGCGCCGCTGCTTCTTCATACCCTGAACTTCCGTTAAACTGACCACCGCTGAACAGTCCTTTGATTTTCTTAAATTCCAGTGTAGGATATAACTGACGTGGATTAATACAGTCATATTCAATGGCATATGCATTTTTTACGATTTTTGCATGTTCCAGTCCCGGTACGGAATGATACATTTCTTCCTGCACATCTTCCGGCAGAGAGCTGGACATTCCACCAATATACATCTCATTTGTATAGAGACCTTCCGGCTCAATAAATACCTGATGACGGTTCTTATCTGCAAAACGGACTACTTTATCTTCAATTGACGGGCAATAACGCGGACCGGTTCCTTCGATCATACCGGAATACAACGGAGAACGGTCAAGGTTTGCACGAATGATCTCATGAGTTTTCTCATTTGTATATGTCAGCCAGCAGGATTTCTGCTCTATCTGAACATCTTCCGGATTAGTTGAGAATGAAAATGGTACAACTCTCTCATCTCCAAACTGTTCCTCCATTTTGCTGTAGTCAATTGTATTTCCGGCAATACGGGCAGGTGTTCCTGTTTTAAAACGGAACATTTCAATTCCCAGCTCTTTCAGAGAATCAGTCAGGTAGTTGGCTGCCTGCAGTCCGTTTGGTCCTGTATAATTACTTACATCACCGTAAATACATCTTGCTTTTAAATAAGTTCCTGTACAGAGGACCACTGCTTTACAGTTATAAGTTGCACCGGAATATGTTTTTACCCCTGTAATCTTTCCGTCCTCGACCAGAAGTTTTGTTACTTCTCCCTGTTTAATAGTCAGATTAGGTGTATTTTCAAGCGTTTTTCTCATTTCATTGCTGTATGCCTGTTTGTCAGCCTGCGCACGTAAGGAGTGCACTGCAGGTCCTTTGGAACAGTTAAGCATTTTGGACTGGATAAAGGTCTTGTCAATATTTTTTCCCATTTCACCGCCCAGGGCATCAAGTTCTCTTACCAGATGGCCTTTGGAACTGCCGCCTACGTTCGGGTTACATGGCATTAATGCGATACTGTCTACACTTACAGTAAACATCACTGTATTCAGGCCCAGGCGCGCGCCCGCAAGTGCTGCTTCACATCCGGCATGACCGGCACCGACTACAACAATATCATAATCTTCTACTAACGTTCTCATTTTGTCTCCTTTTATTTTACAACTGCTCATCCTATTCTTTCAAAAATCGCCGAAGGCGATTTTTTGATTTTTATTTACCCATGCAAAACTTGCTGAATATCTCATTTACCAGATCTTCACCAACAGACTCTCCGAGGATTTTACCCAGATTTTCATATGCATTCATAAGATCTATAGAAAAGAAATCTTCCGGCATTCCCATTTCGATACTGTTTCTGACCAGATCAAGGCTTCTGTCAGCCTCTTCCAGTGCTGCTTTATGACGGGCATTTGTAATATATACCTCATCATTAAAGGAAATCTCTCCTCCAAAAAACATATCTTTAATCTGTTCTTCCAGTTCTGTAATGCCTTTTTCTTCTTTTGCAGAAATCGGAATTACAGGATGTCCTGTTTTTTCTTCCAGGATTTCCGGCTGGATTTCCGGCTGAAGATCAGTTTTATTATACAGGATAATCGCCTTTTTTCCAGTAAGCATTTCCATGATTTCTTCATCATTTTCGTCAAGCGGAACAGAAGAATCCACTACATAAAGAATCAGATCTGCTTTCTGTGCCATTTCTCTGGCTCTGTCTACCCCTATTTTTTCCACAATATCCTTTGTTTCCCGGATTCCGGCTGTATCAATAATCTTCAGAGATATTCCATGAAGTGTGATATATTCCTCCAGAATGTCTCTGGTCGTTCCTGCAATATCTGTCACAATAGCCCGGTTTTCTCCGATCAGAAGATTTAACAGTGAGGATTTTCCGGCATTTGGTTTTCCGAGGATAACTGTCTGGATTCCCTCCTGGATCATCTTTCCGTCAGAAGAAGTTTTCAACAGGCGCTTCACTTCTTTCTGTTCATTATCCACAACTTCCAGAAGTTCCTGGGGATATCCATCCAGACTGATATGTTCCGGATCATCCAGTGCCGATTCTATATATGCAATGTGATAAATCAGCTTTTCTCTGATATCTCGGATTGCTTTCTGCACAGAACCTCTTAACTGATCCATGGAACTGCGCCACATCGGGATGGGAAATATTGTAGTAATCGGGGCAGCTT
>OGZO01003141.1_pt1 | contig 10755 bp, 9 predicted proteins | sample 1576721 | NCBI WGS metagenome assembly OGZO01 (sample SAMEA3541516, study PRJEB24748) | human gut metagenome | biome: human gut; feature: human-associated habitat; material: faeces | place: China | collected 2012 | reverse complement strand
GACTGTAAATCTGTTGTCTTCGACTTCGATGGTTCGAATCCATCCTCTCCCACCAAAAACCACTTCATATAAAGTGGTTTTTTTACCCCTAAGGGGTAGGGATAAAATTTAATATGCTGGTGTAGCTCAATTGGTAGAGCAGCTGATTTGTAATCAGCAGGTCGCGGGTTCGAGTCCCATCACCAGCTCCACAAACAGGGATAAGCTTTTGTTTATCCCTAACACATGGGAGAGTTCCCGAGCGGCCAAAGGGGGCAGACTGTAAATCTGTTGTCTTCGACTTCGATGGTTCGAATCCATCCTCTCCCACCACATCAGAGCAAGCTGTATACAGCTTGCTCTGATTTTTTGTATAATATTGTTTTGAACGTTTTTGAACGGAATATTTGATATTTTTCTTTGATTTGGTTTCGCAAATTTGGTGTATTTTTGAATGCAAAATAAAACAAAATTTTTTGTAACAATTTGTAACAACTTCTTAAATCATTTAAACAATTTTGTAAGTCTGTTGTTGTTGTAATAAATATTCATACGGCGTATAATAGACTTATAAAGAGAACAGGAAATGAATGAAAGGGAGTGTCAAATATGAAGAAGAAAATGTTAGTTGCGGCGCTTATGCTTATAGTTATGATGACTCAAATCAGTGCATTCGCTTCATCATATGCGACATATGCCGTTCATAATGAGAAAGCTGTTCTGAAAGCTGCGGATAATCTCGGCGAATATGCGGTAATACCAAAGGAACTTGAAGGTGTGACGGTAGAGGGAATTGGAGCGGATGCCTTTAAAAACAACAAAGAGTTGAAAGGTATAGAAATTCCCGAAACAGTGTCATATATCGAATGGGGAGCATTTGAAGGTTGCGATAATCTTACTGATATAAATATACCTCAAAATGTGATGAAGATTGAAGATATGACATTTGCTGACTGCACAAGCCTTGAAAACATCAAGTTACCCGAAAAATTACAGGAAATCGGAGTGAAAGCATTTTCAAACACAGATTTAAAGGAAATCGTAATTCCTGACGGCACGAAAGCCATAGATATAAAAGCATTTGAAAATTGCAAAAATCTTAAAACCGTAGTTTTGCCAAAGAGCGTTGAATACATTGCTGTCGGAGCGTTTGACGGCTGTGAAAAAGTCAACGTGAAATGTGTAAAAGGCACATATGCCGAAGAATATCTGAAAGCTAACAAAATTTCATATATTGCACATTAGTATAAAAATTTAATATGGGTTAATAATTAAAGGGTGGTATGGAAATATCACCCTTTTTGCGTGCTGATGAATTATCTGAAATGCAATTTGACTTTTGGATATGTATGTAAAGTTTACAAATAGTTTAAAAACATAAAGTGTTTTTTCTATTGACGAGAGTAAGTTTGAATGGTATAATTAAAATATATTGTATTTTTTTGAAACATAGATGAATATTTTTGGAGGTTACAGAGTGAAAGTTAAATTTAATGTAAAAAGATATTTTCAAGTGCTTGGAATATCACTCGCAGTGATTATTGCCGCGGCAGCTGTCTGTATGGGAATTGACTTTTCGGGCTCAAACAATGAGGAAGCAGTGGACAACACTTCGACTGTTGAGGCGGCAGACGGAAAGATAAACGTTTTACTTATGGGTGTTGACGTTGACGGCTTGAGAACAGACGCAATAATGCTTGCAAGTTTTGATACCGAAACAAAAGAGGTGAATATGCTCTCAATTCCTCGTGATACAAAAATGTATATAGGAAACCGTTATCAAAAAATTAACGCCGCACACGCATTTGTGGATGAAAGCGGAGAAATCGGCGGTGCGACAGCAACTTGTGAGGCGGTAACGAGAATAACGGGTATTCCGATAAATTACTATGTTGATTTCAGCTTTGACGCTGTTGCTCACGTTATAGACGAACTTGGTCCTATTGAATTTACAATTCCGGACCTTTACGGCGACGGTGTAGGTATGGTATATGATGACCCTGTACAGAGTCTGCATATAAATCTTCCGCCGGGAGATTATCAGCTGAACGGTCAGCAGGCTGTATGGCTTATGCGTTACAGACACGGTAATGTCAATCCGTCAACCGGTGTATTTAAAGGTTATGTAAACGGTGACAGTGACAGAGTTGAAATGCAGCAGAAATTCCTGAAAGCTGTTGTAGACCAAAAGGTTAATGCATCTTTGATTTTGAAAATTCCTTCAATATTCAAGGATATAAGCTCTGAAATTAAGACAAACTTTACAGTAAGTGAAGTTATTAAGTATTCAAAATATTTGGCTGATTTATCAAGCGTGAATATTCATTCGTATTCATTGCCTGGTGAATATAGTTCAGATTCAGCGAACGGCGACGTTTGGATACCTAATATGGACGAAATCAGAACGATGGTACAAGATGTGTTCGGTTATCCTGCAGATAATATCACAACGGACAATCCTAAAAATGCTACAAGAGAGAGCGGTAGTTCTTCATCAAGCGGTATATCTTCAAGCTCGTCAAACACTTCGAATTCATCAAATTCATCAAATTCATCGAACTCAAAAAGCAGAAGTTCAAATTCATCATACAGTTCATCGGGAACTTCGGGTTCATCAAGCTCAGGTACCTCAAACAGTTCATCAAGCTCATCATCCGGTTCATCAAACTCATCATCCGGTTCGTCATCAAATCATGAAACGACCGAAGAAAGTACGGGAACATCAAGTTCTTCTCACGAGAGTACAGGCGAAAGATATGAATCAAGCGAAGAATCAAGTGGTGAATCTTCGAGTTCTGAATACAGTAGCAGTGAAAGCAATGACGGCAGCGATGAATAATAAAGATAAAATCACAAAAAAGTCTTGAAATTGTTGGATTTATGTGATATAATATCTTTCAAAGCGGAATATACTATATTCAGAAAGAGTGGGTTTACCCACTCTTTCATATTTATATGAAAAGATTTTTTGAAAAGTTACGGAGGTACAAATGGCTAACGGAACAGAAATCCGAGCACTTGAACTCGGAGAACAAATTGCACAGAAACAAAATGTATATATTGTTGATGTGACATACAAAAAAGCCGACGACACTTATTCGCTATGCTATTATATTGACAAAGAGGGCGGAATTGGTATAGACGAATGTGAATTGTTTTCAAAGGCAGTAGAGGAACTTCTTGACGCAGAAGATTTTATTGAAGAAAATTATACGCTTGAAATTTCGTCACCGGGGGCAGACAGAAAACTTACAAAGGAACGTGAATTTCTTTATTATATCGGCAGAGAGGTTGACGTAAAGCTTTACAAAGCAGAAAACGGCGTAAAGGAATTTACAGGCGTTTTAAAGGATTACAAGGATAAAACAGCATTTGTTGAACTTGATGGGGAAGTGAAAGAAATACCTGTTAAGCAAGCAGTTTATATAAGATTATCATTTAAGTTTTAGAGAGGAAGATTTATAAAAATGGAAAAGGGATTATTTGAGGTTCTTACGGAAATCTGTAACGAAAAGGGCATAAGTCAAGAAGTGCTTATAGACGCTCTTGAAGCGGCTCTTGTTGCGGCATATAAGAAAAACTTTTATTCAGCACAAAACGTTGAGGTTTCAATAGACAGAGAAAGCGGAACTGTAAAGGTATTTGCAAAGAAAGAAGTTGTTGACCTTGTATATGACGAATTTGAAGAAATTTCACTTGAGGACGCAAGAGCAATCAACGGTAATTATCAAATCGGTGATATGGTAAATATAGAAGTAACACCGAAAGATTTCGGCAGAATCAGTGCAATGACTGCAAAACAAGTTGTTACGCAGAGAATAAGAGAGGCTGAAAGAGGAATAATTTACAGTGAATACACCGAAAAGACAAATGACATAGTTTCGGGAACAATCGAGAGAATAGAAAAAGGAAACGTATTTATAGACATCGGCAAAATCGAAGCAATGCTGCCTGAAAAAGAACAGCCAATCGGCGAAACATATGAAGTAGGTCAAGTGCTTAAATGCTATGTGAGCGAAGTGAAAAGCGGAACAAAGGGTACACAAATTATAGTTTCAAGAACTCATCCGGGACTTGTTAAAAAGTTGTTTGAGGCAGAAGTACCTGAAATTGCCGAGGGTATTGTTGAGATAAAGAACATTGCGCGTGAGGGCGGCTCAAGAACAAAGATTGCCGTTTATTCAAACGATCCTAACGTTGACGCACAAGGTGCTTGTATCGGACCGAAGGGTATAAGAGTTCAGAATATCGGCGAAGAATTGAAGAATGAAAAGATTGATATAGTTAAGTGGAGCGAAGACCCTGCCGAATTTATTGCGGCAAGTCTAAGTCCAGCCAAGGTTATTTCAGCTGAAATCAACGAAGAGGAAAAGAGTGCACACGTTGTTGTACCTGAATATCAGCTTTCGCTTGCAATAGGCAGAGCAGGTCAGAATGTACGTCTTGCGGCAAGACTTACAGGCTGGAAAATAGACATCAGTGCGGAGGACTAATATATATGAAGCACATACCACAAAGGATGTGCGTTGCGTGCAGAAAAATGTATCCGCAAAATGAACTTATAAGATTGGTTCGTGACAACAAAACAGGTGAGATTAAATTCGACTGTGATAAAAAATTGTTCGGACGTGGTGCTTATATTTGCAAGAATATAGACTGTATTCGAAATGCGGAGAAAAAAAGAGGGATTGAGCGTCATTTTAAATGTGCCGTCCCAAAGGAACTATATAAAGCGGCGGAGGAATTGATTTGAACAACAAATTTTTAGGTATGCTCGGCTTGGCAAAAAGAGCCGGTAAGGTGCAGACAGGTGAAGATATATGTTCAAAAGCCGTTAAAAGCGGTGTTTCAAAGCTTATTATAGTAGCGTGTGACGCATCTGATAATACAAAAAAATCAATAACCGATTCATGCAAATTTTATAAAACGAAATTTGTTGAGGCGGGAAGTAAGGCGGAGCTTGGCAAGTTTACAGGAGCAGACAGCCGTGCGGTAGTTTCCGTGAATGACGACAATTTTGCGAAAGCAATTTTAGATAGATTAAACGACTAATCCCTCTGGGACATGGAGAAAGGGTGATGCAAATATGGCAGATAAGATAAAATTAGGTGAGATTTCAAAAAATCTAAAGATTACAAATAAGGATATAATAGCTAAACTTGCGGAATTCGGAGTAGAACTAAAGAGTTCGGCAAGCGTGGTTGACGAAGAAACTATCGGTTTGATTTTCGATATTTATACGGAGATGAACCAAGTTTCAGAGGAAGAAATTCGCGAAATGCGTGAGGCGGCTTTGAAGAAAGCAAACGAAGACGGCAATGACGAAGAAAAGCCGGCGAAAAAGCCTGCCAAGAAAACAGAAGAAAAGGCTGAAAAACCTGCTAAGAAAGAAGAAAAGAAAGCAGAAGAAAAAACTGTTAAAGAAGTTAAAAAGACTGAAGAAAAAACAGAGGTAAAAGCCGAAGTTAAGACTGAAACAAAGGCTGAAAAGAAAGAAGAAAAGCAAAAGCAAGAAAAGCATAAGAAAGTTGCAAAGAAACAGTCGGGTCAAAGAATTGACTTGAGCAATATCGACCATACCAATACGGAAGAAGAGTATGTTGTAAAGACAGAGGAAAAGAAACGTTATGTTGATACCCGTCAATCAACTGTTGAACTTGATACAATAGAATCCCGTGAACGTATTGAAGATATGGTTCCTGATAATATCAAGATGGATAAAAAGGGCGGTAAAGCTAAGAATAAAAAGGGCGGCAAAAACCGTCGTGAAAAGGAAAAGAACCAACAGCCTAAAAAGGAAATAAAGGCTAAGGTTATAACAGAGGTTGAAATCCCTGAAACAATTACAGTCGGTGAATTTGCGTCTAAGATGGGTAAGACATCGGCAGAAGTTGTTAAAAAACTTATGATGCTTGGAGTTATGGCATCACAAAACCAAGCTATCGACTTTGAAACAGCACAGCTTATCGGTGACGATTTCGGTATTGAAGTTAAACAGGAAGTTGTTCTTACAAAAGAAGATATGCTTATGATTGAAACCGAGGAAGAAGATAAGCCGGAAGATCTTGTTCCGCGTCCTCCTGTAGTTGTTGTAATGGGTCACGTTGACCACGGTAAGACATCACTTCTTGACGCAATCCGTGACACAAGCGTAACAGATACAGAGGCTGGCGGTATTACACAGCATATCGGTGCTTACAGCGTTAAACTAAACGACAGACTTATAACATTCCTTGATACACCGGGTCACGAAGCATTTACAACAATGCGTGCGAGAGGTGCACAGGTAACTGACGTTGCAATACTTGTTGTTGCGGCTGATGACGGTATTATGCCACAGACAATCGAGGCTATTAACCATGCAAAAGCGGCAGGTGTTACAATCGTTGTTGCAATTAATAAGATTGATAAAGACGGTGCTAACCCTGAAAGAGTTAAGCAAATGCTTGTCGAGTACGATCTTGTACCTGAAGAATGGGGCGGAGATACTGTCTGCGTTGAAATTTCGGCTAAAAAGAGAATTAACATTGACGGACTTTTGGAAATGGTACTTCTTGTTGCAGATATGCAGGAGCTAAAGGCTAACCCTAACAGAGATGCACAAGGTACTGTAATCGAGGCTGAAATCGATAAGGGCAGAGGTCCTGTTGCGACTGTTCTTGTACAGAACGGTACACTTAAAGTCGGTGATTTTGTAATTGCCGGAACAGCTGTCGGCAGAGTTCGTGCGATGGTAAACGATAAGGGCAGACGTGTTAAGACTGCACCACCGTCAACACCGGTTGAAATTCTTGGTTTGTCGGAGGCACCGTCGGGCGGCGACACATTTATGGTCGTTGAAAACGAAAAACTTGCACGTGACGTTGCTGAACAGAGAAAACAGGAACTTCAAGAAAATAAATTTAATCAAGTTGTTAAAGTATCGCTTGATAACTTGTTCAGCCAGATTGACGAGGGTAACATGAAAGAGCTTGACGTTATCATCAAGGCTGACGTACAAGGTAGCGTTGAGGCTGTTAAACAGTCACTTGAAAAATTGTCTAACGATGAAGTCAGAGTAAGAGCAATTCACGGCGGTGTAGGTGCGATTAACGAATCTGACGTAATGCTTGCAAATGCGTCAAATGCTATCATTGTCGGCTTTAACGTAAGACCTGACGCAGGTGCGCTTGCGTCTGCTGAACAGAATGAAGTTGATATAAGACTTTACAGAGTTATTTATCAGGCAATCGAAGAAATTGAGGCTGCTATGAAGGGTATGCTTGACCCTGAATTTAAGGAAGTCGTTATCGGTTATGCGGAAGTACGTCAGACATTCAAGGTGTCAAACGTGGGTACTATCGCAGGTTGTTATGTAACACAAGGCAAAATTCAGCGTAATGCTGAAATTCGTATCGTTCGTAACGGTATCATTGTTCACGAGGGTACTATAAATTCTCTAAAGAGATTTAAAGATGACGCAAAAGAAGTTGCGGAAAACTTTGAATGTGGTATCGGTGTTGAAAACTTCAACGATATTAAAGAGGGCGATACTATCGAATGTTTTGTTATGGAAGAAATAGAAAGATAGTTATTGGCTGAAATTCAGCCATTCATCAGAGAGGAATAAATATGGCAAGAATTGATAAAATCAATGAAGAAGTTAAGCGTGAACTTGCAAATATAATTCGTGAATTAAAAGATACGCGTATTCCGCTTATGACGAGCGTTGTTACTGTAAATGTGACAAACGATTTGAGATATGCAAAGGCATATATTTCCGTTATGGGTGATGAAGAAACAAAGAAAAAAGCTATGCAGGGCTTAAAGAGTGCCGCCGGCTTTATAAGACGTGAATTGGGTAAACGAATTGATTTAAGATATACGCCGGAATTTGTGTTTGAACTTGATGATTCAATCGAGCATGGTGCAAATATCGAAAGACTTCTTAATAATATAAACAAGAAATAAAGGGGATTAGTTATGCAGGCTGTTATTGATAAGATAATGGAGGCAAAATCCGTAGCAGTGCTTACTCATTTGAATGAGGATCCGGATACAATCGGCTCATGCTTTGCATTTGCAAAGGTTATGAGAAAGTTGGGTAAAGAGGCGACCGTATATGTAAACGGAAGAATTGAGTCAAGATTGGCATTTATAGGTGATGATTATGTTTTGTATCAAGAGGGTATGAAACATAATCACGACCTTTGCGCGTGCATTGACTGCGGTGATTTGGGACGTATAGCAGAGAGAAAGTCCCTCTTTGAAGAAATAAATAATTCAATAAATATTGACCATCACTTGACAAACACTAATTTTGCCGATGCAAATTATGTTGACGGTAAAGCGGCTGCGGCAGGTGAAATTTTGTATGCTTTGTTTGAAAAAATGGGCATTGAATTGGATAATGATATTGCCAGGGATTTATATACGGCAATATGCTCCGATACGGGTTGCTTTAAGTACAGTAACGTTACGCCTAAAACAATGCGTACGGCGGCAAACCTTTTGGAATATGATTTTGACCATGCGGAAGTGGCAAGACTGCTTTTTGACAGTGAGTCGCTTGCGGCGGCAAAATTAAAAGCAGAAATTACCGAAAATATCAAGGAATATGCAGACGGTAAAATTAAAGCGGTAATTACCGATGAAAAAATCGGTGCAAAGTACGGAATGGGTAAGGAAGATATTCCGAATTTGGTTGATATTCCGAGAAGAATTGAGGGTACTGAAATTGCGGTTTGCATAAAACGTACAAACAACGGTTTCAGACTTAATTTGCGTTCAAACGGTAAAGCCGACGTTGCGGAAGTTGCAATGAAGTTCGGCGGCGGCGGTCATATTAAAGCGGCAGGTGCGACTTTGGATTTCGATTCAACCGAAAAAGCCGAAAAGGCTGTTATCGACGCTTGCAAAAGAGCTTTGGATAAAATAATTTAACGGAGATTATAATGAACGGTATAATTATAATAGATAAGCCTTTGGGACGTACTTCGCATGATATGGTTTATGTTATGCGTAAGATGACGGGTATAAAAAAGGTTGGACATACGGGAACGCTTGACCCTGAGGCAACGGGCGTACTGCCTGTTTGTATCGGCTCTGCAACAAAGGTTGCGGATATGCTTACTTTGTCGGACAAGTGTTACAGAGCTGAGCTTGTGCTTGGTATGACGACCGATACGCAGGACGCTGACGGTGAAGTGCTTACGGAGTGTGAAGTGACTTGCAGTGAAGATGAAATCAGACAAGCTATAATGAGCTTTGTCGGTGAAATCGAGCAGATACCGCCTATGTATTCTGCGATAAAGCAAAACGGCAAGAAACTTTACGAACTTGCAAGAAAAGGTATCGAAGTTGAGAGGAAAAGCCGTAAGGTGACGATAAATTCTATTGATATACTTGAAATTAACGGCGAACGTGTGACTATTGACGTTTCGTGTTCAAAAGGTACATATATCAGAACACTTTGCGAGGATATAGGTATGAAACTGCACGTCGGTGCGTATATGAACACATTAAGACGTACAAAAACAGGACCGTTTACGATAGAAGAAAGCCACACGCTAAAGGAAATCGAAATATTGAAAAACAACGGCGAGCTTGAAAAAATCATAATTCCCGTTGACAGAATGTTTGAGGAATATCCTAAAATTAAACTTAACCCAAAGCAAGTTAAAAGCGTTACGAACGGTGTACAGATGACGTACAGCGGTAAAGAGGGACAATCTTACCGCGTGTATGACGAAAAAAATAATTTTTTGTGTATATCAAAGATTACAGACGGCAAATTAAAACTTGAAAAATCTTTCTGGAATTAAGGGGGCGATATAAATGAAGATATTCCGTGATAAAACAGATTACGATGGTACGGTTGTTGCACTCGGAAATTTTGACGGACTTCATATCGCTCATATGACGATTATCAGAAACGGTATTAAATATGCAAAAGAAAACGGCTTAAAAAGCGGTGTGCTGTTGTTTGAAGAAAACACAAATGACGTTGTGGGGCATAAGATTGAGCTTATAACGCCGAATGAGGCAAAGTTGGAGCTTTTGGAACGTGAAAAGCCTGATTTTGTGTATATGGAGAAATTTGATAAGGAGTTTATGAAAAAAACTCCCGAAGAATTTGTACAGTATCTTGTTGAAAATCTTCATATAAAGGCTGTTTGTGTCGGATATGATTACAGTTTCGGCTACAAAGCACAAGGTGACGTCAAACTTTTAAAATGGTTTGGCGAGAAATACGGATTTAAAGTGTTTGTTACGGACGTTATAAAGCTTGACGGAAAAATCGTTTCGAGTACATACATAAGGAGCATTATAAAAGCCGGTGATATGGAAAAAGCGGAACGTTTTTTGGGCAGACGTTATTGCATTGAAGGCAATGTTGTGAAAGGTTTGCAGAACGGCAGAAAAATGGGTATTCCGACTGCGAATGTTGATTATGACGTGAATATGGCACTTCCCGAAGAGGGTGTTTACGCAGGTATAACGTATGTGCGTGGTAAGCGTTTGAAATGCGTTGTCAATGTCGGAAAAAATCTGACATTCGGTGCAAAAAAATTGACAGTGGAAAGTCATATCCTTGATTTTGACGAGGATATTTACGGAGAATATATACGCGTGAGTTTTGCGAAAAAACTTAGGGGTGTTATAAAATTTGACGGTGTAGATAAACTTATTGAACAGATACATCACGATATGGAAGTTACATCAAAAATGGATTTATAAGTGTTTTTGAGAGGAGTTATTTATGTTTACAAGTGTAATTTTAGCGGCAGGAATGGG
>OGZO01003139.1_pt1 | contig 10759 bp, 8 predicted proteins | sample 1576721 | NCBI WGS metagenome assembly OGZO01 (sample SAMEA3541516, study PRJEB24748) | human gut metagenome | biome: human gut; feature: human-associated habitat; material: faeces | place: China | collected 2012 | reverse complement strand
ATGTACTACAACGACCAGCCGCCGCAGATGATGTACTATGCGGCCAAGGCGCTGGCAGCCCTTGGTGAAACCGATGAGGCCAAAAAACGCTTTGCCGCCTTTATCGACTATGCCGAAGTGCACCGCGATGATGTGATGGAGATTGACTATTTTGCAGTATCGCTGCCTGATTTCCTGATTTTCGAGGGTGACCTCAACAAGAACAACCGCGTTCACTGCTGCCTGATGGAAGCCTTGGGCGCACTGGGTCTTGGTGATAACGAACGCGCCCGGCAGGCTGCTCTGCGCGGCCTTGCCGAAAACGGCTGCCAGAGTGAACTGAACCGTATTGTGAAGGGTATCTTATGAACTACACATTTGCACCGTCCGCCCCCGCACCCCTGCTGCGCAGGCACCTGCATCTTGGCGGCAGCAACCCCAAGGGAGAGCAAATTACCGTGACGAGCCGCTATCTTGAGCGCAACGCCCGCCCTTGGCTGCCGGTCATGGGGGAATACCATTTTGTGCGCGACAACCGGGAAAACTGGTACCGCGAGCTTTGCAAGATGAAGGCTGGCGGCGTTGATCTGGTCGCCACCTACCTGTTCTGGATCTACCATGAGGAGGAGGAAGGAAAGCTGGATTTTTCCGGCGACCGCGACATCCGCGCCTTTGTGCTGGACGCAAAGCGCGCCGGGCTGGAGGTCGTTTTGCGGCTGGGCCCGTGGGCACACGGCGAATGCCGCAACGGCGGCTTCCCTGATTGGCTGCTGCAAAAGCCTTTTCCGCTGCGGCAGTCCAACCCCGAATATATGGCGCTGGTACGCCATTGGTACAGCTGCATCTACCGCGAGGTCGAGGGGTTTTTCTTCCCGGACGGCGGACCGATCGTGGCCGTGCAGCTGGAAAATGAATTGACGGATGACGCGCAGCATCTGCTGGATCTGAGGCAGCTTGCGCAGAGGATCGGTTTTACCGTCCCGCTCTATACCGTGACCGGGTGGAACAGCCGCTACGGCTCCAAGATCCCGGTAGACGATGTGCTGCCGGTGTTCGGTGCCTATGTGGACGCGCCTTGGGCAGAAACCACGCAGGCGCTGCCGCCCTCCCCGCATTTTGTGTTTGACGCTGCCCGCAATGATGCCGCTATCGGCATGGATCAGATCGCTGCAGCCCCACAGGATGGCTGGCTTTTGCCCTATGACCGCTACCCCTTTGCCACCTGTGAGCTCGGCTGCGGTTTGCAGCCGACTCACCACCGCCGCGTCATCGTTTCCCCGCAGGACGCCTATGCGCTTTCACTGGTAAAGCTGGGCAGCGGCAACAACCTTGTAGGCTACTATATGTACCACGGCGGCATCAATAAGATCGGGCGGCATTCCACCCTGAACGAGAGCCGTGCCTCCGGCTATCCCAACGACTGCCCTATCCTCTCTTATTTTGAGCACACCGCCATCTCCCCCTACGGCGAGACCGGGGATACCTACCGCCTGCTGAACCTGCTGCACCTCTTTGTCAGGGATTTCGGCAGTCTGCTGGCACCGCTGCCCTATGTGCCCTCCCCCGAAAAGCCAACCCCAGACAACACTGCCGCGCTGCGCTATGCCATGCGCAGTGACGGCACGCGCGGTTTCGTCTTTGTAAACCAGTACCAGCGGCTGCGCTGTATGCAGCGTGTGGAGGATGTCCGATTCGACACCGGCACAGTCTGCTTTCCGCCGTTGACCGTGCCGGGCGGGGCGTCCTTTATCCTGCCGTTCGGGCTGGAGCTGTGCGGCGAAACCCTTACCTATGCCACCGCGCAGCCAATCTGCCGGGACGGAAACACCATCTTTTTTGCAGCGCTTGACGGCATAGAACCCTGCTACTGCTTTGGCTCTACAGCCTACCGTCCCGCTGCTCTGCCGGACACCCATCGGTTTGGTGATTTGTGCGTAGTAACACTGCCGTTCGCGCAAGCACTGTATCTGCGCAAGCTGAACGGTCAGGTCGTGCTGGGGGATGGCTGTGATGTCTACACTGCCGATAACCAGATACACGCCGTACAGCCGGGCAATTTTGCATACTCCGTCTGGAACGGAGCGCGATTTGTGCAGCATAGCGTACAAAACCCCTCCTCCCCCGCCGTTCTGCAGGCGGAACCGCTGGACACGCTGCCGTTTTTGCCGCCGTATCGGCAGGAGCTGCAGCTTGGCACATCCCGCAATATCACCTGTAAACGCCTTACGGTCACCACACCCGAAGGCTTTGTCGAGATCCCCGATGTCTGCGATACCGCGCAAATCTATGCCGATGGTATGTTGGTTGCCGATGAATACTACTGCGGTGTGCCGTGGCGCATACCGGCAAGGCTGCTGTACGGCCGGGATTGCTATCTTTTCCTTTCGGAATGGAAGGATGACATCTACTGTGAATTTTGAGGTGCTGTATGAAAATACTGGATCTGCGCGGAACATGGCGCTGCCGCACCGATGAAGCTGCCTGCTTTACTGCCCCTGACGGGCGCTGGGAGGGCAGCCCCTTTGTGCTGCCCGGCTCTGCCTGCGAAAACGGCATCGGCATGCCGCTGCACTATACCGGCGAAACCGACCCCGACACCCTGCGCGCACCCCGCCAGCGGTACGCATACCTTGCCCCGCTTTGGCTGCAGCGCGAGGTGGATATTCCTGCTGACTTTGCCGGGCAGGCCGTCACACTGTTTCTGGAGCGCGTCAACATGGCCAGCCGCCTGTGGGTCGATGATTTGGAAATCGGGCGGCAGATTGTGGAGTTATCTGCCCCGCACATCTACGACCTGACAGGAAAACTCACCCCCGGCCGACATACCCTGACCCTGCGCCTCGACAACCGTGACCTGCTCAGCTTAGGCGATATGGCCAGCGGTTACAGCCCCGACACGCAGGACTACTGGATCGGTGTGGTGGGGCGTATCGAGCTGCAAATCTGCCCCCATTGCCATGTGGCGGATGTGCAGGTGTACCCTGCCGCCGATAGTGTGCGCGTTCGCGTTGTAACGGCCTGCAATGTCCATTCACCGGAGCGGCAGGACAGCAGCACACTGCGTTTTCAAATTGCGGACGCCGATGGAGGTATCGTGGCCGAACAGCAAAATTCTGTAAGGTTGTTCACCTCCAAGCAGGTAAACTATTTCACCCTGCCTCTGCCCAGCGCACACCGTTGGAACGAGTTTACTCCCACGCAGTACACGCTTGTCACAGAATTCCGGTGCGGTGATGATGTTGACTGTACCGAAACAAAATTCGGTATGCGGTGCATTGCTGTACAGGATAAAAAATTTTATCTGGACGGGCGGCAGATTTCTTTGCGCGGCACCATCGACTGTGCGCAGTTTCCGTTGACCGGCTACCCTGCCATGGACAAGGACGCATGGCTGCAGCGGCTGGGCACAGCCAAGGAATACGGGTTGAACCATGTCCGGTTCCATGCGTGGTGCCCGCCGGAGGCCGCCTTTGCTGCCGCCGATGAGTTAGGGCTCTACCTCAGCGTTGAGATGCCACTTTGGCTCAACCGCGATGTACATGTGCCGGAGGTCGGTGACGACCCTGCTCACCGCAGCTATTTCCTGCAGGAAGCGCTGACGATTTCCCGCACCTACGGCAACCACCCATCCTTTTTATTCTTCTCCAACGGGAACGAAAATCTGGGTGATTTTTCCCTGCTGGAGGAGATCACGACCGCCGTCAAAGCCATTGACCTGCGCCGGCTGTACACCCTCACCTCCAATTTTGACCACCCGCTTCTCCCCTGTGAGGATTATCTCTGCGCGTTCCGGGCTGCCGGTCACCCGGTGCGTATCCAGCACTGTCAGGATCGCGCTGCGGAAAATACTGCACTGGACTACGCCGATGCCGTAGCCGACACACCCGTCCCTGTTATTTCTTTTGAGGTCGGCCAGTACTGCGTCTACCCCGACACGGATTGCATTGCGGACTATTCCGGCGCCATGCGGCCCATCAATTTTGAGGCAGTGCGCAAGCTGGCACAGCAAAGCGGTGTCCATGAAAAGCGGCAGGATTACATCGATGCCTCCGGGAATCTGGCCGCCAAGCTGTATAAAGAGGATATTGAGGCAGCCCTGCGCACTCGGGATTTCGGCGGATTCGAGCTGCTCTCCCTGACCGACTACACCGGGCAAAAAACAGCGACCGTAGGACTTTTGGATGTGTTTGGACGCAGCAAGGGGATTTTGACAGCCGACGGATTTCGGCGTTTTGCGGGGCCTGTGGTGCCGCTGTTCAAGGCGAAACGCATCTTTACCACAACGGAGTTTCTTGATGCCGCGCTGTCGCTCTATGATTTCGGTCCCGAACCCACGCAGGATCTCTGCTATGATGTCACCATCCGCGAGGGTAACGCGGTGTTTTGCCATATAAAGACACGAAAGCCGATGCTGCACATCCCACTCTCCAGTCTTGACCATTCGGCGCAGCTCGATGTAACAGTGGCGGTAGGCACCTACAGCAACAGCTGGCGCATCTTTGTGTTTGCGGATACCCCGGATACTGCCTTGCCGACTGTTCACACACCAGCCGAATTGGAAAAAATTTGCGAAAATGGAGGCTGCGCCCTTGTGCCGCGTGAGTTATTTCCCGAACAGATCCCCTGCAACTTTATCCCGGTGTTCTGGTCACCGGTATTTTTCCCCAGCAAAGCGTCCTGCGGCGTGATGATCAACGCCGCACACCCTGCACTGCAGGGATTTCCCACCGGAGCCTATGCCGACTACCAATGGAAGGAACTTCTGGAGAATGCGGTTGCATTTTGTATCCCCAAAAACGACAAGGCTGTGCAGCCCATTCTTGAAAATGTCCCGAATTTTTACGACAACACCCCCACCACACCGCTGGCCGTAGTGCATAAAGGCAAGGCAACGCTGCTGTATTGCGGCTTTGATCTGACCCCGGCCACCCCTGCGGTACGCCAACTGAAAAATAGCCTTGGTTGTTTTCTTTCTGGTAAAGCATAATTCCAGAAGCAAAGCACATGGGACCCCATTCGAAATTAAGGCTGTCTAATACAGCATTGTTGTACAATTCCCATTCCAGCACCCGAGTTTTTTAGCGAATCGTATGGGAGCTTATTGAAAAACGCAAGGCGCGAATTGCCGATAGTATCATTCAGCCGTTCATAAAGCCTGTTGTGACAACCAACAATGGGCTTTTTCTTGTTATGGACGCACCTGAGCAGGATTCCCTTTGCGTTATTCTGCTTTTTCCTGTCTGGCTGCGTTCAGCAGCTGCCTTTGAAATTCCCGGGCCGCCGTATTCAGCGGACGGTGCCGGTCGTAGATCAAGCTTACTGAGCGCTGCGGAATCTCCTCCCGCAGGGTCAGCTGCACAATGCTGCGGCGCTGCAGGCTGCCGCGGGCCATCGGCTCCGGCACAAAGGCAAGGCCAAGCTCACTTTTTACCAGCGTCATCATCTGGTCTGTAGTGGCCGCCTCAATATCCGGCTTCAGGTCTGCGCTGTGCTCAAGGAAAAACTGCCGGTAAAACAGGCGGCTCATGCTCTCGTTCCCCAGCATGATCAGCGGATAGGCGCCAAGCTCCTGCAGCGAGAGCGTCTGACTTGCCAGCGCCGTGAAGGTTTTCCCGCCGACTAAGATTTCATTGAACGGCATCAAGTCAACCTTTTTCAGCTCCCCCTCCGCCCCGGTGGGAGTCGTCACAACAGCGAAATCAACCTCACCGTTTTTCACCGCCTGAATCGCCTGCGGCGTCGAGTGGTTGGAGATCCGCAGCCGGATACCGGGATACTGCGCATGGAAATCCCGCAGCCGCTCCGACAGGTAGATGTTCAACGCCGTCTCGGTCGCACTGATGCTGATTGCTCCATGCTCAAAGGTTGCGCTGGCACTCAGCTCCTCCTCGGCGTCCTGTATCTGCACTGCAGCCGAGGAAATGCGTGTATAGAGCATCTCCCCTTCCGGCGTCAGCGTCACGCCCCGGTTGGAGCGGATAAACAGCACACAGTGCAGCTGATCCTCCAGCTTGTTCATCGTATGTGTGATGTTGGGCTGGTTACTGCCCAGCACGCGGGCCGCCTTGGTAAAATTGCGGTATTTTGCGACAAAGTAAAAAATCTTGTAGTATTCCCAATCGACATACATAGGCGCAGCCTCATTCATACCAAAATTACATAGTCATAATGCGGTAAATACTTTACACATTCTATGTCACAAAGTATAATAGCACCGCAACCCAAAAGCAAGCAAAAATTTTCCTCTATAGAAACAAATTGTAAGGAAGGCGAAACCAAAATGCTGACCGCAGTACCTGCGGAAGGGTACCTGGCTCTAAGGCAACACCGCATAATTCTGTGTGCCGCCCCTATATTTTTTCAAGGCTGCGTCTTCCCTCTCCCCTGCCCGCATTTGCGGGTGGGGGCTTTTTGTTTACCGTCTTCAGCGCGTCCCTCTCTCAGAGCGCGTGAGTGGACGCCTCTGCAGCGCGTTTTGCTGCAGGCAGCGGCAGACAAAAAAACACCCACAGCGGCGGCTGTGGGCTTTGGGTTCAATCATTATTTGCGGATGCTCCCAGCGCACGGCAAAGCGGATGATTCAGCAGCATACCGGCGATAACATACCGATAGGAGTGCACCGCACCGTTTCGGATCGTTTGCGGTATCCGCTGCTTTCGTACCAGCTTTTCCAGCGCATCCATCTGCTCTTTCAAAAAGTAAAAAGATATTTGTGGATAGATCTTGTCATCCAACTGCGTAGCAATAAACCGGCTGACAACCTTTGTTTCCGGAAACAGATAGTAGGCCGCCCTGTTCTGCTCGATTTCTGCTTCGCTGGCCAGATATTCCCTGCTGTTCATGATCAGGCAGTTGTCAGCACCGACCTTCATGACCTTATCCATCTCGGACTGGAGCAGCCGATTGGCCAGGGTGCCTACGCGGATATCCTCCACAGCAGCCTCATCCACAAGCGTCTCCCGAATCAGGAGCCCTACCCGAAGGTTGACCTTGACTTTTTCTTTTTTCATTCGCATCACCCTTTGGTTACCGGGACAGTGTCTCCCCTACCCTGCCTTACTTTGCGCCTTCAATCAAATCCCGGAGGCTTTGCGCCTGCTCGATCAGTTCATTCAGAATCGCAACATCATTATCACGGCGCTCCTGAGACATCTTTCTGACGCCACGCTTATAGCTGGTTGAACTCATTTTCTTAAAAATCTTATTGGCAACAGGCTGGATCGTCTTTTCCACAAAGGTCGCGCTTTCAGACTCGCTCTTTTGCTCATTTTTCTCGACGCGCTTTGCCTCCTGATCCCTGGCCACATCCTTTGCGATTTCCTCGGCCTTCTCCGTATCATGCCGACTGACGGCGGTACGGTACTCCCCTACCCTGTTCTGCAGCAGGCGGATTGCGTTTTCACACTCCGCAAACGCAGTCTCCAGGCGCTCGTCCCGCTCATCCGGCTCGTTGGTTTTTCTGGCTCTGTCAATAGCCCGGATAAAATCATAATGTATGCTGTTGCATTCCTGTAGCAGGCGCTCCCGGGCATCGGTGTCACAGTTGCTCACATCAACCGTGCTCAGCAACAGATAGCACTGCGCAATTTTATGCTGCTCCTCCGGCTCCAGCGTAATATAGCTTTCACACTCCATGCGGGTCAGGAACTTATTATCCAAAAGGCGAAGCAACTCTTTGTCCAGCTTTTCCTCAATGCGGAAATCACGGTCGATCTGCTTGGCTGTGGTTGCACTCACTTCCTTAATTGCCTTTTTAGCGTCCTTTTCCGTCATATTGAACGGCTCGTTCTGAAGGCAGATCACAAATTCTGCAACGGCCTTGCGGCGGATCTGTTCATCCGCAAAGCCGCCGCGAACCTGCAGGTTCGCACTGTATAAAAGCACCTTTTTTTCATTTTCCGAAAGACTGGTTGTGATCACATTGCAGTTTTTGATGGTGTTCCAGGTGGCGTCTCCCCTCTTTTCGAGGTACTCCATCGCGCGGTAGCGGCGCTCACCGGAGAGAAGGACATACACTGTTTTTCCATTTTCTTCCTGCGGAAACACCACCAAATTATGCATCAGGCCGTTGCGCTGAATATCCTCCGCCAGCTGCACAATATCCTCTTGGGTATCTGCCTGCCGGAAGATTTCGTTGTCCGCGTTTACGCGAATATCGTACAGTGCAATATCCCGAGCTTCGTATTCAATGCTTTTATGCCCTGCGGTCAGATCGCTGATAATTTTTCCTGCATCGCCATTATTGGAATCAATTTTGCCAAGCTCTGCATCCGTCGGGCGGGAACGTTTTACGATTTCCTTCTTTTTGGCGGGGCTTTTCATTCCCATATCATTTCACCTCCAGACGCTTTTTCAACTCTTCGTAGGCTTTCACATAGGCTTTTGCCACAGGCTGCGTTTTTGCCATATAGCACACAGGCAAAAAGCGGGAAATGGATGTTTTCACCGTCTTGCTTGTGGGAATTGCAACACTGAACAGCGATGTGCCGAGTTCTTCTTTAAAGTGCTCCTGAATCTTCTTGTCTGTTGCTGCGCTTTTGTCTACATTCACCAACAACACACCGGCACCCATCAGGTGAGAAGTGGAGCTTTGCTTCATCTTATTGCATTCATAATAAAGGCGAAATGCCGATTCTTCGGAGTTATCCTCACAGCCGGCTGGAATCAGGATATAATCCGCTGCATAGATTGCATTGGAAAGCAACAGGCTGTCCCGCGTAGGCTGTGTGTCAATAAGAATGTAATCGTACTCATCACGCACCTGATTGAGGAAATAGCACAGAAAATCTCCCATACCGGAAACCTTCCTCGGATCTCCGTCCTTCAGGCGCTCTGCATCGCCAATCAGAAGTTCAATGCGCTTATTGATTCGCGGCGTCTGCGCATCGCACGGGATCATATCCACATTTTCATACTGCGTTTCCACAATAAAGTCTCGCGTTTTGCTATGATACAGGAACCCGTCGAAAAGATTATAAAGCGCCTTACCGTAGAATTCATCACTTGTGATGCTCAAGCCGCCGCTGAGTGCTTTGGTGAGATTTCCCTGCGGATCAGTATCCACGCAGAGAACTTTTTTTCCCTCATCGCCCATCAGGTAGGCAAGATTGGAGGCCGTTACGGTTTTACCCGTGCCTCCCTTTTCAATGGCAATTGTAATAATTTTTGCAGACATTGGGCAATTCCTCATTTCTGTAAAGACTGTTATTTGTGGATGTGTCCGTCAATTCTTGTTGCTGTGAATCATCGTTCTGTAATTCTCTTGTAATCAATTTTCCATGCCTTTTTGCCATTTCCGGTTGTACGATATTATCATACTTCAGTGGCTGAATATGTTGAAACCTATGCCTCACCACAAAATAGTTGCAGCCATCTTTTGCTGCTTATTGTGATTTCAATTATAGCATAGATATAAGTAAAGTCAATTCTCTTTTCCGGGTATCATCCTGCCATAACGATATTTCAAGTCTATCAATTCTTGTTGCTGTTCTTTAATATGTCTGCATTCGTATAGGCCATTTCTTTACATACTCACACCGCGCTTCACAGCACGAAACAGAGTTCAGACCGTCAAAAAATTGTTTTATTGCCTTGTTGCATGTGTAGGGGTGACCATTGGTCGCCCGTCAACTTACCGCAGCAACGCATCTTCTGGGATAATTTGCTTACAAGGCAAACGGGCACGGGCGAGCAATGCTCGCCCCTACAAGAGTTTTTCGACAGTCTGACAGAGTCAACACATCTTTCAATTCTTGTTGCTGTTCTCGGTTTGTATTTATTTGTCACTTATAATCTTTGTTTTTTCTTTACAGCAAAAAGCAGCAGCCTGCATGTTGCAGGCTGCTGCCAAATAATACTTATACATCCTCAAAGACAGACATATCAAACTTAAACACTCCCGCCGGATCCAACGATGCGAGCTTCTGCTTGCCAGCCGCGATGATCAAAGCACTGTTTTCAATCGTATCGTTATAAACAACCGTGCGATAATACTGTGCAGACTTCCTTTCGGTTGTTTTTTCAAACAGCTCCGTAAACTTTACACACAGTCCCAAGGCCCATGTTTTCAGCCCGGTATTGTCATGAATGATACGGTTTAAGCAATCCAGTGTTTCCTCCGCCTGATCCCGCTTGTTGGCATTTGTCAGGATTTTAGCCGTATATGTGAAAATATCATTGCAGATATTTTTCTCGTTGTCCGTCAGCTTATCCTCATACGAAAGATAGTCAGCCTTGTTTCTGATCTCTGTAGTTGCTTTTCTGTACTTCATTTCCAGAATATCTGTGCCAAACGGCTCTGTAATATGCTGCGCAGCGTTTTCCGCACTCTGGGTTTTCTTCTTTCTGGTATCCCTTACAATTTCATCATCATGTCGGATTCATATTTTATAATCGTTGAAAATCAAAGTATTACAAACACTACTACCAAACACCCAACGAATCCCACGAACCACGGTATTATAAAAGATAGAAAATTTGCCTTATTTTTTCGAAGCAGAATAATTGCGGTTATCATTATAGCTAACCATGCAAGCATAATAATATATCCAAAGGATACAAAAGACATATCCTCTTCATAATCTTTTGCGCCGAAAGAAGTTTCAGGAAATGCAGACGCCAACCCCAGTAACGCTGAGTAACTACCAAGAGTTCCTTGCAGAAGTCCTAATACTGCCAAGAATATTTTCTTGATATTAAATAGCCCCATGATAATGCCTTCTTTACAACTCCCGAGTTATCTTTTGATGTTATTGTTTCTTTCATAGGGAATAAGATAAGG
>OGZO01003135.1_pt1 | contig 10766 bp, 9 predicted proteins | sample 1576721 | NCBI WGS metagenome assembly OGZO01 (sample SAMEA3541516, study PRJEB24748) | human gut metagenome | biome: human gut; feature: human-associated habitat; material: faeces | place: China | collected 2012 | reverse complement strand
TGGTAAGGTGGCTTGGACCCGCCCCTGCAACCCCATCAAAAAAACAGCCGCCCGCTCAGGCATCATACCTGGGCGGGCGGCTGTTTTTCTGATTTTACTGCATCAGCCCACACACCAGCTGTGCATAGGCAACGGGGTCCTCAATGGGCAGACCGGCGATCAGCAGTGCCTGGTCATAGAGCAGCTCGGCGTACTTGGCGACCTTGTCGGTGTCGCCCGCGGCGTGGGCAGCCTTCAGGGCGGCAAAGACCGTGTGGTTCGGGTTCAGCTCCAGCACCTTCGTGCTCTCGACGCCCTCTGCGTTGGGCATGCGGCGCAGTACCTTCTCCATCTCCATCGAGATACCGCCCTCGGCAGACAGGGTGACGGGGTGTTCCTGCAGGGTCGGATTGACCTTGACCTCCTTGACCTTGCCGTTCAGGTCCTTCTTGATTTCCTCAAACAGGTCCTTGTTCTCGGTCTCGGCAGCCTCGGCGGCCTTCTTCTCGTCCTCGGTCTCCAGACCCAGGTCACCGGAGTTGATGTTCTTAAACTCCTTCTCCTTGTAGTCGCGCATCATCTGCAGGCAGAACTCATCCACATCCTCGGTGCAGAGCAGCAGGTCGTAGCCCTTGCTCAGCACCAGCTGGGCGTTGGGCAGCTTGCCCAGACGGTCCGTGTCGTCACCGGCGGCAAAGTAGATGCACTTCTGATCCTCGGGCATCTTCTCGACGTACTCGTCCAGCGTGACGAGCTTTTTCTCCTTGGCGGAGTAGAACATCAGCAGGTCGCCCAGCAGATCCTTGTGCATGCCGTAGTCGCCGTAGATGCCGAACTTGATCTGGCGGCCAAAGTTCTTCCAGAAGGTCTCATACTTCTCGCGGTCATTGACGAGCATCGCGTGCAGCTCGTTCTTGATCTTCTTTTCCAGAGAATTGCGCATCAGCTTGAGCTGGTTGTCCTTCTGCAGCGTCTCACGGCTGATATTCAGACTCAGATCCTCGCTGTCCACAACACCCTTCACAAAGCTGAAATAATCCGGCAGCAGGTCGGCACACTTCTCCATGATCATAACGCCGGAGGCATACAGCGCCAGACCCTTCTCGTACTCCTTGGTGTAGTAGTCGTACGGGGTCGAGCCGGGGATGAACAGCAGCGCGGTGTAGGTCGCCGTACCCTCGGTGCGGCTGGTGATGACGCGCAGCGGGTCGGTGTAGTCCATGAACTTGTTCTTGTAGAACTCGTTGTAGTCCTCGTCCTTGACCTCGTTCTTCGGGCGCTTCCAGATGGGCACCATGCTGTTCAGCGTTTCCAGTTCGGTGTAGGTCTCGTACTCGGGCTTGTAGTCGTCGCCCGCGTCCTCCGGCTTCGGCTTCTGGCGGGATTTCTCGCGGTACATCGTGATGGGGAAGCGGATGTAGTCGCTGTACTTCTTAACGAGGTTTGCAAGCTCGTAATCCTCGAGGTACTCGCTGTACTTGTCGGTATCGGTGTCGTCCTTCAGCACCAGAATGATCTCGGTGCCGACGTCCTCCTTGTCAGCCTCGGTCAGGGTGTAGCCCTCGACGCCGGTGGACTCCCACTTCCAGGCCGTGTCAGCGTCCTGCGCGCGGGAGATGACGGTGACCTTTTTGGCCACCATGAACGCGGAATAGAAGCCGACGCCGAACTGACCGATGATGTCGATGTTATCGCTCTGGTTCTCGGTCTTGAAGTCGAGGGAGCCGGACCTGGCAATCGTGCCGAGGTTCTTCTCCAACTCCTCCTTCGTCATGCCGATGCCGTTATCGGTGATGGTCAGCGTGCGGCTGTCCTTGTCGGGCTGGATGTGGATTTTCAGGTCGTCCTTCGTGATGCCGACGGACGTGTCGGTCAGGCTCTTGAAGTAGCGCTTGTCGCAGGCATCCGATGCGTTGGAGATCAGCTCACGCAGGAAGATCTCGCGGTTTGTATAGATAGAATTGATCATCAGGTCAAGCAGCTTTTTGCTCTCGGCCTTAAACTGACGCATAGCCATGGTAGAAAACCTCACTTTATACAAATGAAATTAGCACTCGTTTATTTCAACTGCTAAAGCTAGTTTAGCACTCTTTTTAATAAAGCGCAACCCTTGCGCAGCATTTTAACAAAAAATTTAAATTCAGGGCTTTTCAAACGTAGGAATTTGCGGTATGCTAACAATGTATAAAGATATTCTGTTAAACAGCGCGGCAGGGACCGGGCATGCCCGGCCCGCGGGCTTGCCTGTGAATGTCTGCCTGCGTACAGCTGCGGGCCGCATATAGGCGGCCCCTACGCCCTGCCGACAAAAAACGATCCCTTACCATAGAAATACCATAGAAAGAAGAATCCATCATGCAAATATACACCCACACTCTCCCCGGCGGCGCACAGCTCATCGGGTATCTGCGCGATAGGACCGTCGAGATGCCTGCCTTCAACACCCGTCCGGCCATTCTCATCCTGCCGGGCGGCGGCTACGCCTGGTGCAGCAGGCGCGAGGCCGACCCCGTTGCCATGCAGTTTCTGCAGGCTGGCTACAATGTCTTTACCCTCTATTACACCTGTCGAAGTGACGAGTCCGTGCCCGCGCTGCGTTGGCAGCCGCTGATCTACGCTGCCGGGGCAATCCTGCATATCCGCCGCAATGCAGAGCAGTTCGGCACCGACCCGGCGAAAATCGCCATCTGCGGCTTCTCGGCGGGCGGCCATCTGGCGGCGTCCACAGCCATCCTTTGGGACGCCGAGCCTGTGCAGACCGTCCTTGGCATCCATGGCACCGAGGCCCGCCCCGATGCCGTTGTGCTGGGCTATCCGGTCATCACGGCGGGGGAATACCGCCACGACGGCTCCATTGTCAACCTCTGCGGCGATGACGCCGACCTGCGCGCCACAATGAGCCTGGAAAACCAGGTCCGCGACGGTCTGCCGCCCTTCTTCGTCTGGCATACGGTGGAGGACCCGTCCGTCCCCGTGCAGAACTCTTTGATGCTTGCCGGTGCGCTGACAGCCCATAAGGTCCCGCTGGAGCTGCATCTTTTCGCCCACGACGGCCACGGCACAAGCACCTGCACGCGGGAGGTCAACACCCCCAACAAGCACAACAGCGCCTGGGTGGCTCTCTGCACGGACTGGCTGGCCGAAACCTTTGATTTTCACCTGTAACAGGAGATGACAAAGCATGAAAATCATGTTTTACGCGCTGCGCCCCTTTGATGAGCAGCAATACTGCGAGCCCTACAAAGCCCGCTACGGCATCGACTACACCGGCACGCCCGACGTGCCGCGCCCGGATAACCTGCATCTGGCCGAGGGCTGCGACGCCGTCAGCACGAACCCCTGCGAGATACGCCCTGAATATTTGCAGACATGGGCTGAAATGGGCGTCAAATATCTGCCCTGCCGCAGCATCGGCTATGATCATATCCCGCTGGACACCGCCAAAAAGCTGGGTCTGCGCATCAGCCACAGCCACTACCCGCCGGACGGCGTGGCCAACTATACGATCATGCTCATGCTGATGTGTACCCGCCGCATGAACGAAATCATGTTGCGCGCCAACGTGCAGGACTACTCGCTGCCCGGCAAGATGGGCCGCGATATTTCCGGCTGCACGGTGGGCGTCATCGGTACGGGCAAGATCGGCCAGACGGTCATCCGCCACCTGAGCGGCTTCGGCTGCAAAATTTTGGCCTACGACCTCTACCCGAATGACGCGGTCAGGCAGTACGCCGACTACGTCACGCTGGACGAGCTTTACGCGCAAAGTGACATTATCACACTGCACACGAACGCCACGGCGGAGAACCACCACCTCATCAACGCCGGTGCCCTTGCAAAAATGAAGGACGGCGTGCTGCTCGTCAACACGGCGCGGGGCACGCTCATTGACCCCGACGCGCTGATCGCCGGGCTGGAAAGCGGCAAGATCGGCGGTGCGGGCCTTGACGTCATTGAGGATGAGACCGGTATTTACTATTACAACCGCATGGGGCAGGCCATCCCGAACCGCGAGCTGAACCTGCTGCGGAGCTATCCCAATGTCATCGTCAGCCCGCACACGGCGTTTTACACCGACGTCAATGTCGCCAGCATGGTGCAGAGCCCGTTTGAGGCGCTGGATGCCTATGCCCACGGCCAGCCCTACGCCGGTGAGGTGCAGCTGTGATGCCAGCCGTTGAGCCGGGCCGCTGCGGCGAACACTGGGACGACTGCCCGCGGCTGGCGGCAGGGGACCGCTTTGACTTTGCCTGTGCGGGCTGCGGCGACTGCTGCCGCCAGAGGCGCGATCTGGTGCTGTCGGGGTATGACCTCTACCGCATTGCAAGGCGGCTTAGCTTGCCGCCCCGTATCGTGGCGGCGGCTTTCTGCAAAAGCTACCTTGCGCCTGAAAGCTGCCTGCCCGCCCTGCGCCTGACGCCGGACCCCAAAACCGGCAACTGCCGCTTTTTTGAGGGCAACGCCTGCACCATCCACGCCGCGCGCCCGCTGGCCTGTGCGCTCTACCCGCTGGGGCAGAGCATCGACACGGTGACAGCGCAGACGGAATATTACGTCCAGACGCCGCTTTGCGGTGCACGGGCAGGGGAGGCACGGACGCTGCAGGACTATCTGCAGGATTCCGCCGTGCTGGACCGCGCAGGGGTGGATGCCCGCTGGGCCATCGTCTGCACGCAGCTTTCCCACCGGTTACAGGCCGCGGGCGGCGCGGATAACCCCCGCTTCTCCGCCGCTGTCAGGCGTATGGAGCGTGCCCTCTACTACGACTACGAGCTCGGCGACGACTTCTACCCGCAGTTTTGTCAAAACATAGAAATCTTAATGCCGCTTTTGGACAGGATGCTGTAACCGAACAACAACAAAAGCGCTGTGACCTTTTCAAACAGTCACAGCGCTTTTCCTATATTGCTTTGTAGGGGCCGCACATGTGCGGCCCGCAGCCTGAAGATAACCGCCCATCTGCGGGAAAGCCGCGGGCCGGGCATGCCCGGCCCCTACGTGTAAATCAGCAGATAAAGAATCCGCCTCTGCCGCAGCAGCACCAGCTCAAAATATTGCACACCAATAAATACATCCAGAACGACAGACAGAAAGACCCCGGGCTGCCGCTGGGCTGGGCGTAGGGCTGCTGGTAGCTTGTGTAGCTGCGGCCCGGGCTTTGCAGCTGATCCAGCAGGTTTTGATAAGCGTAGTTGTTCGGCTCCATCGAGACCGCCGTCCGGGCCTCCTCCTGCGCGCGGATGTTGTTGCCAAGCCCCTGATTGGCCAGCGCGGCGTAGTAGTGCCACTGGGCCGTGCGGTTGGCAGTGGGGATGCCGTTCAGCGTGTTCATGGCCTCCTCATAGAAGCCGCTGCGGATGTAGTTTGCCGCGGCACGCAGCTCTGGGTCACCGGCAGCGCTGCCGTAGCTCTGCCGCCCGGACGAGCCGCTTGTGCTGTAATACCCAAACCCGAACGGTCCAAAGCCGAACCCGGCCCCGCTGAACGGGTCCTGATACTGCTGGCTGTAGCCGCTCTGGCTGCTGCCATAGCGCTGCCCGCCAGCACTGTAAGACGCCCCGCCGCCCTGCTTGATGCGCATGATCTCGCTGTAAGCGGCCTGTACCTCTTTAAAGTGCTCCTCCGCCGACGGGTCATCGGGGTGCAGGTCGGGGTGGTACTCCTTGCATTTTTTGCGGTAGGCTTTTTTAATCGTTTCGTCGTCGGCACTGGGGGTGATGCCCAATACACTGTATGGATCAGTCATGGCGCTTTGCCTCCCTGTGCTTGCGTACCAGCGCGTATTTGCTCCACACGCCGGAATAGATCGTGTTGTACAATAGCTTCCCCTCCGGGGTGTCCTTTAAAATCGGCAGCATCTCAAACTGCTGTGCGCAGCGGCCCATCTGCTGGGTCAAAAGCTCGTGGCAGCGCTGCTCATAGGCGGCGGGCGGCAGCTCATCCGCCAGCTGCCGTAGGGCGTTGAACTGCCCGCGTCGGCTGTCCTTTTCCAGATCGTCGTAGGCGTCCATCAGATAGATGAACGCCCCCAGCCCATTGCCCATGCCGCGCAGCGCCGGGGCCCAGATGTCGTCGCGGCAGGCGAACACCTCGCCCAGCAGTGCGCCAAAGGCGTTGCACAGCGCGTCCAAATCGTGGCTGCCGGCGCTTTCCAGCGCGTTCAGCCTGTCCAGCTGTGCGGCCATGGTCTGCAGCTGGCGCGGCCAGCGCTCCCGCAGGGCGGGCAGGCTTGGTTCCAGCTTTTGCGCCTGCGCCAGACTGGCGCGGCGGTGATCGTCCTGCCAGTCATCGAGAAAGTTGTAGTACGCCAGCGCGGCGGTCATGTCGGCGGCGTAGTCCAGCAGCTCGTTGTCCGCGCGGGGGCGCTTTTTCAGTGGGTGGGGCACGCAGCGGCCCTCGGAAAAGGCTGTGGGCGTGTCATACAGTGCTGTCAGCAGAATGGCGACAAACGCCATGTCATAGCTCAATGCCAACTGTCCGGTGCGTCCGTAGCGGCGGCCCAGCGTCCGGCACAGCCCGCAGTAGTAAGCCTGGTAGCGGTCCATCTCGGCGTCTGCCAGACCCTTGCGGTAAAGCGTAACATATCCGAACATCACGCGTCAACTCTTTTTGATGAACTGATGGCCGCACTTCGGGCAGGTGATGCTGATCTTGCCGCGCCCACGGGGCACGCGCAGCTGCTGGCCGCACTGGGGGCAGCGGTAATAGTGATAGTCCTTGCGCTGCTTGAACCGCACCTGCTGCTTGCCAAACCACGTGGTAACGCGGTTCTGGTAGGAGAGATATTTGAGGTTTTCACTGTACCGCTTGCGGGTGTTGCGGCTCAAAATGCGGAAATAGCTGTAGACGATGGCCGCCAGCCCCAGCCAGTACAGCACCGGCGACACCCACGCGCCGATGACAATAAGGATAAGCGACGAAATACACAGAAATCCGCCGAACTGGTCGAACCCATATCGGCCCGCCATAAACCGCTGAAACCAGCCTTTCATGTAAAAACCACCTTTTCGCGGCAAAGCCGCATTGTTTTCATCGTACTATTATGGCACACAAATATGGGCAAATCGTGAACAAGCGGGGAATAGAGTTTGAACAAAATACTATAAGGCATGTTTAAGTAATATGTGCGTGCTTTTTTGCCGACGGGATACTTTTATGGAAAGGCTAAATCCAACCTTTTTTCTTGAATTCTTCAATACGAGCCAAGTCTTCCTTAGTTGGTTTGTTATCTTCGGTAATTGCGCCTGATTCGCTTAGATAAGCGCTATTCCATTTTTCTAGCAAGGCAATAATTGTATCTGAAATGCGGACATCTCTCCTTGTGATAGAATCCAAACCCCATTCAGTTATATCAGATGTCCCCATTTCCTTTGTTATAGCAATTTTGGATGCGGAGTACGCTTTTTTCTTCTTGCCAAAATAGCCATTGCCAGCAACAATATTGAGCCTCTTTTCAAATGGAAGTTTATTTCCAATATGTTCGAGTTTTTCTTTGATTGTTACATCTGGCACATCAAGGAAATAGTTGGTTTGCCACTTCTGAGGAAATATATGTTCGATTTCCCAGCAGTCTGGTAAAAGTTCGTCTTGCTTTTCGTAAGCTAATGCTTTCAAGAGCATACGTACTGCATTTCGATTAGGACATTGAATGTGGGATTCTAACTGCCTGGTGTCAATATCTTTAAAGTCAAATACGGGAGTATCTGACAAAGTAATAGCGGCGTTCAGCTTCAAAATGTCTGGCTTTACAGCATTGATTGTTGGGAGCAACAAGTACTTTGTCATTAACTCCATTAACAACTTATTTAAGAATAACCCAAATTTCTTTTCAAAATCATCCTGCTTACGATAGCAAATATAGTAGATAATAACTGGATATTTCCAAAATTCATTTGGGTAAGAACTTAATATATCGAGAGATTGTTTGATTTTGACGTTTGTAGACCACGATTCGCCTTCAATTTCCTCACTTTTGTTGATTACTTTCCACAGATTTAAAATTATAAATAGGTTATCCAGTAGCCCATCTTTGTAGAGCCTTTCAAATTTATTTGCGGCATAATATTTTCTGACGCCGGGAGTAGTAGTATTTGTATCATTTTCTAAAGCTCTAAGATAAAACATGTTGTAATAGAACAACTGCTGGGTACTATCGTTTGCATCGGTTGCCTGCTCATCTAAATCTTTCCAACGTTCTATGAAGGCCGTCTTCGCATCTGCTTCTAGTTGATTGTAAATTTTAGCCTTAAAAATATCTGCATCAGAAAGCGGCAAACCCCTGTCATTCAGTGTCGAAAAAATAGTTAAGGCGGTATCTTGTGTATCGGCTGTAATCGGAAGCAAAATGGCTTGATTCAGCAAAGCATAGATGAATTGGTACACCATTAACGGGTTATCTTTAGAGTGCTTATCAAACAACTCTTGGAAATATCTGTAATTTTTTGAGTAGTTGTCTTTGGCTTTTTCGTCTGCCTTACCCGTTTCAAGAATTGAACGCAATATTGCATTTCCCTCGTTGTTGATTACACGCGAGGTTAGGAGTATGTTTTTAAAATCAACAGTTCCAGTGAGCTTATTGGTTCGCCAAATTGCGGGTTCAATCTTTCCGATGAAATTGTTGGCTTCGGGGGTTCTTTCCGCCAGGGGTGTTGCAACTAATTTTGTGTATATTGCTCTGAGCAAAAGGAATAGCGATGTAATACGCTGCTGTCCATCGATAATCTCTTGCTCGCCGTTTTCGTTCTCGTATGCGACAATGCTGCCAAGAAAATATGAACCGTCCCGCTCGGTACCACCACTGGTGGCTGTAAATTCCCATAAATCTTCAAAGAGCGTCTCTACTTGTTCATCTGACCATGCGTAGGAACGCTGGTATTCTGGAATTACAAAAGGCTTAGACTTTCCGCTGCCTAAAAGGGTCTCGACACTTTGCTTGTTGACTTCGATTGTTGTTGGCATTGGTCTCTCCTTTATTTAATTGCACATGTGAGCGGCGATTTTTTATGGTAGGCCCAAATGTATGGCTCTAAGAAAATGCCACATCACTTACTAAGGAGCATCTTCACCACGCACTCCACGTGCTTCGTCCTCGGGAACAGATCCACCGGCTGGACCTCCACGGCCTGATACCCGTGCTCGGTCAGCCACTTGGCATCCCTTGCCGCTGTTGCGGCGTTGCAGCTGACCATGACCACGGTCCGCGGGGCCATCTCGGCAATGGCGGTCAGGGTCGCCTCGTCGCAGCCCTTGCGGGGCGGGTCTACGACGATCACGTCGGGACGCGCACCCTCGGCGGCGAGCATGGCGGCGGCTGCACCGGCATCCTGACAGCGGAAGTCCGCTCTGTCCGCGTCCAGTCCCAGCCGCGCGGCGGTCTCCTTCGCGCCCTCGACAGCCTGCGGCACGACCTCAACGCCGACTAATCGCTTGCAGTCTGCCAGCATCGAAAGCCCGATCGTGCCCATGCCGCAGTACAGGTCCAGCAAAAAATCGTCCGGCTTCAGCCCGGCGTACTCCCGCGCCCTGGCGTAGAGCAGCTCGGCGGCGGGGGTGTTGACCTGGTAAAATTCATGCACACCCATCCGCAGCGGCACGCCGGCCAGCGTGTCCTCAATGACGCCGGAGCCCAGCACGGTACGGGTCCTGCGGCCCAAAATCACGTTCGTCCGCTCACTGTTGCGGTTGACCAAAATTGTCGTTAAGGCAAACTCTTTTTGCAGTGTGGCGCAAATTTCCGCCTCGTTCGGCAGACCGTTGCCGTTTACTACAAAGCACAAAAGCCGCTGCCCGCTGTGCCAGCCCTGACGCATGTACAAATGGCGCACGCGGCCCATGTGGGTCTCCTCGTTGTAGGCGGTGATGCCGTTCTCCTCCAGCAGCGCACAGGCGCGGGCGGCCAGCTCGTTCATCCACGCGGGCTGCAGCTTGCAGTCGGTGCAGGCCACAATGCGGTGGCTGCGCCCGGCAAAAAAGCCGGTCACAATATGCCCGTTCTCGTCGGTGCCCACGGGCAGCTGGACCTTGTTGCGGTAGCGGTCCGTGTCGGGTGCGCCCAGCACGTCCGGCACCGGTACGTCCAGCTTGCCCAGCCGCGCAAAGGCGTCACGTACAAACTGGGTCTTGGCGGCGCACTCGGCCTCATAGCTGATATGCCGCAGCCCGCAGCCGCCGCAGGGACCGGCCACCGGGCAGTCCTGCCTGACGCGGCCCGGCCCGGCGGTCAACAGCTTCTCCACGCGGCCAAAGGCATAGGTTTTCATCGGCTTGACAATGCGCACCTCGGCCACATCGCCGGGGGCGGTCAGCGGCACAAAAACGGCCTGGCCGTCCTGATGGGCCACGCCGCTGCCGTCGTTGGAAAGAGACTCGATCTGCAAAGTTACGATCTGGTTTTTCTTGAAAGGCATAGCTGCTCCTTGTAGTTACGGATTGATGGGCTGCGGCGCAGCCTGTGCGTCTTTTTCCAATGTGACAAGGTACTTGCTCGGCGGCACGCCCTTGACCTTTTTAAAGACGCGGGAGAAATAGAACTGGTCAAAAAATCCCACAGATACGGCGATTTCGGCAATCGACAACCCGGAATTTTTCAACAGGCTGCACGCTTCGCTGATGCGGTAACTCGTCAGGTAGTCGATGGGGCTTTGCCCGACGTTGGACATGAACACGCGGTACAAATGGCTACGGCTGACGCCGACAGCCTGGGCAATGTCGTCTACCGAGATATCGTGGGAGTAGTTGAACTGGATAAACTTGATGGCGGCCAGCACATACTGGCTGCTGGACGACCC
>OGZO01003120.1_pt1 | contig 10800 bp, 8 predicted proteins | sample 1576721 | NCBI WGS metagenome assembly OGZO01 (sample SAMEA3541516, study PRJEB24748) | human gut metagenome | biome: human gut; feature: human-associated habitat; material: faeces | place: China | collected 2012 | reverse complement strand
AAGTGCTTGAAAGTATAGTGTTTATGCGGATAATCGCAAATTAGATATAAAATTTCATCTAAAATATTAATGACATTGATTTTGAAAACAGAGAGTGTGTTGTCTTTGGTAAAGGTAATAAAGAAAGACCGGTTTATTTTGATGCCAGAACAAAGATTCATTTAAGGAATTATATTAATTCTAGAAATGATGATAATGCAGCATTATTTGTTTCATTAGATGCACCGCATGACAGATTGAATATTAGTGGAGTCGAGATAAGACTTCGTCAATTAGGTAGAAAACTAGGTATTAATAAAGTGCATCCACACAAATTTAGACGAACAGTTGCTACTAAGGCTATTGATAAAGGGATGCCTATAGAACAAGTTCAAAGTTTATTAGGACATTCTCAAATAGATACTACAATGCATTATGCAATGGTAAATCAAAATAATGTTAAAGAATCTCATAGAAAATTTGTAGCTTGATTGCAACATATGATAACTTTAAAAAGCGCTAAATTCGGATTTGTTGAATAATGATATATAAGACAATTGAAGAATTAACAACTGTTGTGACAGGTGGGACGCCTTCTACATCAAAAGCCGAGTATTGGGAGAATGGAAATATTCCATGGTTACAATCGGGGTGTTGCCAAAATTGTGATGTAAACCAAGCTGATAAATTTATATCTCAAAGCGGTTATGATAACAGTAGTACACAAGTAATGCCAGTGAATACTGTAATGATTGCTTTAACAGGAGCGACTGCTGGAAAGGTTGGTTATTTAAATATTGAAGCATGTGGAAATCAGTCTATAACAGGTGTTTTTCCATGTGAAGAATTAAATCCAAGGTTTCTATTTTATTTTCTTATATCACAAAGAAGAAAAATATTAGTTGATTGCGTTGGAGGAGCCCAAGCTCATATATCTCAAGGATATGTAAAAAAGATTAAAGTACCAGTTTACTCAAAAAACCTTCAAGAACGCATTGTTAATATTATGAATATATGTTCCAAAAATATTAAACATTATGAAATGATTTTAAAAGAATATGATGAACTAGTTAAAGCCCGATTTGTCGAGATGTTTGGTGATCCGGTTAGCAATAGTAAGCATCTTCCACTAAAAACATTACCTCAGTTGGGTACATTCGGTCGAGGTGTTTCTAAATATAGACCAAGAAATGCACCTGAATTATTGAATGGACCTTACCCATTGATTCAAACAGGAGATATTGCAAATTCTGAATTGTATATAAAGAATTATAATAATACTTATTCAGAAGTAGGGTTAAAACAAAGCAAAATGTGGGATAAAGGTACTTTATGTATTACGATAGCTGCTAATATTGCAAAAACTGCAATTTTACAATTTGATGCTTGTTTTCCAGACAGTGTTGTAGGATTTAATGGAAATAATCTTATTGATAATATTTTTGTACATTATTGGTTTAGTTTCTTTCAAGAGATATTAGAGAACCAAGCTCCTGAATCAGCACAAAAAAATATTAATCTTAAAATCTTGTCAGAATTGCAAATTATTACGCCTGATATAATTGAGCAAAATCAATTTGCTAACTTTGTACGACAAGTCGATAAATCAAGGTTTGATATTAAGAAGAGTATTACAGAAATAGAAAGAGAGGTAGTATATGACTAACTTCGATTATTTAAAGAAAGAAAAAGATTTTGATAGCTTTGTAGATATAGCTATTGTTGCAGAAAAGACGTATAAAATTGATGTTAGTACGTGTATTATCAACTGTAGACGTGCACTAGAGGCAGGTATTAAATGGATGTATTCAGTAGATGCAGATTTAGATGTTCCATATCAGGATAATTTGCATACATTAATGAATACACGAGCTTTTAAATCAATCATGGATGATGATATTTGGAAACGAATAGAGTTTATCCGTCGATATGGGAATGAAGCGGTTCATACTTCAACAACAAAAACGGCTAGTATTGCCAAAATATGTTTACGTAATTTGTTCTATTTTACTGATTTTATTGCGTATTGTTATGGTGATAATTACGAAGAAAGAGAATTTGACGAATCATTATTAGAACAAGAGGAAGTGACTCCTGTTAAAGCAGTTCCTGATGTTGATTTAGAGGCTTTGATTGCTGAAAATAAATCTTTGAAAGAGGAATTGAGTTCTCGTCGTGTTCAACAACAAGAGACTTATGTTTCAAAACCATTAGATTTATCTGAATTTAAAACTCGTAAATTATATATTGATGCCATGTTGATGGATGCTGGATGGGTTGAAGGTAAAGACTGGATTAATGAAGTTGAACTTGAAGGTATGCCTAACAAGTCTGAAGTTGGATATGCAGATTATGTTTTATATGATGATATGAACATTCCATTGGCGGTAATTGAGGCTAAGAGAAGTTGTAAAGATCCTGCGGTAGGAAGACAACAGGCGAAATTGTATGCGGATTTATTAGAGAAGAAATATAAAAGAAGACCTGTGATTTTCATTACGAATGGCTTTGAAACACGCATAATAGATAATGATTATCCTGAAAGAAGAGTATCGAGTATTTATTCAAAGCGTGATTTAGAAAAGTATTTTAATTTGAGAAGAACAAAATCTCATTTGAATTATATTGCGATTAATAAGAATATAGCTGGTCGTTATTATCAGGAAGCTGCAGTTCGTGCTGTATGTGAAGCCTTTGATAAAGGGAATAGAAGAAAAGCTTTATTAGTCATGGCAACTGGATCAGGTAAGACTAGAACGGTTATTAGTTTAGTTGATGTGCTATTAAATAATGGTTGGATTAAGAATATTTTATTCTTGGCAGATCGTAACTCATTAGTTACACAGGCTAAGCGTAGTTTTGTGAATTTATTACCTGATCTTTCGGCTACAAATTTAGTGGAAGATAAAGAAAATTATAATGCTCATGCTGTATTTTCAACTTACCAAACAATGATTGGTTGTATAGATACGATTAGGGATGAAGGCAAGAAATTATTTACTTGCGGGCATTTTGATTTGATTATTTGTGATGAAGCGCATAGATCTATTTATAACAAATATAGAGATATATTTTCATATTTTGATGCACCTTTAGTTGGTTTAACTGCAACGCCTAAAGATGAAATTGATAAGAATACATATGAAGTTTTTGAATTAGAAAATGGAATTCCGACATATGGTTATGAATTAGCTCAGGCTGTAAAAGATGAATTTTTAGTTGATTATAAATCTATAGAATGTTCTACAGAATTTATGAAGAATGGAATTCATTGGGATGAATTGGATAATGATGAAAAAGAAGAGTATGAAGAAACATTTGTCGATGAAGAGGGGAATGTTCCAGAAGTTATTAGTGCTTCAGCCATAAACCAATATGTTTTTAATAAAGATACAGTGCGTAAGGTATTAGCAACTTTATTTAAGTATGGTATTCGTATTGATTATGGACAAAAAATTGGTAAAACAATAATTTTTGCGAAAAATCATAAGCATGCAGAGTTCATTCTGGAAATTTTTAATAAGGATTATCCTGAATTAAAAGGTTATGCAGAGGTCATTGATAATAAAATTAACTATTCTCAGACTTTAATTGACCAGTTTTCTGATCCAAGAAAATTACCTCAAATTGCAATTTCAGTTGATATGTTAGACACAGGTATTGATGTGCCTGAATGTGTGAATTTGATTTTCTTTAAAAAAGTAATGAGTAAGGCTAAATTTTGGCAAATGATTGGTCGTGGAACAAGACTTTGTCCTGGACTTTTAGATGGAAAAGATAAAGATAAGTTCTTGATTTTTGATTTCTGTGGTAATTTTGAATTTTTCAGAATGAAGACTGGAAGTGCAACACCGAACATGCTTGCAGTACAGGGAGCTGTTTTTGCATTGAAGTTTGAGATTGCTTATAAATTACAAGCTTTGAATTATCAAACAGATGAATTAAAAAAATGGCGTAAAGAACTTGTCGATTATATGGTTAGTAAAGTAAAAGAATTGGATCGTAATCGTTTTGATGTTAGACAACATTTAAAATATGTTGATCTCTATTCAAATCCAGATCATTATCAAATGCTTACATATGAAGATTGTTTGATGGTGCGCCAAGAATTAGCACCACTAATCTTACCGGATGAAGATGAGGTAAGTGCTGTGCGATTTGATGCGTTAATGTATGGTATTGAATTAGCTCATTTGGCTGAGAAACAGAGTAAACGTAGAATTAAAGATTTATTAAAAAAGGTAACAGGTTTATCTAAAGTATCGAATATTCCTGCAATAGAAAAGGAAAGCGAAATTATTCATGCTATCTTAAATACGAATTATTTAGAATATAGTGGTATTGATGAATTTGAAAATATTCGTTTAAGATTAAGAGATTTAATTAAATATATTCCAAGACAAGGATTATCTTATGAAACTAATTTTGAAGATGATATTTTAGATGTTCAATTTAATGATTCAGAATTAGAGAATGATGATTTAAAGAATTATAAATCTAAAATTGAGTATTATATTCGCCAACATCAAAAAGATGATCCTGTGATTTTGAAAATCAAAGAAAACAAACCATTAAGTAGTACAGATTTAGTTTCTTTAGAAAATATCTTATGGAAAGAATTAGGCTCTAAGAAAGACTATTATTCAGAAGTAGGAGAAAAACCTATCTGCGAATTTGTTCGAGAAATTGTTGGCTTGGATATGAATGCTGCCAAAGATGCTTTTTCAAAATATTTAGATGAAAGAAATCTTAATTCTGAACAGATCTATTTTGTAAATCAAATTGTAGAATATATTGTAAGAAATGGTTTAATGAAAGATATGAGTGTTTTACAACAATCTCCATTTACAGATAAAGGTTCTGTTGCAGATTTGTTTGGAAATGATATTCAAACTTGGATGGAGATTAAGAGTGTTATAGATAATATTAATAATAATGCGAATTATAATTAGTGTTAATTACATGGCTTTATAGGAGGAGTAGCAATGAAAGGGCAAGAAATTCAATTTATTCAATATATAAGTGGACCCACAAAACGATTTGTGATTCCGGTTTATCAACGTAATTATGATTGGAAAATAGAAAACTGTAAGCAATTATATGATGACTTAATCAAAGTAATTCGAAATAATCGAAAAAGTCATTTTTTTGGAAGTGTTGTTTCTGTATATGAACCAAGTAGTGCTAGAAATATCGAATTTTTAGTTATAGATGGACAACAACGCTTAACAACAATTACTCTTTTATTGCTAGCTATGTACAACTTAATACAAGAGGGTAAGGTTTCTTATAAAACTCCTATGTTGAATGATATGATTTATGAGCAGTTTTTAGTTGATAAATACCAAGAAAAAGATAAGCGTATTAAATTAAAGCCTATTAAAAATGATAAGAATGCATTTGATAAATTATTTGATGATCAAGATGATTATATTCTAGATTCCAATATTACAGTGAACTACAGATATTTCTATGATCGCATTCAAAAAATGGAATTAACTATTGATGAATTGTTTGATGCAATTTGTAAATTAGAAATCATTAGTATTGTTTTAGATAATGATGATAATCCGCAATTGATCTTCGAGAGTTTAAATTCAACAGGCTTGGATTTAAGTGAAGGAGATAAGATTCGTAACTTCATTTTGATGGGTCTTCCTTCTGCAAAACAAAATGATTATTACGAGAAGTATTGGAACAAAATAGAAATTAACACTAAATACGATGTGAGTAGTTTTGTACGTGATTATTTGAGCGTTAAACAGTTATTAACACCTTCGCAAAGCCGAATTTATATTACTTTTAAAGAATATAGATACTGAAGATTTACTAAAAGATCTATTAGCATATTCAAAACGCTATGGTGTTTTATTAGATGGTGGTACTAAAAGTAATGAATTAAATGCGTCAATATACCGTTTAAACCGTTTATCTACAACAGTAACACGTCCATTCTTTTTAGAGGTATTGAGTTTATATGATGATGGTAAATTAGATTTGAATACAGTTTCTAAAGTATTTACGATTACAGAATCTTATTTGTTACGAAGAATGATTTGTGACTTACCAACGAATATGCTAAATAAAATCTTCTTGCTATTGCATAAGGAAATTATTCGTTATGATGGCACGTGCGATGATTATCTAGAGAAGTTTAAATATGCTTTGCTTTCAAAAAGAGAAAAAGCAAGATTTCCAGATGACGAAGAATTTGTATCAAACTTTTCAAACAAACAAATATACTTAATGAATAGTAAGAATAAACTATATATATTTGAGAGATTTGAAAACTATGGCACACTTGAAGATAAAGATGTATATAGTCATTGTGATGATGGAGTGTATAGTATCGAACATATTATGCCACAACATTTAACACCGACTTGGATAAAAGATTTGGGTGATAATTATGAAGAAGTTCATGAAACATGGCTTCATAGAATGGCTAACTTAACATTGACAGCGTACAATTCAAAATATAGTAATTTGTCTTTTAATGAAAAAAAGACAATGGAACATGGTTTTGAAGATAGTGGAATTCGAATGAATACTTATATTGCTTCAAAAGAAGTCTGGAATGAGGATGAGTTGAAAAAGCGAAACGATTATTTAATGAAACGAGCCACTGATATTTGGTCATTGCCTGAAACGGAGTTTAAACCAAAAGAAAAGCAATATGAGTTCTATACTTTAGCTGACGATGTGGAATTTACTGGAAGAAAGATTTATAAATTTACATTTAAAAACACGGAACAGCCTGTAGAAAGCTGGTTAGAGGCATATCAAAAGATACTTCAGATTTTATATTCTGAAAACAAGAGTATTATAACTCGGTTAGCTTTATCAACTAATGAAGGCTTAGAATCCCATTTTACTACAAGAAAAGATGATTTTATCCGTACCTTCGATTTATCAGATGGTATTTATGTATTTTCAAATACTGGGACACATTCTAAAATCAATGTATTAACACGAATCTTTGCCTTGTATAACGAAGACCCTGAAGATTTAGTTTTCTATTTAAGATCTGCAGATGATGATCAAGAATATGATGTAAAAAGAAAGTTTTGGGCTTTTGCACTTGAAAAAATTAATGAAAGTTTCACAGATTTCAACCCTTTTGAAAAAGTTAAACCATCTAAAGGAAATTGGCAAAGTGGATCTACTGGAATTGTGAGGTTCAATATATGTTGTGTTACAAATACAAATCAGTCTCGAGTTGAACTTTATTTAGGTAATTCAGACGTCAATAAAAACAAACAGGCTTTTGATTTATTAGCAGCAAATAAAGACAAGATTGAAAAAGATTTAAATACTAAGTTGATATGGGAAAGAAATGATGATTTACTTAGTTCAAAAATTTATGTCACTTTAGAAAATGTTAGTATCAATAATGATGCAGATTGGGAACTAATTGCTCAATTTCATGCAGAATGGAGTAAGAAATTCTACGATGTATTAGTTCCTTATTTGGATGGGATATTTTAAAGACTAGATTAAAGAAAGAATTAATCATAGATATCTAAGAACAGATTTGAATTCTAACTATTAGAATCATTGTATCTGTTCTTTTTGTTACATAATAGTTTTGGCAATGGCTCAGCCATGCGTGTATCCCCTTGTGCTTGGGTGATGGATTGTGGTTTTTGTGCAAGAACAGGTATGTGGCCTAATCGTGATTTAGTAAGATTATCGGCTCGTGTAACACACAATCATCCAGAGGGTATTAAGGGTGCATTGGCGGTATGTGATGCAATCTTCATGGCAAGATTTTATTTTGGTGGATAGAATATTGAATATTCAAATCCAATTGATTCAGATCTGGATGAGTGTAAAAGAAGAATCAAAGAGCATATTGAAAATGAGTATGGTTACGTTTTATCGATGTCTTTAGATTCTATTCGTAAGGATTACAGGTTTGATGAAACTTGTCAAGGCAGTGTTCCACAGGCTATTATTGCGTTTTTAGAAAGCACGGATTTTGAGGATGCGATTCGAAATGCGATTTCGATTGGTGGAGATAGTGATACCATCGCAGCTATTACGGGAAGTATTGCAGAAGCTGCTTATGGTATTCCGGAAGATATGAAAGAAAAGGCTTATGCTTATTTGGATGAGCCATTAAAAGATGTATTAAGAAGATGGAAGAAATATATGAGGGGGGTGACGAATCATGAATGAAGTGGTTGATTTATTGAATGAAATTTTAGATGAATTGAGAACAATGAATGAAAAATTAGATGAAATTAATGATAACATTGGTTGAAATTAATGGTATGATATAGGCAATGATATATCTTTTTTCAAATCAGTTAGAATTAATAATATAATGTGGCATTGTCTGATTTGAGATGATGCCTTTTATTTTGTGGGGTTGGGTTATGCAGGATTTTAAGTTACTTACTAGACAATTGTTAGAAACATATCTAGGATCGAATACGTTGAGCAAAGTTGAAATTCAGGATTTTTTGGATTCGAATGCGAGTGTTATTGGTACGGGAAAACAAGAATTCTTTAAAAATATTGAGCACTTTTTAAATTCTTTCAAATTTGATGTGGAGAAAAGAAAGAATATTCATTTTGAATTTAAAGATTTAGAAATAGAAGAAAATATTGTGGATGATCAATGTGTCTTTGTGTATGGATCTGTTCAAATTTATGGTCTTTATGATAAAGAAGTTCCAATTATGCATTTGGATTCTCGCTTTACTGTTGTTTATGGTGTTAGGGATGGAAAATGGAAGGTGCTTCATATTCATCATTCGATTCCAGATAAAGAACAATTGGAAGATGAAGAGTTTCCAATTACTTTAGGTAAGCAGGTGCAACAGGCTCGACATGAAGTTGAGGCATTATCGGCTGGGTATTCCTATATTTGTTTGATTAATCTAGAGACAGGTGATGTGGAATTGATTAAAGGAAATAATATTCCCGGCTTAAACGGGCGCTATACTCAGATAGATCATAATATATTATTAGAGCAAGTAAATCGTTTGATTACCGAACCATTTAGGCAGAGTAGTGTTGAGTTTTATGATAGTACGACCATTGCAAAACGTCTTGAAGGAAAGAATTCCTTATTCCATACTTGTGAAAGGACAGATGGAACTTGGATTCTTTCGATGATTGTACCTCAAAAATATGATGAGAATGGTCGTGTTGTGAGTGTATTACTTGCCAATCGTGATTTTACGGAAGAAAAGAAGCGTGAGTTAGAACAGGAAGAGGCTTTACGCCAAGAAAAGATCAAGGCTGAAAAGGCCAATGAGGCCAAGTCCATATTCTTATTTAATATGTTACATGATATTCGTACACCGATGAATGCGATTTTGGGATATTCACAATTAATGAAGAAAGAATTAACAAATCCTAAACTCGTTCATTATCAAGAAATGATTGAACAATCGAGTCAATTATTACTTTCAATTATTAATAATGTATTGGATATGGCACGTGTTGAAAGTGGTAAGATGGAAATGGATGAAAATTATGAAGTAGTGGGCAATATTACTCAACTTGTTTGTGGTGCATTTGCGGCGGAAGCTTCAAAAAAGAATATTGAATTAAACATAATTGTGAATGTCGAACACAAACATATTATTGTCGATTCTACAAAGATGCAGGAAATTCTATCCAATTTAATTAGTAATGCGATTAAATATACGCCAGAAGGTGGTAAAGTTTTGATTGATGTACAAGAACTTCCTTATAATAAAGAAGGCTATACTTTAATTCAAACAAAAGTATCGGATACAGGTATTGGAATGAGTGAAGAATTCTTACCATCCTTATTTGAATTATTTACACGTGAAAGAAATACGACTCTATCTAAAATTCCAGGTACTGGACTTGGTATGGCTATTGTCAAAAACCTTGTGGACTTAATGAATGGCAGTATTGAAGTAGAGAGTGAACTTGGTAAGGGTAGTACTTTTACGATTACCATTCCACATAAGATTGCGAATAAAGATTATACTAATAGAAATATTGAATCTTCCAATGAGTTTGATATTGATTTTAAGGGTAAAAGAATTTTATTGGCCGAAGATAATGAATTAAATGCTGAAATCACAACTACAATTCTTAGTGAAATGGGTTTTGAAGTTAAAGCTGTAGAAGACGGAATTCTATGTGTGAATGAAATGCAACATCAACCAGCCAATACATACGATTTGATTTTAATGGATATTCAAATGCCAAATATGGATGGCTATAAGGCAACAGATTGCATTCGACATCTTTCACAACTTGAAAAGGCCAATATTCCAATTATAGCTATGTCTGCCAATGCGTTTGAGGAAGATAAGAAAAAAGCATTTGATGTAAAGATGAATGATTATATAACGAAGCCAATTGACTTTCAAAAGATGGAAGAAGTATTAAAACATATATTGAGTAAGAAGGATCCTCTTAGTTGAGGATTCTTTTATCTTATGTTGTGTAAATGATTGATTTTGTGTTAGTTTAGATGTTAAAACCGTATCTAATTCAACGAGAATAATGCGATTTAGACAAGATAGGATCATTCGCAACAACATGCTTGGAGTTAATAATGTTTTCACATTGGACATTTATAATAAGAATTGGCTACTGGATGTAGTAACGGTGAACCCTCTGAATTAAAAGGATGATATCTTGAGTTCTCGATGATTCCGATTATGTAGGAGGACGTGTTTTATGTATATTTATCTGTACATTGATGTTGCCATGACTATCTTGGCTTTAGTTGAATTACTAAAAATTACATTATTGATTATAGAAAAATGTAAAAGACACTAGTTCACCAAACGCAAAGGATTAAACTAGTGTCTTTACATTAGA
>OGZO01003116.1_pt1 | contig 10817 bp, 9 predicted proteins | sample 1576721 | NCBI WGS metagenome assembly OGZO01 (sample SAMEA3541516, study PRJEB24748) | human gut metagenome | biome: human gut; feature: human-associated habitat; material: faeces | place: China | collected 2012 | reverse complement strand
AGCTTCTAATAAAGGGTTAAAAGATTCTGCCTATCTCGCTGAAAATAAAGTAGATAAAGATGTTTATATTGTTATTTCTTCAAGTTTAGGATTATGTGGTGGATATAATGCCAATGTCTTTAAAGAAATTAGTCAACAAATTAAAGATGAAGATTATGTTTACTCAATTGGAAGTAAAGGAACAAATTATTTCCGTAGAACGCATCAAGGACCAATCAATACTGATTTTGCTTCATTAAATTCAACATTAGTTTTTGATGAAGTGACTAAATTAGTGAAAAGTGTCACAGATCTTTATATTAATAAAGAAGTGGGAAGTATAAAAATCATTTATACTGAATTTGTTAATAACTTAACATTTAAACCACGTACAGTAACACTTTTACCAATTGATACAAATGAGTTTGAAAATATTGAAATTACCAATAAATTCACTATTTTTGAACCAAGTCCTGAAGAAGTTTTAGATAGTTTAATACCAATGTATTTACAAGCTGTCGTTTATGGCTATCTTGTTGAAAGTGTGACAAGTGAAAATGCGTCACGTAGAACTTCAATGGAAAATGCTACAGATAACGCAGAAGAATTAACAGAACAATTATTATTAAAATACAATCAAGCTCGTCAAACAGCAATTACAAACGAAGTTAGTGAAATTGTTGCTGGAGCTAATGCACAATAAGGACCCTTTTTCAGATCAATGACGATACGAATGCCTTCTTTGGAGGACTGGTTGGAAATATCAACGATATCTGTCGTCTTTTTCGACTCGACCAGACCATATACGTCATTTAAGAACTTTCCGATATTGGCACCGATCATGGTATATGGGATCTCCGTGATGATCAGACGTTCCTTGCCGCCCTTGACCTTTTCGATCTCCACCTTGCCACGCACCTTGATCTTACCGACACCGGTCGCATAAATGGCATGCAGATCATCCTTGTTGACCACGATACCGCCGGTCGGAAAATCCGGTCCCTTGATGTATTCCATCATCTGCTGGGTATTGATATCCGGGTCTTTCATATAGGCAATGACACCGTCGATCACTTCCCCAAAATTATGTGGCGGAATACTGGTCGCCATACCAACGGCGATACCTTCCGCACCGTTGATGAGAAGGTTTGGCACCTTGACCGGAAGGACTTCCGGCTCTTTTTCCGTCTCGTCAAAGTTTGGAATAAAATCAACGACATCCTTATCCAGATCCGCCAGATAACACTCCTGGGTCACCTTGTGCAGACGTGCCTCGGTATAACGCATTGCCGCTGCACCGTCACCCTCGATCGAGCCAAAGTTACCATGCCCTTCCACCAAAGGAAGTCCTTTTTTAAAGTCCTGTGACATAACGACCAGGGCGTCATAAATGGAAGAATCACCATGTGGATGATATTTACCCATGGTATCTCCGACGATTCTGGCTGACTTACGGAAAGGCTTATCGTAACGGATCCCCAGTTCGTGCATATCATAAAGCGTACGTCTCTGCACCGGCTTTAATCCATCGCGGACATCCGGTAAGGCTCTTGCAATAATAACGCTCATGGCATAATCGATATAGGATTTCTCCATGATCTCCGAATATTCCATGCGAATCAATTTTTCCTCTACTGCCATCTGTTCTTTCTCTCCTACTTACTATTTCAAACGTCTATACGTCAAGCTGCGCATCTCTCGCGTGTTCGTAGATAAAGGCACGGCGCGGTGGCACATCATTTCCCATCAACATTTCGGTCACATCGGATGCCATACGTCCATCCTCGATCTCTACCTTTTTCAAGATCCTGCGTTCCGGATCCAAAGTCGTCTCCCACAACTGTTCCGCATCCATCTCACCCAGTCCCTTATATCTTTGCAGGGTAAAATTACCCGTATGGATCTTTCTGTATTTTTCCAAGGCGGCATCATCATAGAGATATTCTTCCTTTCCCTTGGATGGGATTGCCTTATAAAGAGGCGGCATAGCAATATAGACATGTCCCTCATAAATGAGTTCCGGCATAAAGCGATAGAACAAGGTCAAAAGCAAGGTAGAAATGTGGGCACCGTCCACATCGGCATCCGCCATGATGATGATCTTGTCGTAACGCAGTTTGGTAATGTCAAAATCGTTGCCGTAGCCCTCGGAAAAACCACAACCGAAAGCATTGATCATAGTCTTGATCTCGGCATTGGCAAGTACCTTATCGATGCTTGCCTTTTCCACGTTCAGGATCTTTCCACGGATCGGCATGATTGCCTGATACATACGGTTTCTCGCCATCTTGGCAGAACCGCCCGCAGAATCTCCCTCCACGATAAAGATCTCGCACTTGGAAGCATCCCTGCTCTCGCAGTTGGCAAGTTTTCCGTTGCTGTCAAAAGAAAACTTCTGCTTGGTCAGAAGATTGGTCTTGGCACGTTCTTCTGTCTTACGGATCTTGGCTGCTTTTTCCGCACAGGAGATCACGGTCTTTAAAGTGTCAAGATTTCGGTCAAAATACAACTGGATCTCGTCCCCGGTCACTTTAGCGGTTGCCTTGGCAGCGTCCTGGTTATCCAGTTTGGTCTTGGTCTGTCCCTCAAAACGCGGTGCCGGGTGCTTGATGGATACAACTGCCGTCATACCGTTTCTGACATCAGCCCCGTTAAAATTGGCATCTTTATCCTTTAAAATGCCAAGTTCCCTTGCGTAATTATTGATGACTGTCGTAAAGACCGTCTTAAATCCGGTAATATGGGTACCCCCCTCTGCATTGTAGATATTGTTACAAAATCCCAGAATATTTTCATGGAATTCGTTGCAATACTGAAAAGCGATCTCCACGCTGATTCCATCAGACTCTCCGCTAAAATAAACGACATCATGGAGTTTTTCTGCATTTTTATTGATGTCCTTGACAAAGCCGATAATGCCGTCCGGTTCGTGATACTCGATATGCTCGACTTCTTCTTTTCTTCTGTCCTCATAAATGATGGTCAGTTTGGGATTCAGATAGGCCGTCTCATGCATACGGCTCTTGATCTCGTCCTCTTTGAAATTGGTCTTTTCAAAAATTTGGGGATCCGGCAGGAAATTGATCTTTGTCCCGGTCTTCTTAGTCTTGCCGATGGTCGGCAGCAGACCATTTTCCAGTGCGATCACCGGATGTCCCTGCTCATATCTGTCGTGATGGATAAAGCCATCGCGGGAGATCTCCACATCCATATAGGTAGACAGGGCATTGACCACGGAAGAACCTACACCGTGTAAGCCACCACTGGTCTTATAGACACTGTCATCAAATTTTCCACCTGCATGTAATGTGGTAAATACCACACGCGCGGCAGAGGCACCGGTCGCATGTAAACCAACCGGAATACCTCGTCCATTATCTTCTACGGTACAAGAACCATCGGCTTCCAGTGTCACCCAGATCGTATCACAGGCTCCTGCCAAATGCTCATCTACCGAGTTGTCCACGATCTCATACACCAGATGGTTCAGCCCCTTGCGGGATACACTTCCGATATACATACCCGGTCTTTTGCGCACTGCCTCAAGTCCCTCTAATACGGCAATACTGCTCTCGTCGTAAACGTTCTTTTTCGCCATTTCCTAACCTCACTAAAAAATTGCCTAAAGAAATGCGCCGAAGCAATGCTTGGCGCATCCTTTTGCTCTTATGATAACTTTGAATAGCCGAAGCCATTGACCATGGCCTCGATCGGTATGCCTTTCTTGCAATACGGACATTCATGCGGTGCATAGGTCTGATAGCCCGGCAGATCATCCGTGGTAAAGAGTGGAAATACCTCGGTGTTGCCAACCTTGGTCATGGTACCAAAGATGGAAGATACACCCACGATATTACCACCGTAATACTCGATACATTCCAGACTCCTGCGCACGGTCTCGCCCGTCGTCATGGTTGCCAGCAAAAGCAATACATTTTTCCCCTCGATCGCCGGACGTACATTTTCACGGAAAAGCAACTGGTTGATGCTGTTGACTTCCGGAGACACGATATAAACAGTCTCATGTTTGTTGTTATTTGCGAAATGTCCTTTTTCTAATTCCTCTGCCAGATAAGCGCCCAGTACCTCCGTACCATCCATGCAGACAATGGTATCCACTGTCGTCACATGATGCAGCATCTTGTTCTTGATGCTTCTTGCTGCTTCCCTCGCCTCATTGGCACGTACCTTTAATCGCGTCACATCGATATAGAAGTTGATGTGTGATGAACTCGTTGCAAAATGCCCCGGTGTCGCGTTTAACGTAATGGTATTGTCATCCTTTGCATAAAACTTGACCATACGATCCCGAATACTCTTTACTGCCTCTCCCATAATGCATACCTCCTACATTTTACCGGTAGATCCAAATCCACCTTGTCCCCGTTCTGTCTCGTCTAAGTCTGCAACCTCTTCAAATTCTACGGAAAGAAATGGCATGATGACCAGTTGTGCGATCTTTTGACCCGGCGCTACGACGCGCTCCTCCCCGCTGTCGTTATGTAGTGCCACCTTGACCTCACCACGATAGTCTGCATCGACCACGCCGGTACAGTTGGCAGGACGAAGTCCCTCCTTGGCAGAAAGTCCGCTTCTGGCAAAAACACCGCCAAAATATCCTTCCGGCACTGCCAGTGCGACACCTGTGCCGATCATTTTGGTTTCGTGCGGTGCAAGCCGTGTCTCCTCTGCAATATCTGCAAACAGATCATAGCCCGCTGCCCAAGCACTTCCTCTCTCCGGCATTTTTGCGGAAGATGTCAGTTTTTTCCATGCTATTTTCATTCCATCTACTCCTAAAAAGAATTGCTATTTACAATGTAACACGATTTCGTTTGTTTTTCTAGTGGCAACTACATCGATCACACGCTGATTGCTGCTGCCGCGCCAGTAAAGACTGGTATCTTTCTTTTCTACGACAAATTCTCCGTCCACCAAAACATCCACGTATTCCATGACAGGAAGCGTCTGGATAGTCTCGTAGGTAAAGCCGGTATAAAGCCATATGGTTTTTTCCGGAAAACGATCCTTTACCTCTTTGGCAAGCAGGGTCACATCTTCCCGGTTGCCATAAAAAAGAGGATCTCCACCGCTAAAAGTGATACCGGAAATATAATCATGATCCAGTGCCTCAAATAACTCTGCCTTTGCCTCTGGATCAAACTCCAGACCGCCATTGGGATCCCATGTGACCGGATTCTGGCAATCCTTGCAGCAATGATCGCAGCCGGCAACCCATAAGACCACACGCAGACCGTCGCCGTTTAGCATATCGTCTTTTGTTATATTATGATAACGCATTTATTCCACCTATACTACATACTCTTTCTTTCTGCTATTTCTGCCATCTTGGCATCATTCAATCTGGTATCTCCCTTGACTCTGGAGTAAGAAAGATATCCATTCATACGCTCGATCTTGGTCAGATTCTTGCTGCCGCAGACCGGACACACATCCATATCCAATTCCTCATGACCACAATCATCACAATAGGAAAGGGAAAGGTTGACGCCCTCGTAAAATCCCATTTCCATAGCACGGCGTACCAAGGTCTTGACTGCCTCTTTGTTGTAGCCGATCGGGTATTTTACATACTGGATCTTGCCACCATTGGAAAGTTCCCAGAAACGATATTCCAGATCCTGCTTCTGGATCGGTGTGATATCTTCTGTGACATGACAATGAAAACTGTTGCTGACATATTCACGGTCAGATACATTTTCAACGATACCGTATTTCTTGCGGAACTGCTTTACCTGTAAACCGCAGAGGTTTTCTGCCGGTGTACCGTAGATCGCATAAAGATTGCCGTCTTCTTTTTTAAACTCATTGATCTTGTCATTGATGTGCTCCAAGACCTCTACCGCAAACTGTCCGTCCTCTACCAGGGACTTGCCATTGTAGAGTTCCTGCAATTCGTTGAATGCAGTAATGCCGAAAGAAGCTGTAGCTGTCTTTAAGATTGGTTTGATCTTGTCATTGTATTTCAGATGGCCGCCATAAAATCCGCCTTCACAATATGCCAGTGGATTGGTGGATGCACGCATCTCACCAAGATAAGCATAGGTACGGATATGGAGTTTACGGATAAGTTCCAGATAGTAATCCAACACTTCGTAAAAGTCGCGGCTCTCCTGTCTTGCCTTTGCCAAGATCATTGGCAGATGCAGGCTGACGGCTCCGATATTAAATCTGCCGACAAAGACCGGACGATCCTGATCGTCTGCCGGATACATACCGCCTCTTTCATACCAAGGAGAAAGGAAGGCACGACAGCCCATCGGACTGATGATCTCTCCGTATTGCTTATACATGCTGGCGATATAGCCCTTACCGGTCAGGCTCAGCCAATCCGGATACATGGTCTTTCTGGAACATTCGATGCCTGCTTCAAAGACATCTTCCAATTCCTTGCCCGGTCCGTGTAAATTCTCATCATATAAAAATACGATCTTCGGGAAAAGTACCGGTTTCTTATGTCCCTTTTTGCCCTGTCCGTTCATGCGGACACGGAGCATGCAGATGGTCGCCATCTTGGCAAAACGAGTCGTTCCGGTTCCGGCGGTCACCGTGATAAACGGATAATCTCCACGGCTGCTGGCAACGGTATTGAACTTGTACTCCCAGCCCTGGAAGCCCTGTTCAAAGTCACGTTCTACATCTGCCATAGCGGTTGCTTCTGCCTTTTCTTGGGAAAGTCCAAGACCTGTATATTTTTCCACATACTTGGCAAAAGAGATCTCTGCGTATTTATCCAGGATCAGATCTGCGCTTGGCACCGTAAAGCCGCCATACTGCTGGCTGGCAGCACTCAGCACGATATCTCCGATCACGTCAAAGGCAACATCCAGGGATTTCGGCTCATTGTACCAGATATTTCCCATCTCAAATCCGCCCTCCAAGACTGCTTTGACATCAAAAAGGCAGCAGTTCATGGTATCACGTCTGGCTGACATATCATGGATATAGATATAGCCGTCACGAATGGCTTGGATCTCCTCTGTCGTCAGGAAGAATTTCTTGTATAATTCACGGTTGAACTCGTTAAAGATCAGGCTTCGCTTGGTAGATACCAAAGCAGAGTCCGTATTGGCATTTTCCTTGTCACCGATATACATAATGGACTGGCTCTTGGTATAGACATCGTCTAACATCTGCACAAAGTCCTGCTTATAATTACGGTAATCCCTATAACTCTTGGCTACCACCGGATTGACTCTTTCCAGTGCGCCCTCTACAATGTTATGCATCTGGGCAATCTCGATGCGGTCGATACCGAGAGCAAATACTTTTTCTTCTACAAACTGGCAAATAAACTTTTCTTCTTCTTCTGTAAAATTGATCAATACCCTGCATGCAGATTTGTTGACTGCATCCACGACTTTTTGTACGTTAAAATCCTCTAATGTTCCGTCTTTTTTTACTACTTTTATCAACGCTTACGCTCCCTTTCTTATCTATATGTCGATATAGCACATCCTGCAACATACTATATCTTGTGCTCCGTTTCTACATTCTAGCATCATAGGAAATGGCAGTCAATAGATTTTTAAGCAATCTCTGATTTTTTGTCTCGTTCCATGAGACTGCGCACGGCAAGGCGGGGATCTACGTCATGAAACAAGACCTCATTGACCTGTTCTATGATGGGCAGACTGACCTGGTATTTTTTTCCCAGCGCCAGTGCCGCCTTGGCTGAATAAACACCTTCTACAACCATATGCACCTGATCCATGGCATCCTTTGGACGCAAGCCCTGACCGATCAGCATACCTGCCTTACGGTTTCTGCTGTGACGGCTGGAACAGGTCACGATCAGATCCCCTGTGCCTGCAAGACCACTGAGGGTCTGCGGAAGTCCTCCCATGGCAAGTGCCAAGGAAGATATTTCCTTGATGCCGCGTGTGATCAGTGCCGCCTTGGTATTGTCCCCATAGCCCAGACCATCCGACATACCGGCAGCCAGTGCGATGACATTCTTTAAAGAGGCACCGATCTCAATCCCGGTCACATCCGTGCTGGTATAGACACGGAATTTTTCATTCATAAAGGCATTCTGTAAAAATTCTGCCACGGCTATATCGCGTGAGCCGGCAACCACAACGGTCGGCAGACCTTTTACGACTTCTTCTGCATGAGACGGACCGCTTAGAACGCCCACCTTAGCATCCTTCCCCAAGACATCTTCTAAAATACCGCATTGGGTCAAAAGGCTATCTTCCTCGATTCCCTTGGAAACACTGCAAAGGATCTGGTTCTTTTCCACATAAGGCTTGATCTTTTCTGCGGTCCCTCTGGTTGCCGTAGAAGGAACCGCTAAGACCAGAAGATCCTTGCCCAAAAGACAGGAAGAAAGATCCCAGGTCAGGCTCATTTCCTTTGGAAGCATGACTCCCGGCAGTTTGTCACACTCCCCGCTTGCCTGCATCTTTTCGATCTGTTCCCTTCTATGTCCCCACAGACTCACCTGACATCCGTTATTCTGTAATAAAATTGCCAGCGCACATCCCCAACTTCCTGCGCCGATGACACCAACTTTCATTTTCCGCTCCTTTACTTCCATGCAAAAGAACCCTGCCAAAAGCAGGATTCCTTGACTGATTTGCTAGTCTCGTTTTGATTTAAAAGAAAACTTGTTTTCATTACCTGCCAAAAGTCGCTTGATATTGCCCCGATGCAATACAATGGCAAGGATACAAGCAAAAGATACTAAGATCTGGGCTTCTAAAAGATCCGACGTGGCAAATGCCAGCCAGCCCTTTGCCCCAAAGATCCAGATCTGTACCATGAGTCCCAGCGCCGCCAGGATAGATCCCAGAGACACATAGCGTGTGATCGCCACTGCCAGAACAAAGATCAGAACACAAAGTGGCAGACACTGCGGAAAGAGGGCTAGGATCATACCAAAACTACAGGCAATGCCCTTGCCCCCCTTAAACTTCATAAAGAAAGGGAAATCATGCCCCAGTATGGCACCCAGTGCCCCGTATAATTCCAACAAGACAATATGCTCCGGGTATGATGTGCGAAAAAGAAGCCAGACGACTACCACTGCCGCCACACATTTTAAGCAGTCACACACCAGTGTCAGCGCACCTACCTTGATGCCTAAAATACGCATGGTGTTGGTCGTACCAATATTGCCGCTTCCCTGTTTGCGGATATCCACATCTTTTTTCTTGCCAAAAAGATAGCCCGATAAGATCAATCCAAAGGCATAACCGATCGCAAGTGCGACGAGCCTCATCAATTCCATAATTAGTCGTCCTTTCTCTCCCGGATGATAAACTTAAGGGAAGTCCCCTCAAATCCAAAGGCATCACGGATACGGTTCTCCAAATATCTGGTGTAGGAGAAATGCATCAATTCCTTGTCATTGACAAAGATAACAAATGTCGGCGGCTTGACTGCCACCTGGGTCACATAGTAGATCTTGAGACGCTTGCCCTTATCGGATGGCGGTTGCTGCATAGCAACAGCCTCGGTCACGATCTCATTTAAGACACCTGTCGCAACACGCATAGAATTATTCTCGATCACGGCATCGATGGTCTCATAGATCTTTGGCAGACGCTGTCCCGTCAAAACGGAAATAAACATGATCTGCGCATATGGCATAAAGGATAAGGTCTGTCTGATCTTTTCCTTATGCTTGTAAATGGTCTTGTCATCCTTTTCGATGGCATCCCACTTGTTGACTGCAATGATAATGCCCTTGCCGCGCTCATGTGCGATCCCGGCGATCTTGGCATCCTGCTCTGTCACGCCCTCGGTCGCATCGATCATCACGATCACGACATCTGCCTTTTCTACGGCAGCAACAGCACGAATGATACTAAATCGCTCCAATTCTTCCTTAATCTTGCTCTTGCGGCGCAATCCTGCCGTGTCGATAAAGATATATTCCTTGCCATGGAACTTGACCTTGGTGTCGACCGCATCTCTGGTGGTTCCTGCCACATTGGAAACGATCACACGGTTCTCGCCCACCAGACGGTTGACAAGGGATGATTTTCCTACGTTTGGTTTGCCAACGATCGCGATCTTAGGAATATCCTGATCCTCATCTGCGCCAGCATCTTCCGGGAAATGTGCGATCACCTGATCTAGCATATCCCCCAGTCCTAACATAGAGGAAGATGAGATTGGAATCGGATCCCCGATACCCAGATTATAAAATTCATAGACATCCGCCATGTATTTTTCAAAACTGTCAACCTTGTTGACTACCAAAACGACCGGTTTTTTGGAACGGCGCAGCATATCCGCTACTTTTGCATCCGCATCCACCAGTCCCTGTCTGACATCTGTCATAAAGATGATGACATCTGCCGTATCAATGGCGATCTGCGCCTGCTCACGCATCTGGCTGATGATAATATCTTTTGATTCCGGCTCAATACCACCGGTATCGATCATGGTAAATTCATGCTTCAACCATGTAACATCTGCATAGATACGGTCTCGGGTCACTCCCGGCGTATCTTTTACAATCGAAATCCTCTCTCCTGCCAAGGCATTGAACAAAGTAGACTTTCCTACATTTGGTCGTCCTACAATGGCAACTACAGGCTTACTCATATTTTCCTCCATCTATTTATAATGTCATTAACTGTTTCACGAGATCTTGTCCGCTTGATTTTACAATATCCACCTTTACTTGTAAAGCGTCACTTAACTGGGCGACCGTCACATCATCCAAGAAATCCTGTTCCTCGGCACGCACCATATTCTGCGGTAAGAGCAGGTGGCTTCCCAGCGGCTGTTCCTTGAGTTGTGCCATCAGATCCTGTCCTGTGATCAGACCAGAAACCGTGATCTTTTCGCCAAAGAAATCG
>OGZO01003093.1_pt1 | contig 10868 bp, 10 predicted proteins | sample 1576721 | NCBI WGS metagenome assembly OGZO01 (sample SAMEA3541516, study PRJEB24748) | human gut metagenome | biome: human gut; feature: human-associated habitat; material: faeces | place: China | collected 2012 | reverse complement strand
GGCAGACGCCGAAGGGCAGCTTGCGGCGGGTGGTGCGCTGGATGTTGGCAAAGTTCACGAAGATGCCCTGTGCGGTCTCGGGGCGCAGATAGCAGGTGGAGGAGGAATCCTCGGTAACGCCGATGGCGGTCTTGAACATCAGGTTGAACTTGCGGATGGGGGTAAAGTCATGCTTGCCGCAGACGGGGCAGACGACCTCATCATGGCTGGCGATGAATGCGTCCATCTCGTCAAAGGTCATGGCGTCGACATCGACGTTCTTGCCCTGCTCACACTCAGCGATCAGCTTATCGGCGCGGTGGCGGCTCTTGCAGGCACGGCAGTCCAGCAGGGGATCGGAGAAGCTGGCCACGTGGCCGGTCGTCACCCAAGTCTGGGGGTTCATCAGGATAGCGGCATCCAGGCCGACGTTATACGGGCTTTCCTGCACGAATTTCTTCAGCCAGGCCTTTTTGACGTTGTTCTTGAACTCAACGCCCAGGGGGCCGTAGTCCCAGCTGTTGGCCAGGCCGCCGTAGATCTCGCTGCCGGGGTAGATGAAACCACGGTTTTTGCACAGGTTGACAATCATGTCAAGGGTCTTTTCACTGTTCTTCATACATAAACTCCTTCCGCATGGCTGGCTGCCACACAAAGCGATTTTTTCCCACCGCGCCGGACGTTTTCCGACACGATATGGCCATTATACCATAGTAGAGGGCAGGGGACAAGGCAGTTTGAGGAAAAAAAGCCGCTATTATGCCCCCCTCTGGGAGGGAGAGAGCCTTGCCTTAAGCTCTCTCCCTCACCCGCTTCACGGGAGCCCCCTCCCAGGGGGGGCCGATGAGGTACAATTATAACAACACCGCCGCAATCTTCTTGGCCAGCTGGGTCAGTTCGGCGCGGGTCAGGGTCTTGTCGGCGGCCAGGCGGGCCAGCTCGGCCTGCACGCGGTCGATCTTGTGCGCAGGGATGCCGATACGCGCCAGCTCCTTTTGGGTAAAGGGCGGCTCGTTTTGCTTCTGCCCCAGCCGCGATGCCGCCAGCGGGTCCACGCCCCACAGCACTTTTGCCATATGTAAGCCCTCCTGTTTGTGGTAAACGTCCAAAATTTGTGCAGGTTTATCGATATTATACCAAAAAAGGCAGCAAAGCGCAAAGGAAAAGCACCGGGTTTTGCGGGCAGTTTATCGTACTGTAAAATCCTTTTTGGCTGGCAAAACACCCCGCCGGGGCGGCGACCTCGACGGATTGTCATATTGACGATGTCCATTTTTGTATATTTTACTAAAAAATCGCTCACCCTGTCCAAAAATTTCAAAAAACTGTTTCTTTTGTGAAAGAAAAAAGCTATAATCTAAGTAACTAATTGGAATAGAACCGCGCCCGCTGCCGGGCACGGAGGATTTTTGAGGTGACCACTGATGGTTTATACAATGTTTGATCCCAAACTGCTGGACGGCGTACAGACCGTGCATTTCATCGGCTGCGGCGGCTCCGGCACCTATCCGCTGATCCAGATCCTGCACAGCCAGGGCTATGCGATCACCGGTTCGGACGTAGAGGAGACCAAGAACACCGAAGCCGAACGTGCGCTGGGCGTGCGGGTGTTTATCGGCCACGATGCCGCTAACGTGGGCAATGCGCAGCTGGTCGTTTACAGTGCCGCCATCCATGACGACAACCCCGAGCTGCAGGCCGCCCGTGCCCGCGGCATCAAAGCGGTGGAGCGCAGCGTGCTGCTGGGCTACATCAGCCGCAGCCATCCGCAGAGCGTCGGCGTAGCCGGCACCCATGGCAAGACCACCACCACCGGCATGATCACCACCATGCTGGAGCTGGCCGGCAAGGATCCTGCTGCCGTTATCGGCGGCAAGCTGCCCCTTATCGATGGTTACGGCAAGGCCGGCAACGGCCAAAGCGTCGTTATCGAAGCCTGCGAGTACCACGAGACCTTCCTGCACCTGACCAGCGCAGTCGGCGTGATTCTGAACATTGACAACGACCATCTGGAATATTACGGCACCATGGGCCAGCTGAAACTGGCCTTCCAGAAGTTTGCGCTGCTGTCCCGCACGGTGGTCTTTAACATGGACGACCGCAACACGATGGACGTGGTCAGCTCCATCGACCGCCCGGTGGTCAGTTTTGGCATCCACGAGGAAGCCCGCATCCGTGCCATCAATATCAAGGAGTACAAGCCCGGTTTCTTTGAGTTCGACGTGCTGGAGCTGGGTGAGCCGTTCGCCCACCTGCAGTTGGGCGTGCCCGGTTACCATAATATTTATAATGCGCTGGCTATGTGCGCCTGTGTGCGCCCCCTGCACCTGAAGCCCGAGGATGCCGTGCGCGCTGCTGCTGAGTTCCACGGCACCGGCCGCCGCTTTGAGATCAAGGGCGAGTGCAACGGTGCGGTCATCGTGGACGACTACGCCCACCATCCCACCGAGCTGGCCGCCACCCTGGCCACCGCCAAGGAGATGGGTTATGAGCGCGTGATCGCCGTGCACCAGCCGTTCACCTACAGCCGCACCAAGATGCTGATGGATGACTTTGCCAAGGTTCTGAGTGTGGCCGATCAGGTGGTGCTGCTGCCGATCATGGGAAGCCGCGAGAAGGATGACGGCAGCGTGAAGAGCGAGGATCTGGCCGCCAAGATTCCCGGCAGCATCGTGGTCGACGGGCTGGAATCCGCCGCCGAGTGGGTGAAAAAGAACGCCCACAAGGGCGACCTGGTCGTCTGCATGAGCTGCGGCGACCTGTACAAAGCCGCTGACATGATGGTTGGCAAATAAGTTTTCCCCCACAGGCTGCCCAGCCGGGCGGCCTGTTTTTGTAGAGTACGCGGGCGGATGCAAGCATCTGCCCCTACAGATCAACGGCAACTATATCATTCATTATTGTAAAGGAGCCTCTCCCATGAACCAGCACTTTCTGCAGCTGTATGCCGACTTTATCGTTAAGGTGGGCGTCAATGTGCGCCCGCGGCAAAATTTTATCGTGCGCTGCCCGGTCACGATGCCGGACTTCGCCCATGCCTGCGTCCGCGCAGGTTATGAGGCGGGTGCCAAGACCGTCGTTGTCCGCTGGGAGGACGACAAGCTGACCCGCCTGAACATGGAAATGGCCGACGAAAAAGATCTGACCGCCATGAAGCCCTACGAGCTGCGCAGCTACCTCGACTATGCCGAGGACCCGGACGGCTGCTGCACGCTGGCCATCCATGCCGAGGATCCCGAGGCCCTGGCCGGGCTGGATGCCGGCAAGCTGAACCGTGTCAGCCTGGCCCGCCGCACCTTCCTCAAGCCCTGGCAGGAGTACACGATGAACGACCGCGTGCAGTGGTGCGTGGCCGCCGTGCCCGCCCCGAGCTGGGCCGCGAAAGTCTTCCCTGAGCTGCCGGTGGAGGAAGCCGTCGAGAAGCTGTGGCAGGTCATTTTTGACGTCTGCCGCGTTTCCACCGGCAATCCCGTCACTGCCTGGCAGGAGCATGTTGCCAAGACCAAAGCCCGCCGCGACCAGCTGAATGCCTGGAACCTGGACCATGTGCACATCGTCAGCTCCAACGGCACCGACCTGACCGTCGGCCTGGCCGACGACGCCACCTGGGAGGGTGCTTCCAGCAAGACAGACGGCGGTATTGAGTTCATCGCCAATGTGCCCACCGAGGAAGTGTTCTGCGCGCCCCACCGCGAGCGGGTCAACGGCACGGTCTACGGCACCAAGCCTTACGTGTACAACGGCCAGCTGATCGAGGGCTGGCACGTCACCTTTAAGGACGGCAAGGTCGTTGAGCATGGTGCCGAGAAGAACGCCAGCCTGCTGGCCGAGCTGCTCTCCACCGATGAGAACTCCAACCGCATCGGAGAGGTGGCCTTCGTGCCCGCCTCCAGCCCCATCAACCGCAGCGGCGTGCTGTTCTTCAACACGCTGTTTGACGAGAACGCCGCCTGCCACATTGCCTTTGGCGCAGGCTACCCCACCAACATCAAGGGCGGAAGCGCCATGACCCGTGCCCAACTGATGGAAAAGGGCCTGAACGACTCCGCCATCCACGAGGACGTGATGATCGGTGCCCCCGACACCCACATCACCGGTACCACCAAAGACGGCCAGGAAGTCACCATCTTTGTAAACGGTGAATGGGCATTTTAACTAAATTTTAATCGTAAACTTTGTAAGTGCTGCACGCTGTTGCAGCACTTTTTTATTTGACTCTCTGCCTTGTTTCTCTGTATAATAAGGATGTCGATATTTGTCGATTTTATTGCAAGGGGATATGTTGTATGAAAAAGAGAACGTTCCGTCTGGCTGCCGCGGCATTAGCGCTGGCGCTGACCGGCTGCGCCGCTGCCGATACCAGCACAGCCGCGCAGATCGAAATGCGTGTACAGGACGGCTATATTCAATATTATAATGGTACTGATTGGGAAAACCTGATCTCCACCGAAGAGCTGAAAGGCGAAAAAGGGGATAAAGGCGACCCCGGCGAAAAGGGCGAACGCGGCGAGATCGGCCCGCAGGGTGCCAAGGGCGATAAGGGAGACCCCGGCACGAATGGCATCAATGGCCAGAACGGCACCGATGGTGCAAACGGTAAAGACGGTGCCAACGGCCAGAATGGCACCAATGGTAAAAACGGCGTTGACGGCAAGAACGGTGCCGATGGCAAAGATGGCGTTGATGGCAAGGACGGCCGCGATGGTGTGGACGGCCTGAACGGCAAAGATGGCGTTGATGGCAAGGACGGCCGGGACGGCGTCGATGGCAAAGACGGTCGCAATGGTGTGGACGGCAAGGATGGCAAAGACGGCATTGATGGCAAGGATGGCCGGGACGGCGTGGACGGGAAAGATGGCACGTCTACGGTGCCGGGGATTACGCGCGAACTTTATGTCAGTACTTGCGACTACTATTCCAAGCATGGTTATTGGGGTGATTCCTCACCATACGGTGGTCACGTGCAAGTCAACAATGTTGAAAATGCTTTTATCTATCAGCAGAGTACGTTTCCCGATGATTCTTCCAAGTTTCTCCGTTTTAATATTTTGATGAATGAAGATGGCAAAGTCAACGTTACCGCCATAGCCGAACCCGGTTATGCTTTTGTAAAATGGGGTGATGGGACGACTTCTGCCACGCGAGATATTGTTTATACCGATGACGGTAATGGTGGCCTTGACGCTTACTTTGCTCCTACTGACCCAAAATTGGATTGGAACGCTATAAGGCCCGGCTATTCAGCTTCCGCCTCGCTTACTCACGCCTATAGCACTGCTGAACCTTGGATTGATATATCTTATGTATCAAGCGGGCCTTATTATCAGACTACGCAAACCATGCTGGGAACCGGCATCTACACAGGTTCCGGGGAAAATAACGCACTCGGCAAGTATATTTCTGTTGAGCACAGTTCTTCTACGACGGTTCTATACGGAAATTTGTCTGAATACCCAGCGTATCCTAATGAAGCTTACATCTATCCCGATTCGCCGCGGTACTATTCGTTAAATTCCGTACAGCAAGAGGGCGGAAACGTTTCTGCCACTCTCCGCATCCAAGTCCTGCAAGACGGCAAGCCGGTTGACCCGGAAACGGTTCTTCCTGCACTAAGCACCGTGGCTTGGCTGAAGCAGGGGGAATAACCCGGGAATTTTCTATACCACCTCCGCCAAAACTGCAAACTGCGCAAAATATGTGCGGCCCAAATGGGCGCAGGATGGGCTTTTTTGCCGTGTGGGGGTTGCATTTTGTGCGCGGGTGTGGTATATTCTTATTGTTCGATGATGATTTTATTGGAAAGTGGGCCGCAAGGTCCGCTTTCTTTTTATGATGGGAGCAAATTTCATGGCAAAACAGCAAAACAGCGGCGGCGCCGTCAAAACGGTCGAAGCCCTGGCACGTCCCGTTGTCGAAGGCATGGGCCTGCGCCTGTGGGATGTCCGCTTTGAGAAGGAAGGCCCGGACTGGTTCCTGCGCATCCTGATCGACCGCGACGAGCCGCTGGACACCGACACCTGCGAGGCCGTTTCCCGCGCGATCGATCCGCTGCTGGACGAGGCAGACCCCATTGAGCAGAGCTACTACCTCGAAGTCGGCAGCCCGGGATTGGGCCGCCGTCTGACCCGCCCGGAGCATTACGAGGCACTCAAGGGTCAGAAGTGCGCTGCCCACCTCATCCGCCCGGACGAGGCCGGCCGCCGCGACATCGAGGGCATCCTGCAGGGGCTGGATGCCGACGGCAACGCCACTTTGGTGAACGGGGAAGAGACCTACACCTTCCCCGTAAAGATGGCGGGCTATGTCAAGCTGTGTGACGACGAAAATCTGTTCGATTGACGATCGACTGAAACCTATCGACTGCAACATATAATTGGGAGGAAACCAAAAAATGGCTACTGCAAACAACGAATTTTTTGAGGCTCTCGCTGCGCTGGAAAAGGAGCGCGGCCTGCCTGAGGACTATCTGGTCGAAAAGATCAAGGCCGCAATCGTCATCGCTGTGAAGAAAGACTACGAGGTCGAGGACGACAACGTTGTCGTCGACATCGACCCCGAGATCGGCGCTTTCCGCGCCAGCCTGCTGCGCGACATCGTGGAGGACGTCGAGAACCCCCACACCCAGGTCAGCCTGGAGGATGCCCAAAAGGTCCGCAAGAGCTACAAGGTCGGCCAGCGCATGGTCACCCCGCTGAAGACCAAGGAATTTGGCCGCATCGCCGCCCAGACCGCCAAGCACGTCATCCGTCAGGGCCTGCGTGAGGGAGAGCGCAACCTGCAGTGCAGCGAGATGCAGTCCCGCGCCCATGAGCTGATCACTGCCACCGTTGTTTCCGTCGACCACGAGCGCGGCAACATCGTGCTGGATCTGGGCAAGGGCGGCTCTGCCGTGCTGCCCCGCAACGAGCAGGTCCCCGGCGAGAGCTTCAACGAGGGCGACACCGTGCAGGTCTATGTCGTGGACGTGCTGGCTACCGACCGCGGCCCCCGCGTGACCATCAGCCGCACCCATCCCGGTCTGGTCAAGCGCATGTTTGAGCTGGAAGTTCCCGAGATCTACGACGGCACCGTCGAGATCAAGGCCATCGCCCGCGAGGCTGGTGCCCGCACCAAGCTGGCCGTCTGGAGTAAGAATCCCGACGTTGACCCCGTCGGCGCCTGCATTGGTGCCCGCGGCGCCCGCGTGGAGAAGATCGTCCAGGAGCTGAACGGCGAGAAGATCGATGTCATCCGCTGGAGCGAGGACATCACCGAGTTCATCTCTGCCGCCCTGTCCCCGGCCAAGGTCGTCAAGGTCGAGCTGCTGCCCGGCGAGACCAAGAGCTGCCGCGTCACCGTGCCCGACCACCAGCTGAGCCTGGCCATCGGCAACAAAGGCCAGAACGTCCGCCTGTGTGCCCACCTGACCGGCTACAACATTGACATCCGCCCCGAATCCGGCTACTACGGCGAGGACGAGGAGTAAAAGCTAGCCGCCCAGCGGTTACCATATTTTAGAAAAGAGGTCGGCTACTTGCAGCAGCAAAAGCAAAAGAAAATCCCGGTACGCCGGTGCGTTGGATGCAATGCCCAGCGCCCCAAGCGTGAACTGGTCCGCGTAGTGCGCAGTCCCGAAGGGGAGATCAGCATTGATCTGCGCGGCAAGGCGCCGGGCCGCGGCGCCTACTTGTGCCCCTCGGCCGCCTGCCTTGCCAAAGCGCGCAAGGCCAAACGGCTGGAACGCACCTTTGAGGTCCCCATCCCGGACGGCATCTATGACCGCCTGACCGAGGAGATCCAGTGTGCGGAACAAAGCGCAAAGGAGGCGGCAGACCATGGCGAATGAACAGCACCCGCTGATGGGTGCCCTGGGGCTGTGCCGCAAGGCCGGCAAGCTGCTGCACGGGTATGACCGCGTACAGGAAAACGCCCTGCGCGGCAAGGTTGCACTGGTGCTGCTGACGGCTGACGCCAGCGAACGCACCGTCAAGCATATGAAGGAAGCCTGCGAGGGCATCGTTGCCTGTGAGCAGATCCCTCTGACCAGCGCCCAGCTGGCTATGCTTACCCCGAAACCCGCCGCCGTGTTCGGCATTACCGACGAACACCTTGCGCAGCTGTGCGCAAAACATCTTACCTGATAAGGAGGACCACAATCTATGGATTTTAAATACAAGATCGCTGATGTTGCCAAGGAGTTCGGCGTACCCACCAAGAAAGTGATCGAGACCGTAGCCCCCATTACCGGCGAGAGCTACAAGACCGGCAGCACCTTTGGTGAAAAGGAACTGAACCTGCTGCTGGAGACCCTGACCCGCGAGAATGCCGAGGGCAGCCTGGATGCCTACCTGGCCAGCGGCGTCAAGGAAGAGCCCGCCCCGGCCCCGAAGGCCCCCGTTGAGAACAAGAAGCCCGCTGCCGAGGCCAAGAAGCCTGAGCAGAAGCCCGCCCCGAAGGCCGAGGAAAAGAAGCCCGAAGCCAAGAATGCGGAAGAGAAAAAGCCGGAGAGCAAGAAGGACCGCAAGGCCGAGAACAAGCCTGCCGAGAAGCGCAGCGAAAAGCGCGTTACCCTGCAGGAGCTGGCCGCCGACACCGGCATCAAGGAGCCTGTCAAGGCTGTGGAGCAGGTGCAGGTCAACCGTGCCCAGGTGTCTGTTGACACCCGCACCGTCGACGTGAACGTGGATAAGTTCAACGCCCGCTACGACGACCTAGCCGACAGCCGCAACATGCCCAACAAGCGCAAGAACCAGCCCACCGGCAAGAAAGAAAAGTTCAACAACCGCAACAACCGCCGCGGCCAGCAGTTTGGCCGCCGCCGTGAGACCGAGGCTGAGCGACTGCAGCGCATCCAGCTGGAGAAGGCCCGCAACGCGCAGCTGAAGATCTCCATCCCCGATGAGATCACCGTCGGCGAGTTGGCTGCCCGCCTGAAGCAGACCGCTGCCAAGGTCGTTGCCAAGTTCATGCAGATGGGCGAGATGCACGCCATCTCCGATGTCGTCGATTTCGACACCGCCGCCCTGATCGCTGAGGAGTTCCACGCCAAGGTCGAGCACGAGGTCCATGTCTCCATCGAGGAGCGCCTCTTCGTGCAGGAAGAGGACAACGCCGCTGACCTCGTCGAGCGTCCGCCTTTTTCATCACGATGCGCGGCTGCATCTGATAGGTGCCGGACTTCGCCACGGAAATGCTGCCGATGGAGGCAACGATGCCCTCCACATCGTCCGCAGAGCTGTCGCACGGCTGATAGATGTAGTAGCAGAGATCGGAACCGGCTCCGCTGCAATCGTCGCAGCCGTCGGAAATGACGTCCGGGTCATACTGCACGGCCTGACCGGAAAGCGACGTGGTGTCGTTGTTGGTCTGATCGCCGTTCAGTCCGCCGTTTGCACCGAACTTCAGAGAAGGAACGATCACGAACAGCGTGCCGACGCGCGTACCCTCGTTCTGAGCCGAACCCGCGTCGTTGCAGAAAACGGCCAGCGTCGCAGTGAAGTGAACGACCATCGGGTCCATTGCCGTGGTCATGGTGGCGATCTGGGCGCCCGCCTTGTTCACGAAATAGAACACCTTGTACTTCTTGCCGCTTTCGGCCGTGAAACCGGAGATTGCGCCGGTGTCGGGATTGAGCGCATACGCAACACCGCCCGTTGCGACCTCGGAGGGCGCACCGACCTCCTGCACATAGCAGAAAATCTTCGAGAAGCCCTTCTGCGCGACCGGCGTACCCTCTGCCTTGTTGATGGAAAGCGAGGTTCCCGTTGCAGTCACGGTCGTGCAGGTCATGACGGTCGCGTTGTAGTTGAGAACTGCGCCCTGCTGGGCGGCCTTTGCCCACATGGAGAAATCAGCGGCGTTGAATTCCACGGTGATACCGGCGTTCGACGGGATCAGGGCCGCAATGGCGTTTCCGAGGCCCGCGCGAATTTCGCCGTTATCGACGTTCGGGGTCACGTTGCCGGTCTGGAACTTGTTCGACCAGTACCGGATATTACCCGTGGCCTTGTCGGTACACATGGCCTCGCCGATTCCCTTCACATAAAGTCTTTTGTCCGTAAAACGAATCATTCTTTTCACTCCTTATCGTCTTTTTGAGATTTTTGTCATGTCGTCTTGTTTCCTGCGTTCTGGTATGCCCGCATACCGCCGCCTCCGGCGAAGCTTTCCAGCGAGATCACGCCGCCGCTCGACTCCCGAATACGGTCGAAAAGCGGGCTTGGATACGGATTTCCGTCCTTCCATTTGGCTCCCTGCGCTTCGGCAGCGCCGCAAAGCAGATATCCAAGCATCCTTTGCAGCGCCTCCCTTTGCCGCAGAAAGCGCAGGATTGGCCATTCGTCCATGTCCTCCTCGGGAACGCCGGAAACGAGAGAAATACTTGCCTTGACGGACTCGAGAGAAAAATCCAGCTCCGGCGCGTTCAGCTCCGCAAGGTCGCGTTCTGCCTGCACAAGCTCCGGATTGGCATTTTCCGAAACCATTTCAATGCCGTTCTGTGCCGCGAGAATGGGCCGAATTCTCTGAAACTGTGCAGGAGTTACGCTTTTTTCTCCGTCCTCCGTCCGGAAAACGATCCTTTCGAGCCTTTTCGGGTCGCCCGCGTTCGGAACGATCTGCACAAGCTGCATTCTCTGCTCCATTTCCATTCCGTCTCCGATCCGGAGCGCCAGCAGGAGCGCAAGCACGCACTTGAAGATCATCCCTTCGCTTTTTTCGCCATGTTCCGCTGCGTCCAATTCCATCCGATAGAATGCCTGCAGGATCGGCTTGGAGATCAGTGTCACAGGGAGGCACTGCTGCATGAAGTCGATCACCGGCCGCACAATCGAAAATTCCTCGAACTCGCGTACACGGATCGGATATACCTTGTTCTGTATAGGTTCGGGTACATTTTGGGGCGGTTTTTA
>OGZO01003090.1_pt1 | contig 10870 bp, 9 predicted proteins | sample 1576721 | NCBI WGS metagenome assembly OGZO01 (sample SAMEA3541516, study PRJEB24748) | human gut metagenome | biome: human gut; feature: human-associated habitat; material: faeces | place: China | collected 2012 | reverse complement strand
ATTCTGGTCGGCAAAAACGCATCGTATGACGGCTCCACCATGATCGCCCGCAACGATGACTCCGGCTCCGGCCATTTCACTGCCAAAAAGCTCGCTGTGTTCCAACCGAAGGACTACCCTGCGGTATATAAGTCGGTGATTTCTGGCGTTGAGATACCCCTGCCCGAGGGCGGCCTGCGGATGACCGCTGTGCCTAACGCTGTGGAGGGCAAGGGCCTGTGGGCTGCCAGCGGCGTGAACGCTGCCAATGTCGGCATGACCGCCACCGAGACCATCACCTCCAACCCGCGCGTGCTGGGGGCCGACCCGCTCGTCAAGGGCGGCATCGGCGAGGAGGACATCGTTTATCTGGTCCTGCCCTACATCCGCTCAGCACGCGAGGGTGTACACCGCCTCGGCAGCCTGCTGGAGCAGTACGGCACCTATGAGATGAACGGCATTGCCTTTCAGGACACGGACGAGATCTGGTGGCTGGAGACGATCGGCGGCCACCACTGGATGGCCCGCCGCGTGCCCGATGATGTGTATGTCGTCATGCCCAACCAGCTGGGGCTGGATATGCTGGATCTGGACGATGCACTGGGCGAGCAGAAGGACTTTATCTGCTCTGCCGATCTGCGTGAGTTTATCAACCGGTATCATCTGGACCTTGCACAGGGCGGTGCGCTGAACCCGCGCGATGCCTTCGGCAGCCATGACGATGCCGACCATGTCTACAACACGCCCCGCGGCTGGTACATGCTGCGCTATTTCAACCCCAACACCTTCGCATGGGACGGGCTCGATGCCGATTTCACGCCGCGCTCCGATGATCTGCCATGGTGCATGGTGCCGGAGAAAAAGATCACGCCGGAGGACATCAAGTATGTGCTGTCCTCCCATTATCAGGGCACGCCCTACGACCCCTACGCAGCCACGGCGGCCGAAAAGGGCATCTACCGCCCCATCGGCGTAAACCGCAACGACTTTATGGCGCTGCTGCAGCTCCGCTCCGATATGCCGGAGGATTTCCGCGCTGTGGAATGGCTGGCCTTTGCGTCCAACGCCTTCAACACGATGCTGCCCCTCTATGCCAATGTGGACACTGCGCCGGAATATCTGGCCAACACCACCGGGGATGTCTCCACCGACAACTTCTACTGGGCCAGCCGTCTGCTGGCCGCCATGGCCGATGCGTCCTACGCAAAATCGGTGTTCCACATCGAGCGCTACACGCTGAGCGTCGGCAGCAAAGCCAACGGCATCATCAACGCCTATGACGATGCCCAGCGCGGCGAGGCCGACCCCGCCGCCCGTGCCGCCCTGCGCACCAAGGCCAACGAGGAGCTGGCCGCCATGGTCAGGGCCGAGACGACGGACGCCCTGAATAAGGTCCTGTTTGAGCTGAGCAGTGGCATGAAGAATGCGTATTCGCGCTCGGATGCGTAAATGATATTGAGAAGGGACGTGCCGGAGGGTGCGTCCTTTTTTGCTGGTACACCTGCAACGCAGGGGCGCATTCTATATGTGCCAGCAGGCCGCGCGGTATGCGGAACGGCACAGGCGGATATAGAATCCGCCCCTGCGGGGATACAATATGTAAAATTCAAACTATTTTACAATAATGTCACAATCTTTGAAAGAATTTGAACTTGCTTTTATGCCGGAATCTTTGTATAATAAATGTCAGGATGGGGCACTAGGAGGCTGACTTAGTCCCCTTGTCCCCCATTCAGCCAAAAGTATAGAGAAAGAGGTATATGTAAACATGGCAAATCTGGATTTGACTAAGTATGGCATTACCGGCACGACCGAGATCGTGCATAACCCCTCTTATGAGATGCTGTTCGAGGAGGAGACCAAACCCGAGCTGACCGGCTATGAGAAGGGCCAGGTCACCGAGCTGGGCGCTGTCAATGTCATGACCGGCGTCTACACTGGCCGTTCCCCCAAGGACAAGTACATCGTCGTGGACGAGAACTCCAAGGACACCGTTTGGTGGACCAGCGACGAGTACAAGAACGACAACCACCCCATGACCGAGCAGACCTGGTCTGCCGTGAAGGACATCGCCAAGAAGGAGCTGTGCAACAAGCGCCTGTTCGTCGTCGATGCCTTCTGCGGCGCCAACAAGGACACCCGCATGGCTATCCGTTTCATCGTGGAGGTGGCCTGGCAGGCACACTTTGTCACCAACATGTTTATCAAGCCCACCGCTGAGGAGCTGGCCAATTTTGAGCCTGACTTCGTTGTTTACAACGCCTCCAAGGCTAAGGTTGAGAACTACAAGGAGCTGGGCCTGAACAGCGAGACCTGCGTTGCCTTCAACATCACCAGCAAGGAGCAGGTCATCATCAACACCTGGTACGGCGGCGAGATGAAGAAGGGTATGTTCTCCATGATGAACTACTTCCTGCCGCTGAAGGGCATTGCTTCCATGCACTGCTCTGCCAACACCGACAAGAACGGCGAGAACACCGCCATCTTCTTCGGTCTGTCCGGCACCGGCAAGACCACCCTGTCCACCGATCCCAAGCGTCTGCTGATCGGCGATGACGAGCACGGCTGGGACGACAACGGCGTGTTCAACTTCGAGGGCGGCTGCTACGCTAAGGTCATCAACCTGGATAAGGAGTCCGAGCCCGATATCTACAACGCCATCAAGCGCAACGCTCTGCTGGAGAACGTCACTCTGGATGCCGAGGGCCACATCGACTTCGCTGACAAGTCTGTCACCGAGAACACCCGTGTGTCCTACCCCATCAACCACATCCAGAACATCGTGCGTCCCGTTTCTTCTGCTCCCGCAGCAAAGAACGTGATCTTCCTGTCTGCTGACGCCTTCGGCGTTCTGCCCCCGGTCTCCATCCTGACCCCGGAGCAGACCCAGTACTACTTCCTGTCCGGCTTTACCGCAAAGCTGGCAGGCACCGAGCGCGGCATCACCGAGCCCACCCCCACCTTCTCCGCTTGCTTCGGTCAGGCCTTCCTGGAGCTGCACCCCACTAAGTACGCTGAGGAGCTGGTCAAGAAGATGAAGGCCAGCGGCGCAAAGGCTTATCTGGTCAACACCGGCTGGAACGGCACCGGCAAGCGCATCTCCATCAAGGATACCCGCGGCATCATCGACGCGATCCTGAGCGGCGCTATCAACGAGGCCCCCACCAAGAAGATCCCGCACTTCGACTTCGAGGTTCCCACCTCTCTGCCCGGCGTTGATCCCGCCATCCTGGACCCCCGCGACACCTACAAGGATGCCGCTGAGTGGGAGACCAAGGCTGTCGATCTGGCCAGCCGCTTCATCAAGAACTTCGCCAAGTACGAAGGCAACGAGCACGGCAAGGCCCTGGTCGCCGCCGGCCCGAAGCTGTAATGTAAGCGTAGCTGCTTAGTTAATAAGTAGAACACCCCCGCACGATTACTCGTGCGGGGGTGTTTTGTATAAAAGGCTCCCCTTGAGAGGAGCCTTTAGCGTGTTGCCGCCGCCACCATCTCCAACTCCTCCAAATAAATGCAGTTGGGGATGGTGTTATTCTTCACGGCTTCGATTGCCTCTTCCAGCCCGAACCACCGCACGTAGTCGATTTCCTCTTTCTGCACGGTGAAATCCTCGGCGTTCTTGTCCAACCACAGGCAGAATACCTTGCTGACCTGGTTATCTTTAAACAGCCTGCCGTGGAAAACGTCCTCAAAGGTAAAGTGCCGCACGCCGCACTCCTGCAAAGCATCGGCGGGCAGGGTCACGCCAAGCTCCTCCCGCAGTTCCCGCAGGGCCGACTCCACAAAATCGCACCCGGCGGGAATGTGTCCGGCCGAGGAAATGTCGTAGCAGCCTGGGAAGGAATCCTTCGCCTGGCAGCGCATTTGCAGCAGCACTTCCACGCGGCCCTCATGCCGCCGCAAGATCCACACATGGGAGGTGCGGTGCCGGATGCCCTCGGCATGAGCCACGGCGCGGGGTACGGTCTGCCCGATGGGGCGGCCCTGCTCGTCCACAATATCCAAAATTTCCGCCATAATGGGGCGCTTCCTCTCTTTTGCAAATTTCCCCCAGTATAGCACCGGGAGCGGCAGAGTGTCAATTCCCCAAGGTATTCCCAGTTGACAGGTATGATATAATAAAAGCAGCAAAATCAAGAGAGGTGCTTTCTATGCGCAAAAATTTTGGTGCGAAGGCGTTCAGCTATCCCCAGCCCGTTTTCATCATTGCAACGTACAATGATGACGGCTCTGCCGATGCCATGAATGCGGCCTGGGGCGGTATCAGCGATACCACCGAACTGTCCGTTTGCCTGAGCAAGGGCCACAAGACGGTCAAGAACCTGCTGCGTACCGGCGCGTTTACCGTCAGCATGGGTGACGCCAAGCATGTAGCCGCCTGCGATTATGTGGGCATTGCCTCCGGCAACAACACCAGGGATAAGCTGGCCAAGGCGGGCTTCACCGTCAGCAAGAGCGAGAGCGTGGATGCCCCTGTCATCAACGAGCTGGCCGTCTGCATGGAATGTACGGTCAAGAGCTACGACCCCGAGACAGGCCTCCTGGTGGGCGAGATCGTCAACGTCAGCGTGGACGAATCCGCCATGACGGACGGCAAGGTAGACGTGGCCAAAGTTGCCCCCATCACCTTTGACCCCTTCAACAACGCCTACCACGTTTTGGGCGAGAAGGTCGGCAACGCCTTCTCCGACGGCATGGCCCTGCGGTAAAAACAGCGATAGTACAAGTAAAAGAGGTCTGCCCCATGCAAAGGGCAGACCTCTTTTTGCGTTTAAAAATTACAGCACACTGCGCAAAAACTCCGCCAGACAATTGGCCGCAGCGCGGTGGGCGGCGGCACCGGGGTGCTGTCGGGCACCGATGGTATCGCCCCTTGCCTCGGGCAATTCCAGCAGATACACCCGCTCATCACCGCTGACGGTGCGGTATTGGTCCAGCCCGTCCCGCAGCAGCGGCAGCAGACCGCTGCCCAGCATGCCGTAAGCCCACACGATGACAGCATGGGGGTTGTGCTTGCGTACCAACGCCAAAAAGTTTCGCACAGCCCCCGCCAGCCGGGCAGCATCGGCAGGGGCAAAGCTGCCGTCATCGGCCAGGGTTTGCTTAAAGCTGCGGCCGGTCTCCGGGTCCACCCAGGGCGGATTGTGGAAGGCGTTCCAGTCGTTGGTGCCCAGGTTGAGGATGACTGCATCGGCGGGCCAGGCGGCAAAATCGTAGGGCTGCTGCGCCCCCAGCGCGGCGTTGCGCTCCCCCGCTGCCAGGCCACACACCTGGGTATAGCAGGGGGCCAGTGTGCAGCGGGGGTCGTTGTCCCAGCCGGAGACCAGCCCCCAGCCGCTGGCCGATACTACGCGGTACTCGGCGCCCAGGGCGTCGGCCGTCATGCGGCCGTAGTGGTTCTCGGCCGAGAAAAAGGTGCTGATCCAATCGGTCTCGCACACCGCGCCGATAGCCCCCTCGCCACTGGTGATGCTGTCGCCGATGAACTCCAGCCGGCAGCGCGGCGCTGGCAAGGGCAGAAACTCGCCGCCCGCATGGCAGATAGCGGTAACTTGCAGCAGGTGGGCCGGGTCCTCAGACATCGCCTGCACGTCCTTCAGCAGCCGCACATGCTTGGCCCGCCCCGGTGCGGCCCCGCGGAATATGCACATCCGGCTGGTTCCGGGGTTCACCGCAAAGCGGCTGATCCACGCGCCGTCCAGCTCCACGCTGACCCAGGGTTCCATGGTGTCGTAGTCGGCATTTAGCTCTACCCAAAGCTCGCTGCCGGTAAACAGCAGCTCAATACCCGACCCGGTCCAGAACAGCGTCAGCGGGTCCGTTCCGGCACAGCGCCCCAGCACCCGCACCTGCGGCAGGGTGGACAGCGGGGATATGGTAAGGTTTTGCATGGTAGCTCCTTTCAATGGTTAACATCCCAATTTGTAGCGGCGATTACATCAGTGGGCTGAACAATCTAAACACGCACTGCACGCCGCGCAGGGCCAGACCGCGCTGGCCGCTGTACTGGGGCGTTACGTTCTCGCACTGGGGGAACAACGCCTCAAAATCTTCCCGCACATCCTGTACGGCCTGGCAGCCGCAGAACCAGCAGCCATTCTCAAAATGCAGGTACAAACTGCGGTAATCCAGGTTGATGGTGCCCACTGCAGCGGCCTTGTCGTCGGCCACAAACTGCTTGGCGTGGATGAAACCGGGCGTGTACTCGTAGATTTGCACGCCGCCCGCGGCCAGCTGCGCATAGTAGCTGCGGGTGACCGAAAAGATCAGCTTTTTATCCGGGATGCCCGGCGTGATGATCCGCACATCCACGCCCCGCTGGGCCGCCAGCACCAGCGCCCGCTGCATCTCGTCGCTCAAGATCAGGTAGGGCGTGGTGATGTATACATACCGCTGGGCGCTGTTGATAAAGTTGAGGTAGACATCCTCGCCCACCCGCTTGTCGTCCAGCGGGTTGTCAGCGTAGGGCAGCACAGTGGCAGCCTCCCGGGCGGTGTAGCGGATGGCAGGCAGATAGGGCTCGATGGCCGGCATTTCTTTCTGCGTCGTACCCCACATCTCCAAAAAAATCAGCGTCAAATTGCGCACGGCATCGCCCTCCAGCCGCACGCCGGAGTCCTTCCACCGGCCGTAGGGGTGGGTCAGGTTGAAGTATTCGTCCGCCAGATTGTAGCCGCCGGTGTAGCCGACCTGCCCGTCAATGACAGTGATCTTGCGGTGGTCGCGGTTGTTCATAAAGACGTTCAGCACCGGCACGATGGGGTTGAATACCCGGCACTGGATGCCCCGCTGCTGCAGCTTTTTGGCAAAGGCGGTGTCCACAAACCCGATGCTGCCCATGTCGTCGTAAAAAACGCGCACCTCCACCCCGGCGGCGGCCCGCTCGGCCAAAATATCCTCAATGCCCTGCCAGGCGATGGAATCCTCGATGGCGTGGTACTCCATAAAAATAAAGTGCTGGGCTTTGCGCAGGTCGGTCTTCTGGGCCTCCAGCGCGGCGTTTGTGTCACCGTAGTAGGTCACATCGGTGTTGCGGCAGGCAGGATAGTGAGCCTGGGTCTGCAGGTAGTGGATCTGGTTTTGCAGGGCCGGGTCCTGGGGCATGGCGGCGCGGTCCAGCGGCGTGGCATAGTGGGGCTGCAGCTCCGTATCGGTGCGGGTGAACCGCCCGCGCATGATGTTGACCGCCCCGCTGCGCCCGAACAAAAGATACAGGCAGACGCCAAAGATGGGAAAGGTCAGAATGACGATGATCCACGAAAGTTTGGTGGCGCTGTTGGTGTGGCGGCCGTAGATGCGCAGCGCCAGCAGAAACGCCAGCACGCTGATGGCCAGCTGCACCCAGGCGTAGTAGCGGGTCAGCTTCAGGGCGGCCCATACGATCCACAGCACTTGCAGCAGCACGCCCAGCACAGCAATGCCCACGCGGCTCACCCCGTTGGGGACGGCCTCGCGCTTTTCTTCGGTCTGGTTTAAGGGATTCATGGCAAATCATCCTTTTTGTAGCTGTAAAATAATACCAGTATAGCACAAAATTGTGTCTTTTTCTATTGCAAATTGTCGCTTTTTCCGCAGGAACGTCGAATAGTGGGACGTTTTCACATTTTTACACAAAAAAGTCCGTGACAAGGGGATAGGGGCTGTGCTATAATTAAACCAATAGTTACAAAACGGAAACAAAACGCGCTGGAGGTGCTTTGCCACGCAGTTCATAAAAAGGAATGGGCTTCGCCAACTGGTATTGGCGGGGCTGGTGTTGTGTCTGCTGTTTTTGACCGCACCGCATACTTTTGCCGAGGATTATAACACCGTGCTGGACCGCCTGGGCCGCCTGCAGGCCCTGGCCAATTCCTACGTAGAGACCGAGGATTCGTCCGCCGACCCCATTGTGCTGACCCTCTCCTACACCCGCACGGGCGACTACACTACCAAGATGTGGCAGTTGACCGCCGGTGTGCCGGATGCCGCCTTTGAAAATTACGTCAACACCAACGACAGTGATCTGCAGTCTCTGCAAGGCATGAGCACCGTCACCCTGCCCGGCGGGCAGAATATCGATTTCGGCCACCTGCTGGCCTCGATGAACCTGGTGTACAACGGCATCCCCATCACGGGCAGCTGGGGCGGCGACTGCATGCAGCTGGCCAAGGCTTATTACAACCAGGCCAGCGATGAGGCCGGCTACGCTGATGTGATGCGTGCTACCTTTGCCAAAGACGATGACGGCTCGGTCAGTGTCTTTGGCGACCAGGACCTGCGGGCGGACATTGACTCCATCAACGTGGGCGCCGAGCTGACCAAGGACACCGACATCGCCACGGCCCTGCGGGATTACTACCAGAATCTAAGCGCCAATGTGGTGGATTACGCCCGCGCCAAGCAGTTCATCATACTCAACTTCGGCACAGTGGATACCTCGGCCGACAACTTCGGCGACGTCATCTACGAGACCATGCTGGAGGATTCCGGCATGCAGCTGCTTTTGTACACGAACGGCATGTGGACCACCAGCGGTTGGACTGTGAACAATGAGTACGCCCCTGCCCTGCACGGCGCGGCGGACCTGCTGGCCGAGTGGCTGGCCAACGCCGTGAACAATGAGAAGATCAAGAGCGAAACCAACGACCGCCTGGTAGCCATGGGCGGCGAAGCCCTGGCCGAAGCCCTGGCTGCCCTGGGTGACAGCGATGCCGCCAGCGAGGCCTTGGCCGCTGCACAGAACGCCGCAAACAGCGCCAGTTCGACGGCTTCGACAACGGAATCTGTCATTTCTGATGCCACGCAGACCTTGCAGCAGAAGTTTAATGTAAAGATCTTCCAGTTGGTACTGCTGATCGTGGCAGCTGCAGCCATCTTTATGCTGATCTTGAGCTGCGCCATGTTTGCCAACCACCACAGCAAACGCAAAAAGGAATTTGAGAAAAAGCAGCGCGCCGCCCGCAAAGCCGCCGCCCGGAAACGGAAAGCCGCGAAGCAGAGACGGGAGCGGGAAGAGTAAAGCCATATAAACTGTAAATGGTTTCTCCTTGAGGGGAGCTGTCACCGAAGGTGACCGAGGAGTACCCCACGTGCCGTCCGGTGCCCCCCCCCCTCAAAGGCCGAAGAAAAAATCCCTCTGTACCACTTTTTGCATTGGTGGTATAGAGGGATTTGCTTGTTTAACTAAGTGACATTGAGCTTCGGCTGCGTCTTTTTTGCATTGTGCGGGCAGATGCGAACATCCACCCGCACAAATACCGTCATCTCGTCACTGTAGGGGCCGATGCTTGCATCGGCCTGCAATCCGCCGCTCCCCATACAGCATCAGCAAGCCGATCCCTACGCCCAGTACCGCACCGCCCAGGACATCACTGGGAAAATGCACGTACAGGTACAGGCGGGAGAACGCGATGAGCACCGCCAGCGGGATGGCCGCCCAGCCAAACCGCCGGTCCGCCACCGTCAGGATGGTGGCACCGATGGCCCCGGCCATCGTATGACCGGATGGGAAAGAGTAGTCGCTGGGGCGGGCGATCAGCAATGGTACGCTCTCGTCCAGCCAGCAGGGGCGCGGCCGGGCGAAGAGATTTTTCAGCGCCAGATTGCCCAGCAGCAACGCTGCCGCCAGCCCTACCAGCAGCATGACGCCGTACCTGCGGTACTTTTTGGTGCAAAGCAGCACTATGGCCGCCACTACCCAAACGATGCCGCTGTTGCCCAGCGCCGTAATTCTCGGCATCCAAAAATCCAGCAGCGGGCAGGTGGTCAATACCCGCAGGCCGTGCAGGATGATCCAATCCAGGTTCATGCCTATTTTTCTCCTTTCACAATGGGTACGCCAGGTTGTTCTTTACGTTCCATCATCATTTTCGCACCTTCCAGCGCCAGCAGCACGGTAGCGCCCAACACAAAGCCGACAGGCTGGAAGGTCGCCATACTCAGCGCCGGGCGCGGTGTGGCCAAACTTGCGGGGCCGTTGGCGATGGCGTACAGCGAGCCAAGCATCAGGCCCAAGATCAGCCAAATCATCTGGCTGCGGTACTTTTGCAGCGCGGCGCGGATAGCACTGATGGATATAGCCACGCCCGCCAGCACGCCAAATCCCAGCGTGCACAACCCCGGCAATACTGCCAGCTGCAGGCCCATCAGGCTAATGCTGTTAGAATCATCAGGAACTCTCCCTAAAAAAATTCTTGAACTGTACCCAGTGTAGCGAAACTTTTTTAACAGAGGCCCCTGTGCATTTAAACGGTTTTTAAACTGTATGCAACCGGTAGCCCACGCCCCACACCGTTTGCAGCAGCTTCGGGTCCGAGGGGGTGTCCTCGATCTTCTCCCGCAGGCGGGCTGCCATCTCGTCTACAGCATCACAGTCGGGGCGGAACTCATCATTTTTTGTGTAGGCGGTGGGCGCATTGAGGTCGCCGTTTTGGATGTGGTGGATGCCCCGCATCAGCGCAGCCAGCGGCTCACGGATATGGGCAAACAGGTTCCGGGTCAGCCACAGGTTGGTGCGCACCACCGCCGCCAGCAGCACTGCAATGACTACCACGCCGTACAGCACCACAAAGTGCCTGAGGTCGGCAAAGGCGGCCTCGGCCTGCTCGCCCAGGGTATGCAGATCCTGCATGGTCAGCCCCAGACGCGGCAGGTAGATGGTCTCCAGCAGCAGGACCAGCGCCCCCAGCCCTACGGCCAGCAGCACCCCAGCCACCGCCACCGGCACCACCAGCATAATAAGATTCGAGCGTTTGAGCCGTTCCTGGATCATCATAACCGTCCCCACTTTCTTAGTTTAGATTGTACCACAAAGCGCGGGCGCAAAGTTAAACAAAAATTAAAAAGCCCGCATCGTTTTTGAACAGCACCCCATTTGTTAGACAGTATGATATACTATCTAACAGATGGGGTG
>OGZO01003088.1_pt1 | contig 10872 bp, 8 predicted proteins | sample 1576721 | NCBI WGS metagenome assembly OGZO01 (sample SAMEA3541516, study PRJEB24748) | human gut metagenome | biome: human gut; feature: human-associated habitat; material: faeces | place: China | collected 2012 | reverse complement strand
GCAGGAAGTACAGAAGAACTGGTATTTACCATTACAGATGGAGACACGGTAGTTGATACCGTGACTGTATCAGCAGACAAGACAGAGGTAGAGCAGACCATTGCAAACGTTCATCTTTGGAACGGACGCAAGGATCCGCATCTTTACACCATGCATGTGGAGTTGAAGAAGGATGGTCAGGTCGTTGATGAGAGAAGCACACGTTTCGGCTGCCGTACCTTTAAGGTTGACCCGGAAAAGGGATTTTTCTTAAATGGCGAGCATTATCCACTTCGTGGTGTATCCCGTCATCAGGACAGACCGCATATCGGTAATGCACTTACACCTGAGATGCATGAAGAAGATGCTAAGATCATTTATGAACTTGGCGCAACCACCATTCGTCTGGCACATTACCAGCATGACCAGCACTTCTACGATATGTGTGATGAGTTAGGATTTGTACTCTGGGCAGAGATTCCATATATTTCTGTGCATATGCCAAATGGACGTGAAAATACCATTTCACAGATGAAGGAACTGGTCGTACAGAATTACAACCATGCATCTATCTTCTTCTGGGGACTTTCCAATGAGATCACCATGAAGGGTGCAAAGGATCCTGATCTTTTAGAGAATCATCATATCTTAAATGATATGGTTCATGAGATGGACAAGACAAGACTTACCACCATGGCAGTTATCTCTATGTGTAATATTTCTGAAAGCCAGTATATTGAGATTCCAGATCTGGTATCTTACAACCAGTATCTGGGATGGTACGGCGGAAAGATCGAGGAAAACGGACCATTTATGGATTCCTTCCATGAGATGTATCCAAACATCCCGATCGGTATGAGTGAGTACGGTGCAGAAGCCTACAAGTGGCATTCTTCTCACCCGGAGCAGGGCGATTATTCAGAAGAATATCAGGCACATTATCATGAAGAACTCATCAAGCAGCTCTATACCAGAGACTTTGTATGGGCTACACATGTTTGGAATATGTTTGACTTTGCAGCAGATGCCAGAGACGAGGGCGGATGCAAGGGTATGAACAACAAGGGTCTGGTTACCTTTGACCGTAAGTACAAAAAGGATTCCTTCTATGCTTACAAGGCATGGTTATCCGACGAACCGTTTGTTCATCTTTGCAGCAAGAATTATGTAGACCGTGATGAAGATGTTACGACCGTTAAGGTTTATTCTAATCTTCCTGAGGTAGAACTTTTTGTCAATGGAGAATCTGTAGGAAAGCAGACAGCAGAAGATCACTTCTTTACCTTTGAAGTAAAGAATGTTGGCGAGACAAAGTTGGTCGCAAAAGCAGGAGACTGCGAGGACAACGCAACCATCAAGAAAGTAGATGAGCCAAATCCGGACTATCGTATGCCGGTGACCGGTGATGTCATCAACTGGTTTGAGATCACTGCACCGGAAGGATATTTCTCTATCAACGATACCATGGGAGACATCATGGCAAATCCGGAAGGACAGAAGTTGATGGGCGGTCTGATGGCGAAGATGCAGGCAGGAAACCAGAATCCATCCGATGATGATCCACAGAAGGGTATGAAAGAATTAGCAAGCCAGATCGATCCGGCAGCAGCACAGAAGATGATGATGGGCTTCACCGTCAAGAGAATGCTTGGATTTGGTGCCGTTCCAAAGGAGCAGGTACTGGGTATCAATGCTATGCTGAATAAGATTAAGAAATAACACGCTTATATCAAATTCCTTTCCTAAATACAGGCGATCAACAGGATCGTTACCCCAATTATGAGAGAAGACACTCCGCATGAGAAAATCTTGTGCGGGGTGTTTTCTTGTATTTTTAAGAAGATAGAATATATAGATTTATGAAAAATGGATAAAATGAAGGCCTGATTTTATGGTAAAATGCCAGTAGAAAAGCAATGATAGAAAGATAGGTTTAGGAGGCACAAATGAAGATAGTATTTTTGGATCGAAAAACCATAGGAGAGGATATTGACCTTACAAAGTTCCATGCATTTGGTGATCTCGTGGAATATGATTTTTGTACAAGTCAGGAAATTCCGGCGCGTATAGAGGATGCAGACATCATTATCACAAATAAATGTAACATGAATGAGGAAACGCTGGCGGGAGCCAAAAATCTGAAACTGATCTGTGTGACAGCGACCGGAACCAACAATCTGGATAAGGAATATCTGGAAAAGAGAAAGATCGCATGGCGCAATGTGGCAGGCTATTCGACCGAGACCGTGGCACAGCACACTTTTGCCCTGCTATTCTACCTATATGAGAATTTGGCATATTATGATGCTTATGTAAAAGAGGAAAAATATGTAAACGATAAGATGTTTACGCATTTCGCCAAGTCCTTTCATCAGTTGGCTGGAAAGACCTGGGGTATCATCGGGCTTGGGGCGATTGGAAAACGTGTAGCAGAGATTGCAAGCGTTTTTGGCTGTAAGGTGCAGTATTTCTCTACTTCCGGACGAAACCACGATAGTCAATATCAGGAAGTAGACTTACAGACTTTATTGAAGACATCCGATATTGTCTCCATTCATGCACCTTTGACGGATGACACCCTGCATCTGATCGGAGAAAAGGAACTTTCCCAGATGAAAGAGAGTGCTATTCTGATCAATGTGGGACGCGGACCGATCATTGTGGAAAAAGATCTGGCAGATGCACTGGATCGCGGAATTATCGCGGCGGCAGGGATTGACGTGCTTGATACAGAGCCGATGAGTGAGGACAATCCGCTGCGCCATATCAAAGACAGCACAAAACTCCTCATCACACCGCATATCGCATGGGCATCCGTGGAGGCACGTGTGCGCCTGATGGATATTATTTACGGGCAGATCAAGGAGTTTTTGGAAAAATAGTGAGGACAAAATTGATAGAACGATGATCTGGCATAAAGATTCTGATAGAATTACCTATGTATAAAGGAGACACTATGGACGAGAGATTAAAAAAGCAACTGGATTTTATTTTGGAGATTGATAAAGAGAAAAATATCCTGCGGCAAACGCATCTGTCCGGGCACGGCAGGAGAGAGAACGATTCGGAGCATGCATGGCATATGGCGATCATGGCATACCTCTTGCGCGATTATTCCAATGAGCCTGTGGATATTGCCAAGGTCATGCTCATGTGCCTGATCCATGATATTGTGGAGATTGATGCAGGTGATACTTACGCATATGATGCAGAAGGATTAAAGACACAAAAGGCGCGGGAAGATGCAGCCAAGGAGCGGATCTTTTCTCTTTTACCGGAGGATCAAAAGGAAGAACTGATCGCGCTCTTTGATGAATTTGAGGATTTTTCAACGGCGGAATCCAAGTTTGCACATGCCATGGATAATTTGCAGCCGCTTCTTTTAAATAACAGCAATGGCGGCGGTGACTGGAGAGAACACGGGGTAAGTGCCGAGCAGGTCTATGGCAGACAGAGAAAGACCACGCTGGGATCTGAGAAATTGTATGAGGTGACAGATCATATCATCCGGGAACACGTAGAAAAAGGGAACCTGAAAAAGTAAGAAAATTAAAATAAAGCAGGGTATAATGATCGGCTTTTTCATATACAGAAATATTATCTTAAAGATGTTTTAACATATTGATAATGGAAGTCCTGTATTATAAGATAAATCGCCGTGTTCTTCCATGAAGGTATTTCTGGCGTGGTAAATATCTTCCATGGAGACATCGGCGCGCTCACAGACAGCACCAAAGTAAGCATGTATGCGGTCTGCAAAAACCGGAGCCGCCAGATCAAACAGGTCATAAAGACTTTCGGTACGCTTTTGGTCAGGATTCCAAGGGTTGTGCCATGTTTTGTGGCGGAAATTGCAAGGATCCTTGTAGGCGTAGATCGTGTCACTTGGGATCATAGGTGAAATGACAGGAACCTTTACAAAAATGGCTTCCAAACGGCGGACAAGCCTTTTCTTGATGCCGGTCGGGTCATGCATCAGACGGGATTCTGTCTTCATGGCGCGAAAGGCACCGCGGATCTGCCATTTTGGCATGACCGCATCCGGAAATACATTTGCAAGGGCAAAAGATAAGACCCTGGCGATCACACGGCTTTCCCTATTAGAAAGGGCAATGGTATCTCCCGGACGAAAATCTGTCGGCTTGCAATGCAGAAAATGTGAGATCATTTCCTGATCGATGCCGGTCTCTAAAAAGACATGACGACCAAAATCATAAAGTCCACCATTGCGGTCTTTATTTTGTAAATGGTGTGTCCGGTCAAAGATGTATGGATGACAGTAGGTGTCGAGCGTATAGTGACCCAAAAATCCGCAGATGTAAGCGTCCGCAATGATGTGTTCGCTATGCGAGGACAATTTATTTCGGGCATCGATCATAGCAATAAAAAATTGCAATGAAGAATTTTCGTGAATCAGGCTGGCGGCATTGTGGTCATAAAGCAGCCATGCCGGCAGGTAATAATAGAAGATGTCAGGTCCCTGCAAGCCCAGATTATAGGCATGTGGATGTAAGGACAGGATATGATATTCCTGATCTTCTTTAAGATGTGAAAGTGACTGTTGTCCAAAAAGGTAATGTGAGGCGAATCCTGGCATAATATGCGCTCCTTTCCGCTGTTATGAGCACTTAGATTTATATTTTAATTATACTTGAACAAACAAAATGTGGCAAACAAAGTATAGATTTTGTCAAGTCAGATATACAAATTCGCGAAAATGTATAATGCGACCATACACAGAAAATCTATTGTATATGTCAAAAAACCACGTTATTTCTTATACTAGCAAAGGTAAAAGACAAAGAAGAAAAAGAGGGAGGAAATTAGCATGGCTTCATTAGTTGAAAACGCACAGCACAAAGCAGAAAGAAAAGCTTTTGAGATAATGGTCAATGGTATCGTTGGTAAGTTGACAAAGACAGATGATATCGCAAAAAGACAGGAAACATTCCTTAATCTTATTGACAAGGCAGAGGCTTTCTGGGGAGAGGGCACAGATAAGGCAACACTGGATAAGGTTAGAGAGTATGTAAAGAATCCGGAGAACAGATGGGTAAAATTTGTGAACCGTGTTCTGGATGAGACAAACCCGAACTATGCTAAGAAATTCCTTCTGAATTTAGGATATGAGGCATTTTTCCGTGGAACAAAGACGATCAGAGCAAACCGTGAGAAGTACAATTGTAACATTCCTTGGCTGATCTTGTTTGATCCGACAGACGCATGTAACCTCCACTGTGTAGGATGCTGGTCTGGTACATATGGTCATAAGAACAACATGTCATACGAAGACATGGATAAGATCGTTACACAGGGTAAGGAACTTGGAACTTATCTTTACTTTATGACAGGTGGAGAACCTACCGTTCGTAAGGCTGATATTTTAAAACTTGCTGAGAAGCATAACGATTGTATGTTTGGTCTTTTCTCTAACTCTACATTGATCGATGAAGAGTTATGTAAGAAGATCGTAGAACTTGGAAATATTACATTCCTTCTTTCTATCGAAGGAACACCAGAGACAAACGATGGTCGTCGTGGTGAAGGACATTATGCAGCAGTTATGAAGGCAATGGATCTTTTGAAAGAATACGGTATCGTATTCGGTACTTCTATCTGCTACACCAGAGACAACGTTGAGGCAGTTACCGATGAGAAGTTCTTACGTTTCATCGCTGACAAGGGTGCTCGTTTCGGATTCTACTTCCATTACATGCCTGTAGGACAGAATGCAGCACCGGAATTGATGCCTACTTTAGAGCAGCGTGAAGAGATCATCAAAAAGATTCGTTGGGTTCGTACCGGTGACAATGATATCGGATTCTTCCCAATGGACTTCCAGAATGATGGAGAATTTGTTGGTGGATGTATCGCTGGTGGACGTAACTACTTCCACATCAATGCACAGGGTGATGCAGAGCCTTGCGTATTTATCCACTTCTCAGACTCTAACATCCATGACAAGTCAATCCTTGAGATGTTACAGAGCCCACTTTTCAAGGCATATCATGAAGGACAGCCATTTAACAGAAACCATCTGCGTCCATGCCCAATGCTTGAGAATCCAAAACTCTTAAGAGAAATGGTAAACAAGACCGGTGCTAAGGGAACAAACGCTGAGGCAGAGGAGACCGTTGAGCATCTTTGCTCTAAGTGCGATCACTATGCAGAAGAGTGGGGACCTGTTGCAGATCGTATCTGGGCAGAGCAGAAGCACAAGAAGCCTTCTTACGAGAACTATACAGAAGAAAAGAGAGAGCATCCGGAACTTGCAGCATTCGAGCATGCAGACGGATCTAATGGACTCAGAGACGAGGACATTCAGTAATTAAATCAGGTTATATTATTTGAAATATATAACAGCCCATTTTCGGAAAAATGGACAAAATGTTTATAACAGCCCAACCCGAAAAGAGACTGGCAGACGCCAGTCTCTTTTTCATAGGAAAGCAGAATGCGCCTTGCAGCAGATGGAAGAAAAAAATTATGCGTCAGATTTGATTGCTTCCGGTATTGCGAGAAATAATATTTATGAAATAGCATTTGCCTTTGATGGCAAGGAAGTCTTAGTGAAGGAAAGGCATGTGACGGCAAGTGACGATGAAGTATAAGCATGGAGCGATCTGTCGCCCACCATATCTTGTAGGTGAAAGATGGCGTAAACTACTAGTTTTTTTATTTGCTTCAAATGCATTGAAAGTTTAGTTGAAACGTATTACAATAAAACCTGTCGCTTCTTGACAGATTATAGACAGAAGCGCAGGTTTTATTACTTATAGAAGAATTTCGGGGAGACGAAAGCAGACAGATGTTTATTGGACGAAAGAAAGAACTGGAAGCGTTAAACGCATTTTATGAAGGAGATAAAGAAGCCCTTGCCTGTGTGAGTGGTGCGCTTGGTATGGGTAAGACGACACTTTTGCGTCATTTTGCAGATGGGAAAAAGGCAATCTATTTTCATGCTTATGAGACAACAGGAAAGCAGGAACTTTCCATGTTTACGCAGGTATTGGCAAAGGCAGATATAGCAGGCGTGGCAGCGGGAGAGGATACCGGAAAAAGAAGTGAGGCATCATTAGAAAACCTCTTAGATGCGATCACAGAAATAGCAAAGCAGGAAAAACTTTTGCTCGTGATCGATCAATATCCGAATTTTGTTAAGGCGGATGCCGATTTTGATGAAATCTTGTTTTCCTATGTGACGAGAGTTTGGCGGGATCTTCCGATCAAGCTTATCCTTTGCGGAGATGCCTTCCTTTTGATGGAGAAATATCTCTATGGAAAGAAAGCCAGATGGAAAGATACGATCGATCTGCATTTGAATCTGACCGGCATGGATTTTCTGGAGACAAAACAATTTTTCCCGGAGGCAGCAGGGGAAGATCTGGCACTTTACTATGGTATCAGCGGTGGTATCCCGGCGCAGATCCTGCGTATGCAGGGAAAGTCCGTAAAGGATGCGGCTGAGGTAATCTTCGCCGGAAATCCGGGACAGGCGGCACTTCTGCCGGAACAGGTCATGGGGATGGAACTCAGGGAGTTGTCCTATTATAATTGCATTTTATCGGCGATGGCGCAGGGCATGAACCGTGTCAATCAGTTATCCGCTGAGGTTGGCAAGCCAAAGGATGTTGTTGTTCCTTATCTGAATGCGCTGATGTCGATCGGTGTTGTCACAAAGCAGACGGCGATCACGGAGGAGACCAATCGCAAAAAAACGCGCTATTCTATCGTCAATAGCAACACGGTATTTTGGTATCGCTTTATCGTGCCGCATATGGATCTTTATGTAGCGGGAGAGTGGGATCTTTTGTGGAATACATATATTGTGCCGGATCTTGACAATTTTATGCAGCAGGTATTCATTGCTATGAGCAGAGAACATCTGGAAGAACGCAGCCGCAGAGGGCAGATGCCGTTTACGATCGAGCGTTCCGGTAACTGGTGGACCAATGATGATGAGGCAGGCACAACAGATGGATTTGACGTGGTATCGCTGGGTAAGACCGAGGGCAAGAGTGCGACGATTTTTACCCTGTGTTTCTACGAACAGCGCGAGATCGAGGTTGCGGAAGTTAAGTCAATGATTGAAAAGACTAAGCAGATGCATCGTGAGGGGGATGCCTTTTACGTGGTCTGTGCCAAGGATCGTTTCCATGAGAATGTAGAGACAGTTGCCTCCACGATCAAGAATATTATCTTAGTGACACTGGATGAGGAGTGCAGGCTGGCATAGTGAGCGTATCTCCCATGAAAACTCAAAAATTTGCGTAAAATTGTATAAATTCTGCTATTGATAATAAAATGGGGTCATAGTAAAATTTTATCTGTAAGGTTTTTCTATGACCTTTTTGGTATGAGAACTTTATTAACTGCCGTGGGAGACTGCGGCATATCAAAAAATAGAGAGGATAATTGCAATGACAAATCTTGAATTACAAAAAGAAGCAGTGAAAGTCCGCAAGGGCATCATTGATGGTGTGCATGCTGCAAAAGCAGGACATCCGGGCGGATCTTTATCTGCCGCAGAAGTATTTACGTATCTGTACTTTGAAGAGATGAACATCGACCCAAAGGATCCAAAGAAGCCGGATCGTGATCGTTTCGTTTTATCTAAGGGACACACCGCACCTGGGCTTTATGCCGCACTTGCGAACAGAGGATATTTCCCAGTAGAAGACCTTCTGACACTGCGCCATATCGGATCCCACTTGCAGGGACATCCATGTATCCAGCATACACCGGGAGTTGACGCTTCCAGCGGATCTTTGGGACAGGGCATTTCTGTTGCTGTAGGTATGGCACTTTCCGCAAAACTTTCTAATGAGGATTATCGTGTGTACACGCTTCTGGGTGATGGCGAGATTCAGGAAGGACAGGTATGGGAGGCATCTATGTTTGCCGGATCCCATCATCTGGATAACCTCTGCGTCATTGTAGATAATAACAATTTGCAGATTGATGGTACGATCGAGGAAGTTAATTCCCCATATCCGATCACAGACAAGTTTGCAGCATTCAACTTCCACGTGATTGCAGTCGAGGATGGCAATGATTTTGACCAACTTCGTGCAGCATTTGCGGAAGCAAGAGAGACAAAAGGTATGCCGACAGCAATCGTTATGAAGACAGTCAAGGGCAAGGGCGTTTCTTATATGGAAAATGCAGTAGGCTGGCATGGAAAGGCTCCAAATGACGAGGAGTATGCGATTGCAGTGGAAGAATTAAAGAAGGCGGAGGAAGCATTATGTCAGAAGTAAAAAAGATCGCGACAAGAGATAGTTATGGTAATGCGCTAGCAAGTCTTGGTAGAGAACATGAGAATTTAGTAGTTTTGGATGCAGACCTTGCAGCCGCTACTAAGACAGGTATTTTTAAGAAAGAATTCCCGGAACGCCACATTGATTGTGGTATCGCGGAAGCAAATATGATCGGTATTGCAGCAGGTCTTGCCAGCACAGGCAAGGTGCCATTCTGCTCTAGTTTTGCTATGTTTGCAGCAGGACGTACTTTTGAGCAGATCCGCAACTCTGTTGGATACCCACACCTGAATGTAAAGATCGGTGCGACACACGCCGGTATCTCCGTTGGAGAAGATGGCGCAACCCACCAGTGTAACGAGGATATCGCTTTAATGCGTACCATTCCGGGTATGACCATCATCAATCCATCCGATGATATTGAGGCAAAGGCAGCAGTCAAGGCAGCTTATGAAATGGAAGGACCGGTATATCTTCGTTTTGGTCGTCTGGCAGTGCCGGTCATCAATGACAGAGACGATTACAAATTTGAAATCGGTAAGGGTGTTGTGTTAAAAGAAGGTACAGACCTTACATTAATCGCAACCGGTCTTGAAGTAGCAGAGTCTCTTGCAGCAGCAGAGAAATTAGAAGCAGAGGGTATCAGTGTTGAAGTAATCAATATGCATACCATTAAGCCACTTGACGTAGATTTAGTTGTACGTTCTGCAGCAAAGACAGGCAAGGTTGTTACGGTAGAAGAGCATTCAATTATTGGTGGTCTTGGAAGTGCAGTTGCAGAGGTACTCGCAGAAAAGCAGCCTGCAAAATTACTTCGTATTGGTGTAGAAGATCGCTTTGGCGAGTCTGGTCCAGCGTTAAAACTCCTTGAGAAGTATGAACTGGATGCAGCAGGTATCTACAAGAAGGTTAAGGCATTTTTATAAAATATAAAATAGGGATATTAAAAGCGGCTACAGATGGCTTGATATGAGGGGATTCCTCAAAACCATTTGCAGCCGCTTTTTGTTGTGGCGGCGGGGAAACGAGTTTATTTTATCGCTGTATAAAAACAATAAATTTGTGGAAAAATAATCCATAAAAAATGAGGAAAGAAGAGGAACGATATGGATTATTTAGAAATTGAAAAAGTAGTAGGAAGGGAGATTTTGGATTCCAGAGGAAATCCGACCGTAGAGGCGGAAGTGCATCTTATGGATGGTACAGTAGCACGTGGGGCAGCACCGAGTGGCGCGTCCACCGGGGAATTTGAGGCATTAGAACTGCGGGATGGTGATGAAAAGCGATATGGTGGAAAAGGTGTTTTACAGGCAGCAGGGCATGTCAACGATGAAATCAATAAAGCCTTAAAGGGGATGGACGCATCTGATATTTATGCGATTGATCGTGCTATGATGCAGGCAGACGGCACGGATGACAAATCACATTTTGGAGCAAATGCGATTTTGGCAACATCCATTGCCTGCTGTCGTGCAGCAGCAACATCTCTTGATATTCCATTGTATCGATTTTTGGGTGGTGTTTCCGGAAGGCGAATGCCGGTTCCTATGATGAATATTATCAATGGAGGCGTTCATGCAGCAACCTCTGGTCTGGATGTACAGGAATTTATGATTATGCCGGTGGGAGCATC